>MDTE01034024.1_pt1 | contig 20283 bp, 20 predicted proteins | sample 811231 | NCBI WGS metagenome assembly MDTE01 (sample SAMN05326651, study PRJNA326480) | marine metagenome | isolation source: seawater | place: Indian Ocean: Red Sea | collected 2010
AATTAAACCGAAACCTATTAAAGAATTTAACTTTGCAATTCCTAATAATATTGACGAAAAAAAAATACATTTTATAAAAGTTATTTTACCTAAGGTTTTTGACTATAATAAAAAAATTCTTGGTCAAAGACAAAGACTCGAAGAAATAAATAATTATTTAAATGAGGATAAAACTCTTAATAAGAACAATCAAAAATACATAAAAAATTTAGCAAAAAATTATAATGTAGAATATAAAAATAAACACAAGGTGGATATAATTAATGAATTATTATTAAGAGTAGATATAATTCCAAATTCAATTGTAATTGCTCAAGCTGCTAATGAAAGCGGCTGGGGAACCTCTAGATTTGCAAAAGATTATAATGCTCTTTTTGGAGAATATACTTATGATGATAAAGAAGGAGTTGTTCCTTTGAGAAGAGACTTAAATGATAAACATTTAATAAAGTTTTTTTCTTCTATAGATAAAAGCGTTGAATCTTATTTTAATAATATTAATTCTCACCATGCATATGCAGGATTTAGAGACGAGAGATATAAACAAAGACAAAAGAATTTAAAATTTGATGTTAAATTATTGGTAAATCAATTAGATAATTATGCTGAAGATAATAATTATATCAACACTTTAAACTCTATAATAAAAGTCAATAATCTTAAAACTTTAGACAATATTCCAAGTATTTAAAGATATATTAGTATTAAAAATAAAATTGTGAACCGTACCATCTCCAATTTCCTTGACTGTCTTTAACGGTACAATTTAATCGAGTTCTTCCTTTTGATAATTTTCTTTTTAATCTAATTTCAATTCTTTCATTAAATTTAAACATTTCATTACCTACTGACCCTTTAGAATCAAAAACGAAGCAATTTAAATTGTAACTTAATTTTTGATCTAATAAAGAAAAGCCAATATATGGAGGATTTTCTTTAATTTGAGGATTTGCAGGCACAAAATCATAAATCCCAATACCTTTGTTATTAGCTATAAATTTTACCCTATCAATATCAGCATATTTTTCATTTAAAGAAAATCTTGGTAAGTAAAATAAATTAGAAGTATCATTAATTACTCCTGAGTGTTGACCAAAGGCAGATTTAAACCTGTAATTCTTTATCAAATTAATTAGCTCAGTATTAGTTTCTCCGTAAGGATAGGCAAAAATATTTGGTATTTCTCCAATTTCTCTCAAAAAAATTTTATTTGAATTCTCTATTTCATTCTTCATTTCTTCTATACTTAATTCTGGCATATGATCATGCATATGAGAATGCGCGCCTATATTTACACCATCAGATTTGAGTTTGCGTAAATCATCCCAGTCTAAACTGTTTTTGCCATTGCCTACACCTCCGGTATTAACAAACAATGTTACTGGGATTTTTTTTTCTTTAAACCTTGGCCAAGCTACTTTAACAAATGATTTATCCGCATCATCTACAGTTATTGCAATAGTATTAGCGGGTAATTCTAGATCACTTATTAAAATATCAATAATATAATTTAATGATAAAACATTATACTTTCCACTAGAAAATTCTTTAATATGATCTTCCAGCTGGTTTATTGTTACATTCGTAGTTGGATATTTACTATTATCAAATTTATGATACATAAAAACTACTGCTGAATTTTTAATATTATTTGCTTTGGCATAAGGTAAAATACATATAATATAAAAAAAAACAGAAATAGTTATAAGCCAATGAATTTTAATTTCTTTTTTCATGATTTTGTTTCTTGATACTGTATCACCCTTAGCTAAGTTTAGTGTTATTGAAGAAAATAATGTTATCCAATCTATTAATATCCTAAATAAAAATGATAATAAGATAAGTGACTGTATAATACCAGCATTTCTTAAACTAGAAAAAAAAATTCAGATAAAAAACAAAATAAATAAACTTGTTATTTGTACAGGTCCAGGCTCATATACAGCTTTAAGAGTTGGCATATCCTTTCTTAATGGGCTTAGTTTTTCAATGAATATTCCAATTATAGGCATTTCTTGTCCTGATATTTTTAGACTAGCAATAACAAATTCAGAAATTTCTAAAACTTTAATTTTTATTACTTCATCCAATAACCAATATTTTTTTTGTACTTTTAATAAAAGTAAAAATGCTTATATAAAAAAAATAGATTTTACAAAAAAATATGAATTGATTAAGGGGAATGAATATAATCAAACTATATCAAATTTTAAGATTCCTAATGAAATTATAAAAATTATAGATATGAAAAGTCATAATATATTAAGTTTAGAAAAAATTTTATGTAAAAATTATAAAAAAATTAATAAATTTAAGCCTGTCAAAATAATTAGACCTGTTTATATTTCAGATAATAAGATATTAAATTAATATATTGTTAAAAATTAAATTAATAAATTTAAAAAATATTAGTCATTGTATTAGTCTATTAAATGACAAAAATGAAGATTTAGGATATTTTAAAAAAATTGGATGGTCAGAAAAAGAGATTATCAATCAATCAACTAAGGAGTCTAATCATTCTTTTGGCTTATTTTTTAATAATAAATTAATAGGATTTGTTATTGGCAATTTAATAATAGTTGATAATATATCTGAATATGAAATATTTATTTTATACATTTCTAAAAAATTTAGAAAACATGGTTACGCATCTTATTTGTTAGATTTAATTGTTAAAGATTCATATAAATATATGTTAAAAAAAATTATCCTTGAAGTTTCTGAAAATAATGTAAATGCTATTCATTTTTATAAAAAAAATAAATTTAACTTAGTAGGAAAAAGAAAAAAATATTATTCAAATATTAATAATTTAAAAGAAGATGCCTTAATTTTTGAAAAAAATATTAATTAATGAGCAATATAAATAAAAAAATTTTTATAAAGTCTTATGGATGTCAAATGAACATGTATGATTCTTCAAGAATTAAAAATCTTTTTGAGGATAAAGGATATTTAGAAACAAAAGATATTAAAAAAGCAGATGTTGTAGTTTTGAATACTTGTCACATCAGGGAAAAAGCATCAGAGAAAGTTTATTCAGACATAGGAAGAATAAACAAAATTAAAAAAAATACTGAAAACAAATATAAATTAATAATATCCGGCTGCGTAGCACAAGCTGAGGGAGAGGAAATTAAATCAAGAGCACCTTCAGTTGATTATATAGTTGGTCCTCAATCTTACCATAAACTACCTTCGATGATTGAAGAATATAATGATTTTATCAATGATGAATTTTTACAAAGTGAAAAATTTACAAAATTAATATTTAAAACCTCAAATAAAGTTTCAGAATTTGTTACAGTTCAAGAAGGTTGTGATAAATTTTGTTCATTTTGTGTTGTTCCGTATACCAGGGGATCTGAATTTTCTAGATCAGTTAAAGAAGTAGAAGATGAAATAAAGAAATATACAAGAAATGGAATAAAAGAGGTTATTTTACTTGGTCAAAATGTAAATGCATATCATGGTCAAAATTCTAAAGGTAAACAAGTTGATTTAGCATATTTAATTAATTCTATTTCTGAAATTAATAATATTAAAAGAATAAGATATATGACTTCACATCCAAATGATATGACTGACTCACTTATAAATATACATGGAAGCAACACTAAATTGATGCCTTTCCTTCATTTACCAATTCAGTCTGGCTCTGATAATATTTTAAAAAAAATGAATAGAAAACATAGTGTTAAAAAATATTATGAAATTGTTAATAAGCTAAAATTATCAAGACCTGACATAGCATTATCATCAGATTTTATAGTTGGTTTTCCAGGGGAAACTAATGATGATTTTGATCAGACTATGAAACTTATTGAAAATATTAAATTTACAATTGCTTATTCTTTTATTTATAGCCCTAGACCAGGAACGCCTGCATTTAATAAAAATAATATTGATTTAGCAGTAAAAAAAGCTAGATTAAGTGCCTTGCAATCATTACTTAAAGAACAACAAAGTTTTTTTAACCAATCTTTCTTAAAGAAAAAAATAGAAGTGTTGTTTGAACGTAAAGGTAGGCATCAAAATCAATTTATTGGCCGCTCTATATACAATCAAAGCGTTTTTACAAATTCAAAAAGTAATTTATTAGGTAAGATTAAAAAAATCAACATTTCAAGATCAACAAATTTTGCGCTTGAAGGTCAATTATGAAATCAAACATAAATGAAACTTTGCAAATTGAATTTAATGATAACAGTATTTTAAGTAGTTTATTTGGCGTTTCTGATAGCAATATTCAATTATTAGAAAGAATTAATAATGTAAAAATAGAATATAGAGGTAATGTTGTTAAAATTAGTGGTAACAAGCTTTCTATAAATGAAACTAAAGAAGCTTTACAAAAACTTTTTGAAGAAGCAAAAAAAGGAATAGAAATAGATGAAGATAAAATCAAAGATACAAAAAGTTTATTATCTTTAAATATAAAAGAAAATTCTCAACTTGATTTATTTATTCAAACAAAAAAAAGAAAAATAGTTCCAAGGTCAGCTAATCAAAAAAAATATTTTGAGTTATTAAATAACAAAAATATAGTTTTTGCTATTGGCCCTGCAGGTACTGGAAAAACCTTTTTGGCAGTGGCTAAAGCGGTATCATCACTTCAAAATGGATCAATAAAAAAAATTATTTTGACAAGACCCGCTGTTGAAGCTGGAGAAAAATTAGGCTTTTTACCAGGAGATTTAAAAGAAAAAGTCGATCCATATTTAAGACCCATATACGATGCATTATATGATATGATGCCATATGATCAGGTTGAAAAAAAAATTATTAATAATATAATTGAAATAGCACCAATTGCTTTTATGAGAGGTAGAACTCATGAAGATTGTTATATTATTTTAGATGAAGCTCAAAATACAACAAAGGTTCAAATGAAAATGTTTTTAACGCGTTTGGGTAAAAATAGTAAAATGGTCATAGTTGGAGATAAAACACAAATTGACTTAGTTTCTAAAAATGACTCAGGTTTATTGGATTCAGAGATTAAGCTTAAAAAAATTGAAGAAATAGGTTTTATATACTTAAAGGAAGGAGATGTAGTTAGGCATGATTTAGTTAGAAAAATAATTAATGCCTATGACAATACTTAATGATTTTTTATTCTGTTTTTACAAAAAGCAATCATTGGCCTAGGCGAGTAAGTAGAGTTAATGTCATTATTAAAAAAATATTAAACTACAAAAGGGAATTAAAATTTACTCCAAAAAAGAATTATTATTGTAATATAATATTAGCTAATGATAAATTTATTAAAAAATTGAATTGTAAATATAAAAAAAATAATAAAACTACTGATGTTTTAACTTTTGTTTCAAAAATATATAATAAGAACAATACAGAAGAAAAATACTGTGATATTATATTTTCAATTGATACAATCAAAAGAGATATTAGAAAATATAACATTGATTTTTATGACCATTTAACCCATTTAATTATTCATAGTTTCTTGCATATTAATGATTTTATGCATAATAAAATTAAAGAATATTTAATTATGAAAAATATTGAAATAAAGATTTTAAAAAAAATGAAAATTGAAAACCCATATTATTAAATTTATATGCAAAATAAAATATTAAGAAATTGGTTAATCAAAAAATTACTTATTGATGAAGATAGCAAACAAGATATATTAAATTTAATAACTACTGAAGAGACGCAAAAAGAAAATTTCAGCAAAAAAGATTTTGATGACAATGATGAAAGAAATTTAATTAAAAATATTTTTAATTTAAATAATAAAAGCGTAGAAGATATTATGGTACCAAGAGCTGAAATTATTTCCATTCAAAAAGACCAAACAATAAAAGAAATTTTAGAAATTATTGAACATGAATCTCATTCAAGGATGCCTGTATATGATCAAAACTTAGATAATGTTCTTGGTTTTTTTCATATCAAAGATTTTATAAAAAATATAAAAAATCAATCTTTTAAAGTTAATTCAATTTTGAGAGAGGTTCTCTATGTTGCCCCAAAATCTCCAATATTAGAATTATTAAAAAGAATGAGATCTTCAAGAATACACATGGGTTTAGTAGTTGACGAGTTTGGTGGAGTTGATGGATTAGTAACAATTGAAGATTTAGTTGAAGAAATTGTGGGAGAAATTGAAGATGAACATGATGCGGAAGATGATGAAATTAAACTAAAAAAAATTGATGAAAGAACAATTGTTGTAGATGCATCTTTCAAAATTTCAGAACTTGAAGATATATTTAATATTAATATTAAAATTGATCACGAAGAGGCTATAGACACTGTAGGCGGTCTTGCATTTTACATTGCTAACAAAGTTCCAAAAGTAAACGAATCATTTATATTTAAAGATTTATTACAGTTTAGAATTATAAAAGCGGATGAAAGAAGAATATTTGCTCTTGAAGTTATTAAGATAAAATAAATTGAACATATTATTTAAATTTTCAATATGTGGATTTTTTTCTTCATTATTATTTCCACCTTTTTTTATTTTACCGTTGGGTTTTATAACTTTCCCCTATCTGTTCTCATTATTGATAAATGAAAAGTTTTTAAAAAAAAGTAAGATTTTTCAATTTGGGGGAGGTTTAATCTTTGGTTTTACTATGGTATTTTTTATTTTATTTTGGATACAAGAACCATTTTTGATAGATGAAAAAACAAGCAATTACTCTTTGGTTTCTTATCTTCTAGTTATTTATTGCTCAATTTATTTTGGCTTAATATTTCTTTTTTTAGGTTACATAAATAGTAATATTGCGAAATTAATTTTAATACCTATACTAATTATTATAAGTGAAATTATTAGAGAAAACTTGTTTTATGGTTTTCCTTGGATAACATTTGCACTAGTTTTTTCTGGAAATGATTTTTTAATAAACTTAATATATTATTTTGGAACTCATGGTTTAAGTTATTTAGTTTTACTTTTTTTTATATTTCCTGCAGTTTTATTATTATTTGAAAATAATAGAAAATTACTCTTTTTATATATTTTGATCTCTATTGGAATTTTTATAGTAAGTTTAATACTAATTTTATTTAAATTTTATCAAAATGAAGAAAAAAATGAAATTGAATTAGCTATTTCGGTCATTCAATTAAACACTTCTCAGGCAGATAGGAATAAAATTATAAACTCGGAAAAAAGACTTAAAGAAATTACTAATATAATTGAAAATGATTTATCAGATATAATAATATTTGCTGAAAATGAATTCCCTTATATTGTAAGAGATTTGCAAGAATTAAGCTTTATTCAACAAAAATTAAAAAATAATCAATCATTAATTTTAGGAGCAGTAAGAGAAGAGAATGCTAAATATTTTAATTCATTTATATTTATTGAAAAAAATAACATTCAGGAATTTCATAAAATGAAGCTTGTTCCATTTGGGGAATTTTTACCTTTAAGAAAATTTTTATTTTTTTTAGAGCCTATAGTTGGTAATAAAGATTTTACATCAGGTAAAAAAAATCGACTGATTCAAAATTCAAACAATCTATCTGTTATACCTATTATTTGTTATGAAATAATTTTTACTAAAATTCTTTTAAATCAATCGAATCAAAATGCTAATTTATTAATTAATATTACTAATGATTCTTGGTTTGGTAATATTTCTGGTCCTTACCAACATTTTTACTTATCAAGACTTAGAGCTGTTGAATTAAATAAGCCACTTATCAGAGTTTCAAATAATGGAATATCAGCAATTATTGACAATAATGGAAAAATTGTCAAACACACTTTACTTAATGAAAAAAAAATTATTAGATCTAATATAGATATATTTTCTAATCACAAAAATTTATTAAAATACCATAATTTAATATTCCTATTTTTAGTTGTATTTTTTATCATTTCTTTATTAATAAATAATCGAATAAATGAGAGAAATAAAAAATCAATATAGAGTATACGGCCGTACTAAAGGTAGAAAAAAAATATGTATAAAAAAAATTAATATAATAAATAAATATAAAATTAATTTTTCTAGTGATATTCAAAATAATAGTAAAATAATTATAGATATTGGTTCTGGATATGGAGAAAGCTCTATATTTTTAGCTAAAAAAAATTCTGATGCACTAATAATTGCTGCAGAAAGATTTCTAGATGGAAATATAAATCTTTCTAAAAAAATATTTAATTTAAAAATAAAAAATATTAAAATATTTGAAGGAAATATAATTGAATTTTTTGATAGTATAGAGATGAAAAAATATTTTAGTGAAATATGGATACTATTCCCTGATCCTTGGCCTAAGAATAGGCATCATAAAAGACGATTAATTAATGAAAATTTTTTGTTAAACTTACATTTGTTTTTAAAAAAACACGCTATAGTTTATATATCTACTGATTCAAAATCTTATTTAGTATCTATAATGGAAATAATTTATAAGATTAGGAAAAAATTTGTGTGGGAAACTTGCACTCCTGATAAATGGTCATATGAATTAGATGATTTGCCTCTAACTAAATTCTATATTAAAGCAGAAAAATCCAAAACAACGCCATTTTTTATTAAATTAAGAAAAATTTAATTTTCTTGAGTTTTTAATATTAATTTATTATAAGCAGTAAAAAAATTAGTTGATTTAAGAAGGTGGGTTTTCCCGCCTTTTTTTAGGCATAAATTATGGCAAAAAAGAAAATTAAAGTTATTAGAGAAGAAATGCTTCAAGTGGCAAATAATGTCGCTCAAGAAAAAAATATTGAACAGGATGAAGTATTTTCTGCTATGGAATCTGCATTAGAAAAGGCTGCAAGAGTTAAATATGGCCATGAAAGAGATATTAGGGTTAATATTAATCGAGAAAATGGAGATATAAACCTCAATTCTTATTTGAAAGTTGTAGATACTGTTGATCCCGAAGAACAAAATAATCAAATTTTATTAAAAGAAGCACTAAAAATAAATCCTGAAATTAAAGTTGATGAATATATAGTAAAAAAATTACCACCTTTTGACTTTGGTAGAGTTGCAGCACAAAATGCTAAAGGAGTAATTATTCAAAAAGTTAGAGAAGCTGATAAATCTAAACAGTATAACGAATATAAGGATCGTGTTGGAGAAATAGCCGTTGGATTTGTTAAAAGAACAGAATTTGGAAATCTTATTGTTGATTTAGGCAAAAGTGAAGCTATTATTAAGAGAGAAGAATTAATTCCTAGAGAATCTTTTAAAAATGGAGATCGAGTAAGAACTTATATTTATGAGGTTAAAAATGATTCTAAGGGTTATCAAGTTTTTTTATCTCGTACTCATCCTCAATTTTTAGCTAAACTTTTTACTCAAGAAGTTCCAGAAATTTTTGAAGGAGTGATTGAAATTAGAAGTGTCGCGAGAGATCCTGGTTCAAGAGCAAAAATAAGTGTTTTTACTGAAGATTCTACAATTGATCCTGTTGGTGCATGTGTAGGTATGAGAGGTTCAAGAGTTCAAGCTGTTGTAAATGAATTACAAGGAGAAAAAATAGATATTGTTATGTGGTCGGAAAATCAAGCAACTTATCTTGCTAATGCTTTAGCTCCTGCAGAAGTTAGTAAAATCTTTCTTTATGAAGAAAAAAATAAAGTTGAGGTAGTTATACCAGATGAACAATTAAGTCTTGCGATAGGACGTAAAGGTCAGAACGTCAAGTTAGCTTCTAATTTAACAAATTTAGAAATAGATATATTGACTGAAGAAGAAGAAACAGAAAGAAGAAAGGAAGAATTTAAAATAAAAACTGAAATGCTTACTGAATTTTTAGATGTTGAAGATGTTATTGCACAATTATTAGTAACAGAAGGATATGTTTCTATAGAAAGTATAGCAAAGGAAAATCCAGAAAACTTAGAAAAAATTGAAGGTTTTGACAGCGATTTATCAAAAGAAATAATTGAACGAGCTAGTAATCATATAAAAGAACAAAATGAAGAAGATATAAGAATTATTACTAAAAAAATTTTTGACGATGAATTGAAAAATTTGAATGGAATGAACAATAAAATGTTATCTTTATTAGCCTCCAATGATATTTGTACTTTAGATGATTTTGCTGGACTTTCAACTTTTGACCTTACTGATAAAAATGAAGGTATATTTAAAGAATTAGATGTAGAAGAAAGTCTTGTAAATGATATGATTATGAAAGCTAGAGAAAAATGGTTTACTGAGGAACAAAAACAATAATTCATTATTTGGTACTAAATTGGAAAATAAAAAAAATAACAAAAAAAAACCTCTAAAACTTTCTTCTAGTGGAAGATTACAAATTAGAAAGAATTTGGGTCCTTCTAATAATATAAAAAATAATCAAGGAAGTAAAAAAACTATACAAATAGTATTTAGAAATAAAAACAATCAACAAAAAAATTCTTCAACCACTCAATCGAATTATAGAGGATCATCTTCTTTTAGAGCTCCTACTTCTCCAACTTTTACACCAGCGAATAAATCAAATAAAAACTTTCTAAATAGAAACAAGAAATCTTTGGATAAGAAAAAAGATCAACCAAAGAAAACAAGTTTAAAACCCTCAACTGAAGAAATTGGAAAAATAAATTTAACTAAAATATTAAAAGAAGAAGAGCAAGAATACGATAAATTTCCTAGTCTTGCTAAATTAAAAAGAGCAAGAGAAAAAGAAAAGTTAAAAACTAATGAGAATCTAGAAGAAAGTAAAATTACAAGAGAAATTATTATTCCTGAAATTATAACTGTTCAAGAACTTGCTAACAGAATGGCTGAAAAGACAGCGGATGTTGTAAAAACTTTAATGAAGATGGGTGTTATGGCTAATGCCGCTCAATCATTAGAATCTGATACAGCAGAATTAGTTGCAACTGAACTAGGTCACAGTGTTAAAATTGTTAACGACGATGATATTTTGAAAGACATAGAGGATTCAAAGGATGAAAAAATTGATCTTGTTCCAAGAGCTCCAGTTGTTACAATTATGGGACATGTTGATCATGGAAAAACTAGTATTTTGGATGCATTTAGAAGTTCAAATGTTGTATCAGGAGAAGCTGGTGGAATTACTCAACATATAGGAGCCTATCAAATTGACAATAATGGAAAAAAGATTACTTTTATTGATACTCCAGGTCATGAAGCTTTTGCAAATATGAGAGCAAGAGGTTCAAAAACAACAGATATTATAATATTGGTTGTTGCTGCTGATGATGGATTAAAACCACAAACAATCGAGTCAATTAAACATGCAAAAGCAGCAAAGGTTCCGATTATAGTAGCTATTAATAAAATAGATCTACCAGCTGCAGATCCTGAAAAGGTAAGAAATGAATTACTAAATCACGAAGTTATTGTTGAAAAGATGAGAGGTGAAGTTCTTGATGTTGAAATTTCAGCACTTAAGAAAAAAAATTTAGATAAATTAGAACAAGCAATACATCTTCAAGCAGATTTACTTGATTTAAAAGCAAATCCAAATAGGCCAGCAAGAGGGGTCATTGTTGAATCTAAGTTAGAAAAAGGAAGAGGTTCAGTAGCAACTGTTTTAGTTCAAAAAGGAACACTAAGAGTTGGAGATATATTTGTTTCTGGTTCAGAATGGGGAAAGGTTAAAGCATTAATAAATGATTTAAATTCAAACATTAAAGAAGCGCCTCCTTCTCATCCAGTTGAAGTTTTGGGCTTTGACTCTAATCCATTGGCAGGGGACGATTTTATAGTTGTTGAAAATGAAAATACAGCAAGAAAGATTGCCGAATACAGATCTGAAAAGAATTTACAAAAAAAGAACACAGTTGTTAAAACTAATGTAGAAACAATGTTTGAAGATATTTCTGCAGGCAAAGCTACGGTTTTACCTGTTATTATTAAAGCGGATGTTCAAGGCTCCGCAGAAGCAATTGAGAGTTCTATTACAAAATTATCGAACGAAGAAGTTGAAACACAAGTGGTTTTTAAAGGTGTTGGAGCAATTACAGAAAGTGACGTAGCTTTAGCTAATTCTAGTAAAGGCTTTATAGTTGGATTTAACGTAAGAGCAATTCCACAAGCTCGAGATATAGCAAAAAGAGATGGAGTTGATATAAAATATTACTCAATTATATATGAGTTAATTGACGATATTAAAAAATTATTAGGAGGATTATTAAAACCAGACGTTAAAGAAAAGATTACTGGAAATTTAGAGATAAGAGAAGTTTTTTCTATTTCTAAGTTAGGAAATATAGCAGGTTGTTTTGTTAAAGATGGACAAATATCTAGAACTTCAAAAGTAAGAATCATTCGAGATAATGTTGTTTTACATACGGGGAAAATTACTAGTCTTAAGAGATTTAAAGAAGAGGTAAAAGAAGTTAAAAATAATTTAGAATGTGGAGTTATGATAGAAAATTATTCAGATATTAAGGTAAATGATATTATTGAAACTTTTGATGTAATTGAAACAGCAAGGAAATTATAAAAAATTCAAATGAATGTAGCTAACATGCCTTCCCAAAGGCAAATAAGATTTGGAGAATTAATCAGGTCAATTATCAGCGAAACTATTATTAGAGGTGACTTCTTTTATAAAAGTGACATAAATTTATCTTCTGTCACAATTACTTTTGTTAAAATGTCAAAGGATTTAAAACATGCTTCAGTTTATGTTATGCCCTTAGGAGGCAAAAAAAAAGATATAATATTAAAAACATTAAATGATAATAAAAATTATTTTCAAAAAATTATTTCTAAATCTAAATTAAAAGCAAAGTTTATCCCTAAAATAAACTTTTATCTTGACGACTCATATGATGAAGCTGAAAGAATTGAAAACTTGCTACTGAACAAGAATGTTTTGAGAGATATTGATTATGAATGATAATCAAGGATGGATTAATGTTTACAAACCTTTAAATATAAGTTCTTTTGGAGTTATAAAAAAAATAAAAAAAAAATTTAATTTTAATAAAATAGGCCATGCAGGTACTTTGGATCCACAAGCGGAAGGTATTTTGCCTATTGCTATTGGAAAAACAACAAAATTAATCTCATTTATAAGTAATCAATTAAAAGAATATGAATTTGAAATTAAATGGGGAGAAAGTACCACCACTGATGATAGAGAGGGCCGTATCATTGAAAAATCATCATATTTTCCGTCTTATGAAGAAATTAATAATAAGTTGAAAAAATTTAAAGGTGTAATTTCTCAAAAACCACCTAAAGCCTCAGCTGTTAAAATAAAAGGTGTTCGATCTTATAAACTATTTAATTCTGACATAAATTTTGAAACAATTCCTAGAAAAGTTATATTACATGATAGCAAAATTATTTCTTATAAAGATAATGAATTTACAAAATTATTTATCAGATGTGGAAAAGGTTTTTATGTAAGAAGCTTTGTTAGGGATTTAGCTGAATCTTTAGGAACAAAAGGTCATGTTTTTTCATTAAAAAGAACTAAAGTTGGTAAATTTAAAACAAATAATGCGATTTTACTGGACGATTTGCTAAAAATAGGACAAACGCAGCTTGGATTTAAAGAAATTCACAGTTCTGTTTCGATGCTGGACGACATCTTGGCTTATGAAATAGATAATGAAGTTTTAATTAGAGAAATTTCTCATGGCAAATCTGTCGAAATTAATAGAGAAAATTTTCCTGTAAGTTCTTTGAATTTAAATGAAAATTTAGAAGTTTTTTTAACATTTAAGAATTCTCTAATTTCATTTGGTATTTTTGATGGAAGATTATTTAAACCAAAAAAAGTTTTGATATAGGAGTGATGATGTCGATAAGTAAGGAAAATAAAAGCAAAATAATTTCTGATTTTGCAATTAATGAAAATGACACTGGATCAGTTGAAGTTCAGATTGCAGTAATCACTGAAAGAATTAATAACTTAACTAATCATTTTAAAAATCACAATCATGATGAACATTCAAAAAGAGGAATGTTAGCATTAGTAAATAAAAGGAAAAAATTGTTAAGTTATTTGTCAAAAAAAAATAATATAAAATATAAAGAAATTTTAAAAAAACTTAACATTCGTGGTTAAGTTTAAATATTAATAATTATAAATAGGAAAAAAAATGTTTAATGAAAATAAAATAGAAATTGAGTGGTGTGGAAAGAAGTTAGTTCTAGAAACTGGAAAAATAGCGAGACAAGCGGATTCATCAGTAATTGCATCTTATGGTGGCACAACTGTAATGGCAAATGTTTGTGCTGAAAAAACAATTAAGCCAGATATAGATTTTTTCCCATTAACAGTAAATTATCAAGAAAAATATTATTCAGTAGGTAAAATTCCTGGAGGATTTTTTAAAAGAGAAGCAAGACCAACAGAAAAAGAAACTTTAATTTGTAGGTTGATTGATAGACCAATAAGGCCATTATTTCATAAAGATTTTAAAAATGAAACACAGGTTACTTGTACAGTTCTATCTCATGATCAAGAGAATGATTCTGATATTGTTGCTATGATTGCATCAAGTGCAGCTTTAACCCTATCAGGCTTACCATTTATGGGTCCTTTAGGAGCTGCAAAAATAGCAATGATTGATGACAAATTTGTTGCAAATCCAACAATTGAAGAAATTAAAAAATCAAAACTTGAACTTGTTGTTGCTGGAACTAGCAAAGGAGTTCTAATGGTTGAATCTGAGGCTCAACAATTGTCTGAAGAAAAAATGCTTGAAGCAGTAATTTTAGGACAAGATACTTACAAAACTGTAATTGATGCAATAATAAATTTAGCAAAAAAAGCAGCAAAAGAAGCATGGATACTTTCTGAAAAAAGCTCTGAAGAAAAGGATTTGTTGCAAAATTTAAGTTCAGATTTTAAAGATCAATTTGTTGAAGCTTATAAAATTAAAGAAAAACAAAAACGATCTAATGAATTAGAAAAGATTAGAGAGTTAATTAATGAAAAATATATTTCTGAAACACTCTCATCTGTTACTGTAAGTGATTCAACAAAATCTATTGAGAAAGAAATAGTTAGAAATGAATTAATTAAGACTGGAAATAGAATAGATGGAAGAGATACAAAAACAGTCAGACCAATTCATTGTGAAGTTGGAGTATTAGAGAGAACGCATGGTTCAGCTTTATTTACTAGAGGCGAAACTCAGGCTTTAGTTGTAACTACATTAGGAACTGGTTTAGATGAGCAAAGAATAGATGCTATAGAGGGAGAGTATAAAGAAAATTTTATGTTACATTATAATTTTCCTCCTTATTCCGTTGGTGAAGTTGGTAGAGTAGGCTCAACTAGTAGAAGAGAAATAGGACACGGCAAATTAGCTTGGAGAGCAATTCATCCTATGCTTCCTTCTAATGAAACCTTTCCTTATACCTTTAGGGTTGTTTCCGAAATAACAGAATCTAACGGTTCTAGTTCTATGGCTACAGTATGTGGAACTTCATTATCTCTAATGGATGCCGGTGTGCCAATTTCAAAATCTATTGCTGGTATAGCTATGGGACTTATAAAAGAAAAAGATGAATACGTAATTCTTTCTGATATTTTAGGAGATGAAGATCACTTAGGTGATATGGATTTTAAAGTTGCTGGAACAAAAGATGGTATTACATCTTTGCAAATGGATATTAAAATTACTAGCATTACCCCTGCAATAATGAAAGAAGCTCTTGCTCAAGCCAAAGAAGGTAGATTACATATTCTTGAAGAAATGTCTAAAGCTATTGAAAAACCAAGACAAGAAATATCTAATTATGCTCCGACTATAACTAATTTAAAAGTTCATAAAGATAAAATTAGAGAAGTTATAGGAAAAGGGGGTGCTGTTATTAGAGAAATTAGTGAAAAAACTGGTGCAAAAATTGAGATTGATGATGAAGGATTGGTAAGTATCGCAGCAGTAGATGGAGAATCTGGAAAAGCAGCAATGGATTGGATAAATAACATTGTAGCAGAACCAGAGATAGGCAAAATATATGAGGGAAAAGTTGTAAAATTAATGGATTTTGGAGCTTTTGTAAATTTTATGGGCTCAAAAGATGGATTAGTACATATTAGCCAATTAAAGAATGAAAGAGTAGAAAAAGTAAGCGATGTTGTTAATGAAGGAGATACTGTAAAGGTAAAAGTTTTAGATATAGACTCAAGAGGTAAAGTAAAATTATCAATGAAAGAAATTGACTCATAATAATTTTGTAAATGCTTAATCTCCCAAAGTTAATTGGTCATAGGGGTGTTAAGAATTTATCTCCAGAAAATACTATAGATTCTATTGAAAAGGCCTATGTATTAGGCCTTAAATGGGTTGAGGTAGATGTTAAGATATCAAAAGATCAGATTCCTATTTTATTGCATGATGATACTTTAAATAGAACAACAAATGGATTGGGCATTCCAGCTAATTATGATTATATTGATTTAAAAAAATTAGATGCAGGTAGATTTTTTTATAAATATCCTACTAAAATATATATACCTACTTTAGAGGAAATACTTTTATATTGCAGTAAAAAAAAAATTGGTATTAATATAGAAATTAAACCAAATAGCGGCTATGAAAAAGAAAATGTTAATTCTATTGTAAGTTTGTTAAAAAAAATAAATTTTACAAATTACTATTTTTCAAGTTTTCATTTACCCTCACTTATTGAAATAAAAAAACAAATTCCAAATTCAAATTGTGGAATTTTGGTAAACGAATTTAAAAATGATTTTAAACTTGAAGATATAATCAATATTTGTGAAAAATATAATTTTTTTAGTTGTGGTTTTGAATTAGATATCGTTAATTATGAAATTGTTAAAATCTTGAAATTAAATAATTTGATCTCGACCGTATATAGTTCTAATAATATAAAAATTAATAGTGCTAAAAAACTTTGGAGTATTGGAGTCCAAAGTATTTTTATTGATGATCCAACTGAATATAGTATTTTTTAGTCATTATTTTTTGGCATACCAACAATATTAAAACCACAATCAACATAATGTATTTCTCCAGATACTGCTTTTGATAAATCACTAACTAAATATAAAGCTGAATCACCTATTTCAGATAATAAAACATTTCTTTTTAAAGGAGAATTTTTTTCAGTGTATTTATATACTTCTCTGGCATTAGCTATTGCCGCTCCTGCTATTGTTCTCATAGGACCTGAAGATATTGCATTAACTCTTATATTTTTTGAGCCTAAATCAACACTCAAATATTTAACACTTGTTTCTAGAGCAGCTTTTGCAACTCCCATTACATTATAGTTAGGCATGACCTTATTTGCTCCATAAAAAGACAATGTAAGTAAACTTCCTCCATTCACCATCATTTCTGACGCATATTTAGAAATTTCAGTAAAAGAATAACAAGATATATTAAGAGTATTAATAAAATTATTTTTTGAAGTATTTAAGTATTTACCATCTAATTCTTTTTTATCGGAAAATGCTACAGCATGAACTACAAAATCAATATTTTTCCATTTAGATTTCAATTTAATAAAACAATCTTTTATTGAGTTTTTATTTGAAAAGTCACATTCAATCAACAAACTACTGTTTAATTCTTCAGATAGAGGTTTTACTCTTTTAAATAACATTTCATTTTGATAAGTTACTGCAAGTTCAGCGCCATTTTCTTTTAGTTTTTTTGCTATACCCCACGCAATTGAATGATCATTTGCAATTCCAAATATTACACCTTTTTTATTTTTAAGGATCATACTTTTGAAAAAACTAGTGTAGCATTAGTTCCTCCAAATCCAAAACTGTTAGACATAATATTTACAATGTCATCTTTTTTAATAGTTTCTTTTAAAATGTTGTAATTTTCAGCATTCTTATCTAATTGATTAATATTAGCTGAGCCACAAAGAAAGTTATTTTGCATCATTAACAAACTGTATATTGCTTCATGAACACCAGTAGCTCCCAAAGAATGACCAGTTAAAGATTTAGTTGAGCTTAGATAAGGAATATTTTCTTTAAATAATTCCCTAATAGCTTCCAGTTCTTTTATATCGCCAATAGGGGTGCTTGTTCCATGTGTATTTATATAATCAATTTTTCCATCAATATTTTTTATTGCTTGTTTCATGCTTCTCACAGCTCCTTCTCCAGCAGGTTGCACCATATCATAACCATCTGAAGTTGCACCATATCCGGTAATCTCAGCATATATTTTAGCACCTCTGGCTTTAGCATGTTCGTATTCTTCTAAAACAAGTGTGCCACCACCACCAGCAATAACAAAGCCATCGCGATCAACATCATAAGCTCTTGAAGCTTTTTGAGGTTGATCATTATATTTAGATGACAAAGCACCCATTGCATCAAATAAAACAGACATTGTCCAATGGAGTTCTTCTCCTCCTCCTGCAAAAATAATATTTTGTTTTCCCATTTGAATAAGTTCATAAGCATTACCAATACAATGGCTACTAGTTGAACAAGCTGAAGAGATTGTGTAGTTGACACCTTTTATTTTAAATGGAGTTGCTAAAGTTGCTGCATTCGTACTAGACATATTTCTTGTAACCATATAAGGTCCAACTCTCTTAGAGCCTTTTGTTTTTGCAGTTTCAAAAGCATTAAACATATTTTGAGTAGATGGACCTCCAGAACCAACGATTATTCCAGTATTTTCATTTGATACTTCTTTTTCTTCCAGACCCGAGTCTTGAATGGCATTTTTCATAGAAATATAATTATATGCTGCTCCATCACCCATAAATCTCAATATTCTTCTATCAATATTTTCTTCTAAATTTATACTTGGTTTTCCATGCACAAGACTTCTAAATGAAAATTCTTCATATTCAGGAGCCTTAACTATTCCAGAATTTAAATTCTTAAGATTATTTGAAACCTCTTCTTTTGTATTTCCTATACATGAAACTATACCAATACCTGTAATTACTACTCTTTTCATAACTATTCACTAGATGTGAACAGGCCTACTTTCATATCTTTAACTTCATAAATAATTTTGCCATCTGCTTTCATAATACCATCTGCAACACCCATTATAAGTTTTCTCAAAATTAATCTTTTCATAGAAATATGATAGGTAACTTTTTTTACAGTTTTTAAAACTTGACCACTAAATTTTACTTCACCTACTCCAAGTGCCCTTCCTCTTCCTGGTTGCCCTAACCATCCTAAATAAAATCCTACTAATTGCCACATTGCATCTAAACCAAGACATCCAGGCATTACAGGATCATTTTTAAAGTGGCATTCAAAAAACCATAAATCAGATCTTATATCTAGTTCTGCAATTATTTCACCCTTTGAAAAATTACCTCCAGTTTCATTAATATTTATTATTCTATCAAACATTAACATAGGAGGAAGAGGCAATTGAGCATTACCTTTACCAAATAAAACACCTTTGGCGCATTCAATCAATTTATCATAATTAAAAGATTTTTCTCTCATTTTTTTAATAAATAAATAATTTAAAATACTATCAAAAAATTCTTATGTGTGTAATAATTTTTTTATAGACATTTACAATTATTATTTTTTTTTATTCTTAAATTAGTTATTTTAAAAGATTTAATATCTACCATTGTAATATAATTATTCTTGTTTTTACTCAAAAAAAAATTAATAGCTTTTTGTGCGGCAATAATACCTGCAATTCCAGCAGATGTTCCAATTACACCAACTGTATCGCACCTGGCTAAATCTGGTTCTTTATTGGTTGGAAATATACATTGAAGACATAAATGCTTATTAGGTAAGTTATTAAATAATGTTATTTGGCCATCAAAACCTACAACAGATGTGCTTATTAGCGGTATAAATTTTTTTACACAATATTCATTAATTAATATCATTGATTTCCAATTATCTGTTGCATCAATAATTAAGTTGGATTCACCGCAAAGTTTATTAATATTATTTTTGTTTAAACGCACATTAATATTTTCTATATTGCAATTAGGATAAATATCTAAAAGTTTTTTTTTTGCAATTATTGTTTTTTTCTTACCAATATCTTTAATAGAATATAAAATTTGTCTATTTAAATTGCTTATATCTACTGTGTCACTATCTATTATTTTTAAATTTTTGATACCTGCTGAAACTAAATACTGAGCGACTGGACATCCAATACCTCCTATTCCAATTATAGTTATTTTTTGTTTTTGGAGCTTGTTGAAATTATTTTGTTTAAACTCATCTAAGATTAAATGTCTTGAAAATAATTTTAATTCTTTATCATCTATGTTCATAGATTAAACATGATAAAAGTTATGAAGAATTTTATTTATTAATTCTTTAGCAATATCTATTTTAGTCATTTTGGGTAATTTTTCTATTTTATTATTTGTTACAAAA
>MDTE01120809.1_pt1 | contig 20279 bp, 16 predicted proteins | sample 811231 | NCBI WGS metagenome assembly MDTE01 (sample SAMN05326651, study PRJNA326480) | marine metagenome | isolation source: seawater | place: Indian Ocean: Red Sea | collected 2010
CAGCCTCCTTAATTTTAGGCAGCATTGTCTCCTCCAATTGCTCTATCATCCCTCCACCCAATGCAACAACTTCAGGATTTAGCAAATTACATAAATTAGCAATTGCAACACCAGAGTAAAAACAGGTTTCATCAAGCGCCTTTATTGCCAATTTATCACCCGCCTCCACTGCGCGACGAAGTTTACCACTACGAATTTTGGTGAAGTTTTTATCGTCATCAACAAGCGCTGTCTCTTTTCCATTCTCAACAGCTTTTTTAATTTTATTATATATTGCTGTTCGACTAGCCAATGCTTCGTAACAGCCGGACACACCACACCCACAAACCGGCCCATCAGGATCAAGTACCATATGCCCCACCTCCCCCGCTGCTTGGGTTTCTCCTTGCAAAAGGACGCCATTAGAAATAATGCCCGCGCCAATCCCGGTTCCAAGAAATATACAAACCATGTTGTCAGACTTTGAATTCAACTCATGCCTATGTATGCCTAAGGTGGCAATACTACAATCGTTACCTAACCAAACTGGACAACCGAGTTCCGCCTCCAAATCCTTTTTTAACGGAACTTCATGCCAATCAAGATTGGGAGCAAATATAACACGACAACCATCTGCACTAATCGTTCCAGGGGCACCAATTCCAACACCTTTCACACTTGCCATACCTATCCCTGCTAAATGCACAGCCCCCTTGATTGTTTCAATTATTCGCTCTTTTACACCCAAGTAACCCAATTCAGCCTTTGTTTTGTTCTTATCCGTAAACAAGCAGTTGTGATTACCATCAAACACTCCTGCAAGAATTTTTGTACCACCTAAATCAACACCAATAAAATATTCATCACTCATTATCTGGATGCGTAATTAATTTATTATTTTTTTAGTATGACTGCGTAATTCGCGATTCAAATCTTCTACAGACTGATCAGAATCAACAATTGTAAAATCAAAACTTTTCCTCATTACATCAAATTTATTCGATAGAAGTTGCTGGTACTGCACAAAGCTATCGAACATGTCCTTTGATAAACCTAAATCCATTCCACTTTCCCAATAGTCCAGTGTATGGTTTTTCATGAAGTTACGTTGAATAAGTTTTTCCGGTGAAAGCTTAAGATAAAAAACCGCATCAGGCTTGAGTGCTATGCTGTATAAATTACGAACCCATTTATCATTCAATCCACGGACTAAGTCCCGTGCCATCAGCGTGTAAATATAGCGATCTGCCAACACTACAAATCCGGCACGAAGCGAAGGAATGATTATATTCTCCAACTGATCGGTAAAATCAGTAGCATAAAAAAGACTTAACGTTGTACGGTTTAAAATATTACCATTTTTTGCTCGATCAAGTTCTTCACTAGCCAGATTAGACCGTTTCAATCCAACTTGGGTAGTGGCATATCCTTTAGCCTCGAGCCAATCGACTAAAAGCTTAATTTGAGTTGATCGCCCTGACCCATCAGCCCCTTCAATAACAATCAACTTACCAGTCAATTCTTGAGCCTTAACCCCAGGCAGATTGTGGCCGAAAAATTTTTTGGTGAGCTTGGACTTAGCAGCTATCTTACGTTTCGTTGCCATATTATCGATTAAGCTGGTACTTCTTTAAACTAATGGCCTTTGCTACTCGATCCCGAACTAGTTCCTGCTGGTTTTCTATTGTTTGATTGGCGTTAATTTGAATTAATCCAAACTCGGTTTTCATTGCTGCATAAGCTTTCAGTAAACGACCCTGAAACAATTTAAAACTCTTTTCAATGTCACTGGACAAACCAAGATCCATTCCAGCCTCATGATATTTTAACTGAGGCCGACCCTGTAAAATTCGATTCAAAGAAACATCCAAAGGAGCACGAAAGAAAAAAGTTAAATCCGGCAATGCAGCAAAATTATATATTTTACGAACCCAGTCTGGAGAACACCCCCTCACTGTATCACGAGCAAAGGCCGTAAATTTATACCGATCACATAACACAATATAACCAGCTTTCAGTAGCGGTACTAGCTGACGTTCATATCGATCAGCAAAGTCAGTAGCATGAATTAAACTAAATGTAGTTGGTGTAAGAAGCTTCTGCTGCTTACCTCGCCGTGTTGCACTTTTAACCAATCCAGATGAATTCCATTCGCTAAAAAAAACCTTTAACCCCTGCAGTTCCAGCCATCGTTTAAGCAAATAAATCTGCGTAGACTTACCAGAACCATCAACCCCCTCAACAGCAACAAGTCGCCCGGGATAACCTAGTTGAGAAAACGTTTTTTCTTTTGTTTTTTTCATTATAGTCCAATTCCCAGAAGTCGCGCTAAAAAGATAATAACGTATCCAGACACACCGAACACAAAACTAAAAATGCCAGGGAAGACATTGATAGCAACGATTAATATAATAAAACCGTACCTTGCAATATTCATATAGGTCAACTCGCTCATCCCTACGATGTGACGCATTACGTGAGAACCATCTAACGGAGGAATTGGAATTAAATTAAACATACATAAAATCATGCTTAGGAATGCAATATTCAAGACTTGGTGAACAACAGCATTCTTTCCAGTATCAATTGGCAACTCCAATAATAACCTGTATGACACCATCAAGACTACTGCAAGTATAACATTCATAACAGGGCCTGCCATCGAAATAAAAATATCATCTCGCTTACGATTCGAAAGGTTAGAAGGATTAACCGGAACCGGTTTTGCCCAACCAAAAAAAGCAACCCCCAAGTCTGTATTGGTCGAGTTCATTAGAATCATAATCCACGGCAATAAAACCGTGCCAATCGGATCAATATGAACGATTGGATTAACCGTCATACGCCCCATTAGTCGCGCGGTATCATCCCCACATTTAAAAGCTGCCCATGCATGCCCAAATTCATGGAATGACAACAAAGCAACTAAGCACATCCACATTGCTGCTGCATTAGCAAAATCTGCCATACTGATATCCACCGCAAAAAGACTATCAAACAGTTGGAGACACCCCAATCAAAACCCGTTCTCGAACCTCATCCGGTAACCATTGACTATTAACACAATTAACGAGCTTCTCTCCTCGTAATGCACGAGCCACTTCCATCGCAGTCTTGGTACGAATCTCCAGCATCGCCTCTGCTGAATAAAAAGCAGTGTGTGGTGTAAGGATTAAATTTACGTTTGTCTCGTTAGATTCACGCCATAGTTCAATAAGAGGCTCATCTTCCCTCGGAGGCTCAATTGGCAATACATCTATACCGGCACCGGAAATATTTCCCGATCGTAAGGCTTGAACCAAAGCGGCAGTGTCCACCACAGAGCCACGGGATGTATTAACCAATATTGCATTTGGCTTCATTTTTGATAGAGCATCATTATCGATCAATCCATCGGTTTCCTCAGTCAACGGGGCATGTAGCGAAACCACATCACTCCTCAAAAGAAGTTCATCAAACGAAACCATTTCCACGCCAAAAACCTTTTCAGTCCCAGGGCGTAAGTATGGGTCATATGCAATAATCTTCATTTGCATCGCGCGGGCACGCTGAGCCGTTGCTTGACCTATTCGACCTAAACCAACAATCCCCAATGTTGCACCGGATAATCGCTTAACAGGCTGCACAGCACGACAGTCCCATGGTTCAAGAGAATCTTTAAGCCCTCGTTCAACCTTCAAAAATCCACGATTCAAGGCGATCATCATTCCTATTGCCTGATCGGCCACCTCATCAACACCATAGTCCGGGACATTACAAACCGGAATACCAAGCCTACCAGCACAACGATAATCAACTGCATCATACCCCACCCCTCCACGAACTATAATCCGACAATTCTTTAATCGATTAATCACCTCTTCAGGGAGTGACACTTCATGAAAAATAATAATTGCATCAGCATCCTCCACTTTACCTTCAAGTTCAGCAACAGATCGGGCCAGAAGCGTTTCAATACCGGCAAGCTCTCCAATAATTGATTGCTCTACTTCAACTTCAGGACCGATATAATCCGTAACCACAACCTTGAACATGCCCCCCAAACTACCTACTTAATCGTACTTGGCCAAGCTCAGCAAACTTGCCAGAACAGGGCTCCTCGACCAACATTCCCGCCGTGAAACAAATTACCCGTATCATTCAGGCCTCAATAGGCTTTATCATTTGTCTTACCAATCAGGCACTTGGCCAATCAGAAAATCCTGAATCTATAGTCAAAAATATTCGAAAGGAATATGCCGATGGAAACACAGAAAAAGCCCTTAAAGCAGCTACCGAAGGCCTCAAAAAACATCCAGGTAATTATTCTCTACTTACCATTCGAGGTCGAATTTACGAAGAAGAAAATCAACACGCCAATGCCGAAGCTGATTACACTAGTATAATTACTGAAAACAAAAATGATGCCGGACTTTATCAGCGACGTGGCGTTGTCCGTTTTTTTCAATTAAAATTCGCTGATTCACTGGCCGACTTTGACAAGTTCATTGAAATGGTACCTAGCCAAGAACCTTACCACTGGCAAAGAGGGCTAGTTCACTATTACGCTGGAAAATACAAAGCCGGGCGCAAACAATTTGAAGTACATCAGACTGTTAACACACAGGATGTTGAGAATGCTGTTTGGCATTATCTATGTATCGCCAAAACTGAAGGAACAAAAGAGGCTGAAAGAAATTTTATTAAAATTACTTCTGATAGCAGAGTTCCACTAAAGGAAATTCATTCACTATTTTCAGGAAAAGGAACTGAACAACAAGTTCTTGATGCGATTAAAAAAGGAAACCCAAACGCTAACACCCTAGCGCGCAACCAGTTTTACGGCCATCTATACCTTGGACTATATTTTGAATCTCAAAACGAAGAAAATAAAGCGGCTGAATATATCGCACTAGCTGCTAAGGGACACGAATCTCACGGCTATATGGGGCAAGTAGCTCGTGTCCACCACGAATGGCTTCAGAAAAAATCCAAACAGAAAGAGGCCAAAAAGCAGTAGAAATCTCAAATAAGAACCAACACCTAAACCAAGTCTCATATTTATTTTGGTGGAATCACCGGGGTTTCTTCCATCAATTCTGATAAGATTGGCTCCATAGCAGCAGCCCATGCGGCGTACCCATTCTCATTCGGATGTGTTCCATCTGGAATCAAGTCACCCCTTAACCGACGACCTTTCAAGAACGCATGATCCATATCGTGATAATGAATCCAATTACCATCACCAATATCCTTAATCAAACGATTTACTTTCATATTAGTCTGCCGTGCCCTGTCATCATCTCCACCTCCCCTAGGAAATATACCCAAAACTAGAACCTTGGTTTTTGGTAAATTTGTACGAAGTTTTTTTACAATCAACCGAATATCACGAGCTGTCACCTCAGGCGGACTACTCATATGATTATTGGTGCCTATCATTAAGACGGCAACCTTGGGAGAAATACCATCTATGTTTCCGTTCTCTAAACGCCAAAGTACGTGCTCTGTACGGTCGCCACTAATCGAAAGATTCACGGCATTACGTTTTTTATAATAGTGATCCCAGATTTTTTTCCCATCACGATCCCACCAATGCATAATAGAGTCACCTATCATCAGCATACCGACGTTCCCCTGCATGACCCGCTCATTAAAAGCTTTATGACGTTTGAGCCAAGGATCCTTATGCCAACGAGGCTCAGGTCGAGCAGTGATATGCCGATCAATATCTGACATTCGCCAGATCGGGGTACTAACATTGTCGTATGTAACGGTGGTGGTAACTTTATTCAATTGAGAACAGGCAGGTAGTCCAAGATAAAATGTACGACTCATAGGAATCTCAATAGAGCCAAGTTCCTTCCAATGAAATCCATCTGATGACATATATCCAGTAAAGCGATTGCGAAAACGAATCAGCCGAACCCAATACGGAGAACTCAATCGGTTTTTTTTGACAACATGCTCTTCACCAATATGTACGCTTCCGTGAAGAACAGTTTCCCCTCCAATTTCGCGTCGCGATAACAATGCTCCCTTCCAGTGTGGCAATAATAGGACCGATGCATGCCGGGAATCAGCTTCAAGTGTTTCACGCATCATTACTCCAGGCTTAGTCCACTGTGAACTCATCGGACGCACAATCCGCGCCGTGATAGTGCCCTCCCCTGTAAAGGGCAAATAAGTAAAATGAAATGAATCACTTTCCCCATCGATATCCGCCCCCTCTCCTTCAAGAGTAAAGCGTTTTCCATTAAATTCAGAAAAACCACGAACCTGCACATCACCAATGTCACGACTCAACCAAGGTGTTGGTAATGCCGCATTTGCAGCAAACTTGACAGACGACAAACTTATGCCTGCAGAATTCTTAGCCTTGACCGTATAAAAATACAAATTCCCGCGAAGCGCACTTGTGTCGTTATATTTTGGCTCCGTAATGTCGCTAGCAATTATTTTAATTTGTCCTTCTAGTTGATTAGATCGAAAAACATCATAACTTTCTGCATCGATAGCAGTGATTGGATCCACACTGTTAACCCAGGTTAAAGCAATACCCTCATTCGTTGAACGCGCAACCAAACCTGAAGGAATACCTGGAATTTGCTTTGGTTTTTTTGCAGAAATTCTTGATCGAAAATGAGACAAAGTACCTAACCCAACATGATCACTGCTATGCCCTTCGGGGCGTTTCATTTCAACAACTCGCTTGGAATAAGGAGCCGGAACACCTCGACGCTTGACATAATGCTGGTAACTTCTCTCATAAATTGGCCAAAAATGACCTCTGCTAATAGTTGAGATTTGCGTGTAATGATTATTTCTACCACCAAAGCCATATTTACCTGTCCGATCCAAATAGTGCTTATAAGGAACCTCTTCTCCAAGACCGTAACGTGCTATATACTCATAACCTTTAAGAATGCGATTATTATTCCAACCATAAATGTCAACACCCTGCTGCCAGGCAACCTCTGCCGCACAAGCAAGTAACCCAATACCAAGTTGAGCATAGTGCTGAGCACGAGTTGACTCCTGACATTGGCCTGTTGGATAAACAATCATGTTTGGAATACTGCCATTACCACATCCATCTACTGAATAGCGTATTGTCTCTTCAAACAATTCACGATCATTACAAAAAACCGCGATTGCCATTTTTGTCTGCAATGCAGCAGTTTCCCAATTACCATTGGCAAAATATGCATAATGTTCAATTGTGGGTAACCATGCATTTTTGAATGACACCTCAGAACGCTTGGCCTCAGCCTCTGTCCAGCCTGAATCACTATATCGCATCAATTCTGCAGCATTAACGAACTGAAAACCCTGCAATCCGGATGCTAACACGCCATCAATACCACTAACCTTTTGCAACTTTCCCGCCCAAGCATTAAGGATCTCAATCGCCTTATCTGCATGAGGTCGCTTTCGTGTAATGGCCCACATTAATGCATTTTGATATGCAGCTTTAGCGTCATTTTGAGCTTGCCCGGTATTAATATTAGGAGCACGACCCCACTCTTTCACAGGCCCAAGCATGTGATAATCCATTTTCGCATACGGACTATCAAGCAAGACCTGAAACCCCTCATAAATTGGCCCATCCTTCTTCTCAATTGCTATTTTAATACGGGCGATATCCTCATGACTGTGAAGCAGTCCAGGATGATTAAAACCAGAATCCGCAGAAACCTTAACCTCCAGAACAAACCCCAGAACACTCAAGCTTATGTTAAGTAATCGAGAAATCACAAAGGGAAATTATTGAATTAGCATCTAAATTCTTTCAAGCTGATTGAATCTCGTAGGATGACAACACACACAATAAAATTGTATCTGCCCATAAAGCTCACCTAACAATAATACGTCTGACAGGAACGAATGTCACTTAGCCAAATTATTTGGAAACTTGGCACCTTGAGTTGCACCATGTCGCGTGCGCTTATCGTAATTAACATCATATTTCCTAAAGCGCTCAAGAATCAATTTCGTATTTCGCTCAATATTCGCTTGCATCTGATCCAATGATGAAGCACCTCCATAAGTGCCAATATAATTGTCTATGGCCTTTGCCGCACGCATAGCAATATTGACATGACCCTGTTCATGTCGAACAAGATTTGATTGATATATCTTCCACTGACGCTGAGTCAGAGGCGAAGCCTTATCCATATCGACCCACTTAGGAACACTAACCTTAATGTTTAATATTACTGAACGAGAAGTAACGATCCAAACTTTACCACGTCGAGACGACTGATACTTCCAACTCAAATCCCACTCAGTGATGCCATCATATCGTTTTTTCTGAGTTGGATGCATCGGACCTAGCTTTTCTATACTAGCCCGTACTTCTTGCACTGTTAAACCACTCACCTCATAAACCGAGTTTTTCCGCTTAACTATAGGTGCTGAAAAAACAGTCACCAAAAAAAAATAACAAATAAAAAAACACAAACGAAACATCATTAAATAACGGCAAAGATAATCACACTAACCAAACAATGATAACAGTACTATCAACCAGCCAACAACAAGTGAGCCTATCGTAATCGTAGCACTATCACGGTGCGGGCTGCTTTTCGGAAGAATAACTCGCTTGATAACATAAGAGAAAAATAATCCCAGAACGGTTCCAAAAACAGGAACAACCACCAGCCACAAAACCAGTGAACTAACAAATGAAAATATAGCCGGCAGAAGAATAAATGCCGAGATCAATACTAAAATCGCACCTGAAACAACAATGAAAGTAGTCATATTGATTATCCAACCGATAACTCAGTCACACCCAAATCGTCCGCCTAATTAGAAACTCGATCAACTCAAAACTAGTCGATGATCGACAGAAATTGTTTTGGCTTCATCAATACCGTTGATACCCTTGTCAGCCACTTGCATTCCATGCTTATAAGATTAATTACTCTCGGCTTTTTTATTTGCCTGCTTGAACAAACTATCGGGCAAATTTCAAAACCAGCTGATGCTCCCAAGCCTTTATCACCCAGAGAAAGTCTAAAACAAGTTAAACTGCCTCAAGGATTCCATCTTGAACTTGTTGCCGCCGAACCACTAATCCGCCAACCATCAGGTGTTTGTTGGGACGCCAAGGGAAATCTATTTGTCTCCGAACTTCACGGCTATAATCGAGAAGGCCAATACGATATCGAAGACCTAAACAAAACTGGCAAGCTCGACCGAATAGTTCGCCGCATCTCTGCCAATGAAAACGCCACACGTCGCGCAGAATTAGAACAAATAGGAACAATAAAAAAAATGATCGATGCCGATCTAGATGGCAGAATAGATCGTGCAGATGTATGGGCGGATCAACTCCCTGCTTGCTTCGGAATATGCCCTGCACTCAACGGGATAATTGCTGTTTGCTCTCCTGACATCATCTATCTGGCAGATAAAGACGGAGATGGGAAAGCAGAAATAAGAAAAAAAATATTTACTGGATTTAAGGTGGGTATAATCGAACGCCGTATGAACTCTCCACAATGGGGCCCAGACAACTGGATCTATATTGATGGCGGACAAGGGGGACGAATAACAGGGCCAAACTTACCTAATCCAGTAAACTTACCAGCTACAGCATTTCGTATTAAGCCAGATGGATCAGCAATTGAACCTGTAAGTGGCCATACCAGTACATACGGATTCACTTTCAACGAAGACGGCGATCGATTCGTAATTTCCACAGGCACTCCAGGTATTCAAGTTGCACCTTTGCCATGGAGATACCTTGCTCGTAATACTGATATCGCTGTTCGAACATCTCGTAGAAATGCAGCCGACTACAACACCACCTTCCCTATCAGTAAACCACACCCTTGGCGCACTAAGCGCGCGGCTGATCCTGGATTTGGTAAATACTACCGGGATCGTTATGGCGCTGCCGAGTCTATACCTAATGGCTATTTCACATCGGCCTGTTCACCTCTTGTATACACAGATAACGCATTACCTGGCCTAACCGGTCAAATTCTAGCTTGTGCACCAGCACAAAATTTTGTGCATCGAGCAGAAATAAATCGTAACGGAGTCCTACTTAATATCCGCCGCCCAAAAATTAAAAATAAATCTGAATTTCTAGCTTCTGAAGATATTTGGTTTCATCCGATACATCTGTCAATTGGACCAAACGGGGCTATTTACATCGCTGATTTTTATCGAGAAATTATTGAGGACTACTCTGCTATTCCAAGATATTTACAACAGCAATACGGATTAGACGATGGGCGCGATCACGGCCGCATATGGCGCCTAACTCATAATACTATGCCTAAACTTAAAGCACCTAACTTAGATGAACTCAGTAATGGCGAATTAGAGAAAGAAATATTTAGCCCACGCCATTGGCGCCGTCAAACAGCACGGCGACTGCTGATTGAAAGGCACGACTCAAAAAAAATCACAACATTAACTGACCTTATCAAATCAACACTACAATCAAAAGATACAGTTGGGACAGTGAATGCTTTATATACACTTGAAGGCATAGAAAAATTAGATCTTAGACTTTTATCACATGCACTAAACCATGCAAAACCAGGGGTACGACGACATGCACTTCGCTTATCAGAAAGACATTTAGATAAATTTCACCCACAGTACGGTGACATCATCAAATTAATTCATGACCCATCACCAATGGTAAGATTACAGTTAGCTCTCTCTTTGGGGGAGATTAATAATAAATTAAGCATCGAAGCACTCGCTAAACTTGCGATGCTACATGCAGGAGAAACTTGGCTGAACGGAGCCATTTTAAGCTCACTAGGAAACAAGCCATACGAAATGCTTGAGATACTTCTTAGAACTGAATCTGAAAAAATAAGCAAATCGAGACCTCTTATAGTTCAGCTATGCAACGCCATTGGTTCCAGAAAGCAAGGCAAAGAAATATCTGATCTAATCAATCTAATTTCACAAGTCAAAGACATCAACCTACAAGCAGATTGTCTAAAGGGACTTCGAAGCCCATTCAAATCAGCAGAGCAATTATTAATTAGAGAACATGAAAAAAATATCCTCATCAACCTTGCAACTAAAGGTGCGACAGAACTCCGGAGCACTGCGACAGATTTAATACGTTTACTAAAAATTGAATCAGCCAATGACCGTGAAAAACGATTAATCAAAACGATAAACGATGTCTCAAACCTAAAAAAAACAGTTTCCCAACGATTGGCTGCAGTCAGAAGCTTAACGAACGAAAATGATATTCGAATTGCTTCAGACTTGCTTGCCGCTTACCCAGCAGCCACACCTCCAGTACGAAGAGATATCCTTAAAATAGTTTTTTCAAGAAAAGAGTATTTTTCAGCTATCATCAAAGCAATGGAGAAAAAGCAACTACCTCCTGCTGTAATAAATGCAATTCAACGTTCTGCCCTGCTGCAATCAGAACCCAACTTAGCAAAACGTGCTAATGAAATATTTAAACAAATTCAACCAATTAAGTCAGAAAGACTTAATCTCTTTATACAAGCATTAAACGATGAAAGAGATGTGTCGGCTGGCCAAATTTTATTCAAACAAAATTGCGCAACCTGCCACAAAGCCCATGGAACAGGCTTCAATACCGGACCAGATCTAACTTCAGAATTTCGTCGAGCAGAAGAAATAATTGTACAGGATATTTTAGCTCCAAGCTCAAAGATAGTTGGAGGTTATGAAACATATGTTATTGAGACAATTGACGGGCGTGTTTTAAGTGGAATACTCGCTAGCGAATCAGCAAGCAGCCTTACCCTAAGCTTACCAGAAGGCCAAGAAATAGATGTGCTACGTAAAGATATCAAGGCTCTTAAATCTTTGGACATATCACTTATGCCGGAATCTTTGGGCATCACACTAAAACCAAAAGAAGTAGCCAATATTATAGCATGGTTAAAAAAACCAGCAGCTAAGCAGGTGCTTTTTGAGGATGATCCTAAAATATTAGAATTACTTACGGAAGGTGAAGGTGTGGCAAGTATTGAGACAATTGAAAAGATAAGTGGATCAGCATCATTAAAAATCACTCCTCCACAAAGATATTCGAGTAATATACAAAACTGGAAATTTAAAATCCGTGAAAATCCAAACCCGGGTGAATTTCGTTTCTTACGTTTTGCATGGAAAGCGCCAAAAGCAAACGGAGCAATGATTGAAATCGCCAACAATGGAAAATGGCCTGATCCAGACAATCCAAAGGGACGTTATTATAGTGGAACAAACTCGTCTGGCTGGCAGGCTACTCAATTAAAGAAAACAACACCAAAAGAATGGATAATAGTCATTCGGGACTTATGGAAAGACTTCGGCAACCTAACTATCACAGGAATAGCCCCTACTGCGATGGGTGGGCCAGTTTGGTTTGACCAAATCGAACTCCACAAAACGAATCCCGACAAATAAGGGAGTCTACTACTGACAAATAATTAAGCCTTCTCGTAGAGAACTGTTATCAACACATCTGAGGAAGCAGATATGTTGCTCTGCAGAGATGAACCAGACTTGGCAGATGGATTGTAGCTTTGAGCTGCAATACAACTACTAATCTGCAAGATCTTAACGCCTTCACTATCGGCCCAATCATTCACCTGCTTTTCAAGGTGTTCCACCTCGCTCTCAAGTCCTTTAAAAAGTTTTATTCGATGCATAACTAAAATCTAGTCTCCACGTTCCATTAAAAGATTACCCCCACCGTCTTTATCCAATATTTGAAGCTGATAAGGTGGAGAAAGCTTACTATCTGCATTTCTCATCATTATAGCGTTATAATTATAATCAAATTTAAAATGATAATTAATCAACTGGGTGCCGACCGGAATTGGAATCAGTGTCTCCCAACGACCTTCAACCAATTGTGTTCGACGCATTGGGTAGGCTTGATTGTTGAATATAACAAGAGGCCTCATCGAGGAATGATCCAAAGTTCGTTGATTACTTTGAAACATTGCCTCAACTGTATATAGGCCAGTAGTCGTACGGGGTAATTGACGAGGAGTAAGGTTGGTAATCGTACTCGTGGTACATCCCATGAGCAAAACACTTATCGAAACAATGAAACCATACCACCTCATCTGCAACAGGCATGAGATTGCGGTATTAGGTAGCTAATTGTAAAGCGCGCATTTGCTCACCATATCTGGGCAACAAAAAAAAAGACCAAAACTATTGCAACAACCAAAAAGACTAAATTTAACCTTTTCGATTCTGGTTTACCTCCCTCCTCAAATTCTCGCGCAATAAAATCATCATAATCAAACTCAGCCCCCTCAATTCGATACGATTCATTCTCAGCGTCCTCAGACCAACCGGTATTTTCACAAGCTCCACAATCAGGACAAGCACTTGCCTTCAATGGAACAACACTACCGCAATTAGGACATTCAGCTGGGGGCATTAATAATGCATAAAAAAGACCTAGTATCTCTTTGATCGCTTGACTGGCAATCGTCCTATCCAGCCAGGCTTTCCACGAGTTGACATGTCACAAAACACAACCGGATCAACACTCCAAATTGAAACTAACACGGGTAGTTGCTCCATATTTCGCCTGACTGCCTCCCAATTGCAATATGCATCACTGTCATCCACAAAATAATCAAAGCATTTCATCCCGCTTTTCTCCTCCGCAATAGTTACTTTACCTTGGTTCCATACCGTCTCACCAGTCCACACATAAGCCCGCACTACCTCTCTATCAATTAGCTTCACCCAAGCGTGATGACAAAGAGATTGATGACAGTGAAAATACTGCACATGACCCAACCTCTCACTCATATCACTCAAAAACTTAAAACACCCGTCAATATCGCTGTCTGGATTCGGCAAACACTCACCAACAACAACAACCCAGCCATTTACCGGGTGCGAAACAAAAATCTGATCTCGATCAGCATCAGTCAGCCCTCTGCCATTTGCACATGGTTGTGGATCAACTAAACCTATCGAACGCGCAACATCCTCTGAATTACGAGACTTCACAGCTAACCAAGTCTTTGGTCTGCTAATTGTTAACGAACCAAGCCGGTTATGAACGCTCTGCGCAAAAGAAATCTCATCTAATCTTAATTGCTTCGCACGACGACAGCCCATTGAATAGAAAAGCGCAGCTATTACCCAAACTAAAAGAAACGGGCCTAGGATAAGTAACGCAGTCATTGTAAATAAATTAAAGAGAGGAAGATTCTGCACATCTTTAAGATATAGCGCAAATCCAATATTCCCCCGTAAACTTCCATATTGAATTATCAAATGCTATTATAAATTCAATGACAATTATAACAGACGAACGCTGCACAATGTATGAAAGCCCCGGGCATCCTGAAAGGCCATTTCGAGTTTCAGGCTCAATAAAAAAAATAAAAGCGTTAAGTGAATTAAAAGTTAACTGGATTAAACCGACTATTGCACCAACAGAAAAAGTACTCCTTGCCCATTCTAAAAATCATTTAAAAAGACTCAGCGAACCATATGATTTTGATGGCGACACAGCCTACCATAAGGACATTAAGGACCATGCACTCCGCGGGGTTGGAGGAGCACTTAAGGCCCTGGAATTAGCAATAGCAGGCAAACCACAATTCAGTCTACTACGTCCACCTGGGCACCATGCTACAAAGGATAGAGCAATGGGGTTTTGTTATTTAGGATCAGCTGCAATTGCCGCAATTCAAGCAAACTCCTGCGGATCTAAGCGAGTAGCCGTATTTGACTTTGATGTACACCATGGTAATGGCTCAGAAGATATTTTAGCAAATCGGGATGGAATTGAGTTTTTCTCAATCCATCAACATCCAGCATATCCAGGCACTGGCACAGAATCGTTCAATAACTGCCACAATTATACGGTACAGCCCAACCTTCCCCGTGAAGAATATAGAAAAACTGCAGAAAAAGCCATTGCAGACCTAATAGCATACAAACCGGATATTATTATCGCCTCAGCAGGTTTTGATGCATATGCCGGTGATCCCTTGTGCAACCAAAAGCTCAGCGCTGACGACTTTAATTGGTTTGGTAAAAAATTATCATCTATCGGTGTTCCACTGGTAAACTCCATGGAAGGGGGATACAGCAACGATTTACCAGATTTGATTATTGCGTATATAAAAGGATTACTAGGGAAGTAGAAATCAGTCGTCATCAAGATAAAGTCGATTTACATTCGCTCTGTGGCATATGAGTTCAAATTTGTTCGTACTGTCGAATTCTCCGAAACCGACATGGCCGGTATAGTTCACTTCTCGAACTATAGTAAATATATGGAGTCGGCAGAACACCGATTCTTTAGGTCTATTGGTTACTCAATTGTTACTAATGAAATCGACTCCCCGGTAGGTTGGCCAAGAGTACACGTAAGTTTTGATTTTAAAAAACCACTTTGTTTTGAGGATAATTTTGAAATTCATCTTCTCGTCGCAGAATTGAGATCAAAATCAATTACTTACCAATTTAATTTCAACAAAATTAACGAAAATGAACACGAACTTGTAGCAACTGGAAAATTAACTGTTGTTTGCGTATCGCGAACAAGTGATGGGACAATGAAAGCTTGTTCAATTCCAGAAGAAATAGCATCGAAAATTGAAATCGCTCCAGCTGAACTGCTGGAATCTTAAACTATGAGTAGTCTGCTTGGCATCGAATGCGGCGCCACGCATACCGTGGCATTGTTCGAGGAACAAAATAAAGTCATTCAATCGGAATTTGGTCCTGCCAACCTGAGGTTACTAAATAACAGGCAAATTAACACCCACCTAAATAAGATTTCTAGATTTTTCCCTACCCCTAAAGCCTTAGCAATAGGAATGGCGGGCGTACGAACAGTAGATGATCAAAAACGTCTTTACAAAGCTGCTATTAAAGCATGGCCAAAAACCAAACATATTCTAACAACCAACGATCTCGAAACTGCACTTGCAGCCGATTCAAATCAAAAACAAATCCCAAGGGTATTGGTTTTAAGCGGAACCGGATCTTGCTGTTATGGAAAAGCGATTGACGGATCAACTACTAAAATCGGGGGTTGGGGACATATCCTAGGAGATAAAAGTAGTGGATACGAAATAGGCCTTCGCGCACTTAAGGCTTGTGTATTTTATTTAGATCGTGATGACACATGGTCCAAGCTTGGGCAGCGTATACTTTGTCGGCTTCAACTTAATTCACCTGACCAACTAATCGACTGGGCAGCCAAGGCCACCAAGCCTGAAGTCGCAGAATTGGCCAAAGATGTATTTAACGCCTGGTTAAAGCATGACAAAATTGCAGCCGATATTCTCAACGCAGCCGCCAGTACTCTTGCCAAAGATGCATGTGCTTGCGCAATCAAACTTGCTAAAAAAAACAGTACTGTTCGTTTTGTCCTTGCCGGAAGCGTATTACTTAAACAACCAAAATTTTCTGCTAAGGTCGCCAAGGAGATCCGTACTCTTCGCCCTGGATCACAGGTAGTAACTATAAAAAAAGAAAGTTACTGGGGAGGGCTTGAATTGGCCCGTCAAATGACAAAAATCCCAAAGCAACACGCATCCAATTCATCTTTAGAACCAGCCCGTTTAATCCCTGTCCCAGACTTGGATCAACTTGGGCAGGCACAAACTGAACAACGAAACCAAAGATCATCCAAACTCGATCGAATGCCCCTTCAAAAGGCAATAGAATTATTTCTAAACGAAGATAGCCAAATACCGGGTGCTATAAAGAAAGAGAAAACAAAAATACGGCAAATTATACTCTGGGTTGTTAATGCATTCAAAAATGGCGGACGGCTATTTTACATTGGTGCCGGTACAAGCGGCCGTCTTGGAATACTCGATGCCAGTGAATGCCCTCCGACGTTCCGCACTGACCCAGAACAGGTGCAAGGAATCATTGCCGGCGGATTCCCAGCGATATGTCAATCAATCGAAGGTGCAGAGGATGATGCAGATGCTGGAGCTCAGGCTGTTCAATTTCGAGGAATAAACGAATCCGATGTACTAATAGGGATCGCTGCGAGTGGCCGCACACCATTTGTATGGGGTGGAATCTGGGAAGCTAACAAACGCGGAGCAAAAACTGCGCTTCTATCCTTCAATCCAGAACTGAAATTACCAAATAAAAACAAACCAGACATCGTCATAAGCCCAAAAATTGGTCCGGAATTGCTTACAGGATCAACCAGATTGAAAAGCGGAACAGCAACTAAGTTGATTCTAAACATTATCACCACTATGGCAATGGTTCATACCGGTAAAGTGATTGGAAACCTTATGGTCGATCTTGACCCGTGCAACACCAAGCTGCGAGACAGAGCTATTCGAATCGTTCAACAACTTACTAATACAAGTAAGCCACAAGCTCGCAAGGCACTTGAAAAAACTAAGTGGAATATTAAGCCAGCTGTTGATAATTTGAATAAACTATAAACTTCATTTGAACCAAGTCTTCGGAATCAACGCCGCCTTAAGATGAATGGCTTCTCGATTCCACGCTGGCTCCGCATACATATAAGTCAAAATAGCGTCACCATTTTTAGTGAAAAAGCAATCGAGATTGGTATATTCCGCTTTTGGATTCTGGGCAATATTTCCCAATTTGCGCCAAGTCTTACCATTATCATTGGACACAGCTGCAGTAAGTGGAGTTCGCTCACCAAAATGATGATGCTTCGGTTCATACTTGCTATTGTTCCAAAACAACACCACCCGACTATCCCCCGGCAATCTACGTAGACATGTTCCAGATTCCCCACCCTCCAATCCACTGAAGGTAGCCTTACTCCAAGTCTTACCACGATCTTTGGAACGTGCAATGTAAGGACCACCTAATTGCGTACGCAAAGTCATTAATAACGAATCATCACTCAACTGAACCACTGAACCCTCCATAGCTCCGCGCTTGGGGAGGTCAATCATCAAGGATCGCAGCCAAGTTTCACCTTTATCATCACTATAGTAACAGCCTGCAGAATTTTTCTGGCTCCATTGATTACCAATCCCACCATGAAACGGCAGCAACAGTCGGCCGTCGCTTAGCTCCATAATACTGCTTGCACCTCCCTGCAATAACTGCCCTTGTGACTGCTTCCAAATCGGCGATAACTCTTCAAAAGTCTTAGCTTCATCTTTAGAAACAAAAACACACATAGTACTACTACTTCCTCCCTTGTGAGCCCTAAGTGCAATCAGAAATAATTCCCCGTCGCGAGTTCGCAATAATGCTGGCGCCTGTACATTCATATCACCCTTTACAACATCCACCAACTTTCGCGGCGAATGCCAAGTAAGCCCGTTATTTGAACTAATTTTAGACCAAATTGTACACACACCATGATCTCGTCCGGCCTCTTTCCCTCGATGATACTTATGATATACAACCATTAAACGACCATCCGACAAAGCGGCAATAGCCGCCGTATCACTACGCGGAGTATCGACTGTTGCAGGCTCGATAGTAACATGACGAATCTCTGGCTTATCCGCATAGCCAAAAGAAATAAATAAAATCAATGAAAGAACAAAAAAACAGATTCTCATATTCATAATCAAAAACTCATTGCAGGCACACATCATCCGTAAACAAATAAAACAATTCAATACAACAAACTGAATATTAAAAAAGCCGAGCTATCAGCTCGGCTCCCATAAAATATAACTCCTTTTGACTTAAAAGTTGGCGGTGAATCCAGCTCCAACTGTTCGCTCCCAACCCGGTATATGCAGGATCATTCCGGCAGGACGCGGTGCAGCCGGATTGGAATAATCCATATAACGCAAGTCCAAAGCGTTATTTGAGTAATCCTCATCGGTAATGTTTCTAGCGTACACAAATAGCTCCCAATTGTTGCGCTTGTAACCAATTCGAGCATTCAAAAGTGTATAAGCATCCTGCTCAGCGGTATTCGCCTCATCGAGCCAGTATTCACCAATCCCCTGAAGCTCCATATTAAAGTATAAGTTCCAAGGCAACTCAACATGAGCGGCCAAATTTGCCGTGTATTCTGGAACAAAGTTAATATCATTTCCACCAAACTCATAACCGGCCGCATGTGGACCAAGAACACCTCGCAAGACATTGTCGGAATAACTATCGAACTCCGCATTAATCACACCCAAGGCAGCACTTAAAGTTACAGTATCACTCACAGCTGCTTCAGCCTCCAACTCTAAACCATAACTACTAGCCTCAGAAGCGTTCACCATGTACGCCTCAGTCGGGTTCGTCGGATTTAGCCGATAAACCTGATAATTTTCAAAGTCACTATAGAAAACCGCAGCACGAGTGCTCAACCGGCCCCCATTCCAAGAAGCGAACCAACCAAGTTCATAGTTCCATGATTCGGCAGAGTCATACTGAGCAGTATCTGAGGAACCTCCGTAGTAATTAAACCCACCTGATTGAAACCCTTTAGCAGCACTGGCGAATATAGTGTCACGTTCACTTAAGGCATAGGATAATCCAAATTTTGGCAACCAATCATCCCAATCATCATTCCCACTCACACTAGAAGCATTATTGCTACGATTGATTGAACGATCGCTATTCTGATAACGAGCACCAGTAGTAAACGTAATACCTTGCCCCACCATAAAATCACTCTCCCAAAATAACGCAACATCCTCTTCACTCATTGATGCAGTGGTATAGTCCGGAATAGGGCCTGGCAATTGACCAAACTGAGGATGTAATAGACCTTGAGGGTAAAGGGATCCAGAAACGTTATCAGTCTCCCGATCTGAGTAATAAACACCTAAAGACCAATTATAATTCTCACCTTCATCGGAACCTAATTTAATCTCTTGAGAAAACTGCTCTACATCAGGCTGGCTTACCCCAATCACAGGAAAAAAACCGATCTGCGGCATAATCATCGGAATAGCTGTGAAATCAAAGTCCTGTTGTAAATCCTGCTCCCAGCTTCGGTAGGCTGTAACCGAACTAAAATCGTACTGACTTCCATCAAAATCAGCAGTTAAGGCAAACGAATCAACATCACTATTTACATAGCCGTTAAAATCTCGATTTACCTTGTGAGGTCCAGCGTCAGTTAGAGGGTTATATGTCGGCATGAAACCGTCATCATAACGCTCAGTTGAACCTGTCAGCCGAATTGTCCACGGGGCACTTGGCTTAAGAACAAACTGCAGTCGTCCAGCGGTTGTCTCTCGGCTATCAATCTCCGAACCGGTCGACATATTGGTGATAAAACCGTCACGATCATTGTATAGACCACTAATACTTACCCCTATTTGCTCAGAGAGAGGACCACTGACATTGAGCCTGTATTCCTGAGTGTTATGATCACCAAAACCCAATCCAGCACTACCTCC
>MDTE01136485.1_pt1 | contig 20277 bp, 13 predicted proteins | sample 811231 | NCBI WGS metagenome assembly MDTE01 (sample SAMN05326651, study PRJNA326480) | marine metagenome | isolation source: seawater | place: Indian Ocean: Red Sea | collected 2010
CGTCTGCCACAGCTTCGTCTGCCACAGCTTCGTCTGCCACAGCTTCGTCTGCCACAGCTTCGTCTGCCACAGCTTCGTCTGCCACAGCTTCGTCTGTTCCGGCTTCGTCGGAGCCAGGCTCCTCTTCCGTGTTGATTCCTAGCAACTCGTTACGTGTCTCTTCGCTAAGTGCCTCAAGGAGTTCAGCCGGTGGCGTTTCACCCCGTTCGATATATTCTTCGGCAGCCGTCCGAAACTGTCGTTCACGTTCCCGTGCCGCCCTTTGTTCTGCGCGGCGCTGAGTTTCTTCCGCCTCCAGACGCTCGGCTTCTCCCTCAGCGACCGCGATGATCGAGTTGCATTGCTCCTCACTCAACCCGCCCATCTCCGCAAGTTCTTCTGGCTCAATCACCGAGAGATCGTAAAAACTGAAGAAACCTTGGCCAACAAGTTCCTCGGCCAGATCCGCCGTGATTCCCGGGATCATCGCGAATGCCTCGGTCGACTGTTCGAGTTGGTCATGCAACTCTTCCTGGGTCATCACCTCGATGTCCCAGCCCACAAGCTTTGAAGCCAACCGCACATTCTGGCCTCGTTTTCCGATGGCCAACGAGAGTTGGTCTTCATCGACCAAGACAAGAACTTTACCGATCGAAGGCGATGCGCAGACAATCACGTCGTCGACGTCGGCCGGCTGCATTGCGTTGGGCACCAGCACCGGCAGTGATTCGTTCCATCTCACGATGTCGATCCGTTCGCCAGCCAGTTCCTCGACGATATTCTTGATCCGGGATCCACGAACGCCAACACAGGCTCCGACACAATCGATATTGTTGTCGTAGCAGGAGACAGCAACCTTTGACCTGTACCCAGCCTCTCGCGCCAGCGACTGGATCTCGATTATGGATTCGGCGACCTCGGGAATTTCTCGTTCAAAGAGCCGCTGAACCAGATCGGGGTGTTTACGAGACAGGATGATCTTGACGCGACTTCCTGCCTTGCGGACTTCAATGATCACGGCCCGCACCCGTTCATTGACGCGATGCGACTCCCCGGGAATTTGCTCGCTCCGAGGCAGGAATGCCTCGACTTTTCCGAGGTTGACCGTGGCGGCACCGCCGTCAAAACGGGTAACGGTCCCGGTGACCATGGTCCCACGCAATTCCTCGTACTCGATGTACAGAGAATCCCGCTCGGCTTCACGGAACTTCTGGATCATCACCTGCTTGGCCGTCTGGGTCGAAATGCGACCAAGGATCGTGCCCAGATCATCGGGCGCAATCTCTACCCCCGGACAATGCACGGTTGGTTCGCCCGTGGTCCTGTCGACATGGACCTCGACCTCAGATTCTTCACCGTAGTGCCGACGTGCGGCAGAGAGGATCGCCTGTTCGATTCCTTCAAAGACGATACTCTTGTCGATGTTCTTGTCGCGGTGGATGGTGTCGACCAGCCGGAGAAGTTCGGGTCCGTTCATCACTGTTCCTTCTCTGCCTGTTATCCGCAGTCCGGATATCCAGCACTTCGAAAACATCCGGCGAGGAGTGAAATCCGGAATTTTCGGAGCCAGGAGAGCCCGGTTGTAGGTTGCTGTTTGCGTGGCCCAAAACCACAACGCCGTGTCTATGGTTGTACGTAGGTAGAAGACAGATCCCTGTTCCCCCCCCTGGGGGAACAAAAAAGTGCGGGCCAGTAACCCACACTTCGCATCGCGGCGGACGACAACCGTCCCACACGACCGACAAGCACCTCTCACGCTACCACGGCGCAAGATGAACTCGCCCAACAAGGTCCTTGGAAACAGGTCCGAATTACATGCGGACGCTCCCGGAGGAAACCTCTGAAAACTCGCAACAAGAACCGCCAAACACCAATTGCCGGGCGTGAATTAAAAGAATTCTCGTCACGAGACCATATTCCTATAAGCTGGGAACGATACTGGATGCCCACCAGAGTGTCAAGCGACCGGAAAACGAGGCCTCTTGTCGGAAGTTGTTGACAGAACAACTTTTACAAGCTGAAAAACAACTCAATTCTGGATGGTTCTGGACATGACAGATCCCACGTTTGACCTCGCCAATGCACACCGTTGGTTTGCAAAACACCTGAACAACCAGGCGTGGGATTTGCTTGAATTGGAGCAACTCACTCCGGCTCAACGCGAGTTGATGCGAAACACCGCTCACGCAGCCTGGAGACATTGGTGGGAAATTGGTGACGTGATCAACCACCAACGGACCGAATGTCTACTGGCCCATGTGCATGTCGCACTTTTAGAGCCTGCCGCAGCAGTCCATCATGCGGAGCGGTCACTGCAATTGGCCGGCGAAGCTGGCGAATCTTACGGAGCATTCGACCAGGTATACTCGCACGACGCAGCCGCAAGTGCTTACCAAATCAGTGGTTCTGCTCATGAAGCGCAGCACCACAGGTCCAAGGTCGAAGCGGCTCGCGCATTGCTCACCGACCAAACAGAGCAGCGGGTGGCCAACGAGTGGCTGAACCGCCGAGAATCGGCCGCAAACTAAACGGCCGCCACAACGGCACTGGCCTGCCCATTGGACGTCGTGCTGAGGTTGAGCACCACGGTATTGGAAACCGGTCGCAGTTCACCGTGGACCACATCGAGTGGACAGTCCGAATCGGGTTGGGAGTAGTTGAGAGTTCGCGGCACGGTGCCATGGTTCAGGGCCAACAATGACGCGGCCAATTCCAGCGTCCCGCATCCCGCTCCAGAATTCCCCAGGGCGCTCTTCATGGCTGTCACGGGCACCGCACTGGCCCGTTCACCAAACACCTCGCCGATCGCTGACGCCTCGATGACGTCGAGTCGACGACTCGCCAAGCCGTGCGCGTGAATGTGGCCGACGTCTGCCGGCGACAAGTCCGCCTCGGTCAACGCCATCCGCGCCGCGTTGACCAGGGCCTGTTGGACATCGGGACGACCTGCTCGATCGATCACGCAACTGGAGCCGGCTCCCAGGATAGAACCGAGGATTGTCGCCCCGCGGGCCCGGGCATGGGTTTCGGTTTCGAGTACCAGCGAACAAGCTCCCTCGCCGATCACCTGCCCGGTTCGGTTGGCGTCGAACGGGCGACACCAGCTTGACGGATCGCCTTCACCATCAGCCAGGTCGTCCCATTGCGAAGCGTGCAAGCACTTGATCGGATGGAGCTTGGACCCGGTCGAGCCGGCGATCATGATATCGGCACTACCACGAATCAGGATTCGATGAGCTTCTCCTACGGCGAGATTTCCCGAAGCCTCGGCAAGTGTCAACGAGTTGTTTGGACCACGTGCGTCCACCGCGATCGCGATATGGCAGGCTGGCATGTTGGGCAAGTATTTCAACAGCCACAACGGTTCCATCTCACCGATACCGGTCTCTCCCCAACGTGAGATCTGGAAGTCGGCCTCCGTACCGGACTCGCCCTGGACCATCTCCGAGGACCGGAAAGCAGCACGGAAGAGTGATTCGGGGTGCGAGAACATCTGGTCGGCGCCGTAGTCAATTCCCAGACGAGTCCGATCGATCGAGTCGCCATCGATCCCGGAATCCTCCAGTGCATGAATTGCCGAGGCGACGCCAAGCTGGATGTCGCGACACATCACCTTGATGCTCTTCCGCTGCGGCTTGAGATACTCCTTGCGGGCAGCCGAGAGCGTGAACTCCGAGATCTCACCCCCGACACAACCGGGAATCTTCACGACATCGGGCAAGTCAATCACACCGATCCCGCTGGTGCCTTCCAGCACGCCCTGTTCAAACGTCTCGCGACCAATCCCGATCGGGCTGAAAACACCCACCCCGGTGACCACGACGTTCGGACGGTTGGATTCGGATGTACTCATGGGCGTGGGGTTTCTACCGGACCGAATCGGGAAGATGACCACCAGGTCATCCCAGTTGAAATACGGGCCGTTTCAGGCGGCCTTTCTAATGACCAGGCAAGCGTTGTGACCGCCGAAACCAAAACTGTTCTTGAGAATATGAGTCAGGGGTCGCGAGCGAGCCTCCCCGGGAACGTAGTCCAGGTCACAATCGGGATCGGGGTTGTCCAAGTTGATGGTGGGGGGAACGACCTGGTGCTCCAATGCCATCACGCACGCACACATTTCGACGCCGCCTGATGCCCCCAGCAGGTGCCCCAGTTGACTCTTGCTACTGGACACACACAGCGACCTCGCATGATCACCGAACACCGACTTGATCGCACGCGTTTCGGCCACGTCACCCAGAGGGGTGCTGGTGCCATGAGCGTTGATGTAATCGATTTGATCCGGCGGCAATCCCGCGTCACCAATGGCAGCCGACATGGCCCGCGCCGCGCCCGCGCCCTCGGGGTTGGGTGCCGTCATGTGAGAACCATCTGCCGACATGCCGTAACCAATTATCTCGGCCAACACGTCAGCGCCACGGGCCTCGGCATGAGACAACTCCTCGAGGACCAGCATGCCAGCCCCTTCGGACAGCACGAAACCATCGCGATCCTTGTCCCATGGTCGGCTGGCCTGTTCGGGACTGTCATTGCGGGTCGACAGTGCATTCATGCGAGCGAAACCTGACAGCCCCATCGGTGTGATCGCAGCCTCGCTGCCACCGGTGATCATCACGTCGGCGGTTCCATGCTGGATCAGGCGAAAGGCATCTCCGATGGCGTTGGTCGCCGAGGCACACGCCGTGGCGACGGCACTGTTGGGCCCCCGCAACTGGAAGTGAACCGAGATATTGCCGCTCGCCGCGTTGACCATCAACTTGGGAATCATCAACGGCGAAACACGCGAGGGGCCACGGTCATAGAGTGTCGAGTGCTGTTGCTCGATCTCCTCCAGTCCCCCGATGCCACTGCCGATCAACACGCCATGACGGTAGGGGTCCCCCTGGTTCAGGTCGATCCCGGACTGGACAACGGCCTTGACCGCCCCGACCATCGCGAACTGGGTAAAACGGTCCAGCCGCCGGAGTTCCTTGGGTGGCAATTCGAGGTGATCGGCGGGATCAAAATCTCGGATCTCACCGCCGAAACGGACCTTAAAATTGTCGACATCGAACCGCGTTAACGGAACGATCCCACTTTTGCCAGTACACAGTCGGTCCCAGAACTCGGAGAGTTCGCAGCCGAGCGGGGAAACCACTGAGATTCCAGTGACGACGACACGTCGCATCACTCGCCCATCTTACCCTCGATGTAGGTGATCGCATCACCCACACTGACGATCTTCTCGTAGTCCTCGTCTGGCACGCTGATGCCAAACTTGTCTTCGAAAGTCATCACCAACTCGACCAGGTCAAGCGAGTCGGCTTTCAAGTCATCTTGAAACCGGCTCGCCGGGGTGATGTTACTGGCATCCTCACTGAGTTGATCGGCGACCAGTTCGATCACCTGTCCTCCCAGTTCAGAAACGTCAGCGGCTCCATCGCCAGTTGACTCCGGGGCCGACTCCGCAGCCCCGTCCTGGGCCTGTTCGGAGATTTCGGGAGTGTCATCGTCGAAGATCATCGTTGGGTCTCTCGATTCCCGGTGGGTGATTGTTCTCTGAAACGATTCCGAAGATCTCGCAAGATCTCCGGTGTCCAGTTTTCGGCCACTTCAAAGGGCCTCCGTGTTCTCTGAAGGCACACGCGCCGGCAAACCAACCGCCACTGTCATGCTTCCACGGCGTTGATATACCAACTCGACCCGTCCACTGTAAACCGTAAATCACTCACCGGGCACCAGGTCGACTCCCAACAGCCGGCCAACCGGCCAAACCAATCGCCTGGTCGCCGCTACGAATCGTTGACCGACTCGCAGGGAAGCTTGCGGTCAATTCGTCTGAGCAACCCTCTGAGCACCCGGCCCGGACCAATCTCGTAGAACTGGTCCACGCCCGAGGCGATCAACTTCAGCAACGAGTCGGACCACAACACGGGACTCTTGACCTGTCGCACCAACAACTCCCGAATCTCCTCAGGATCGTCATGCGCAGCAGCATCGACATTGCTGATCACCGGAATTCGCGGCGGGGACAGCGGGCAATCGGCCAGCGCCTGGGCCACCTCCTGGTCCGCGGGTTCCATCAGTGAAGTGTGGAAGGCACCGGCCACCGACAATTCCACTGCACGCCCGCCAGCTGCCTCGGCCAACTCGACAGCCCGTCCACAGGCCGACCGATGTCCCGAGACAACCATGTTGCCCGGCCCCAGGTGATTGGCGATCCGCAGCACCTCGCCCTCCTCGGCCGCCTCAACACAGATCTTCTCAACCTGCTCGGGTTCCATCATCAGGAGGCTGACCATTCCCGAGGGCGTACGGTCCGACGCGGCTTGCATCGCTGCCCCCCGCTTCTGCACCACTCGCAACGCGTCCTCGAACTCCATCACGCCGGCAAACACCAACGCCGTGTACTCACCGAGGCTCAATCCGGCCGTCATGCTGCAACCGTCAACAAGTTCCGGACGATCCGCCCTGAGCCACTCCAGTGCCGCCAGGCTGGTGACAAAGATCGCAGGTTGACTGATCACCGTCGAATCGAGTTCCTGCTGTGGCCCGTCGGTGCATTTTTCAGCCAGGTCGTAGCCCAGAACACCCGCGGCACGGGAATACAAGTCCGCTGCCGCTTCACACTCCTGGGACAGCCTCTGCCCCATGCCAAGATGCTGCGCGCCTTGCCCGGGAAACAGGAACCCGATCTCACTCATGACGGCCGCACCTCGTCGGTCGATTCCGGACTGGTTCCAACTGGATTCTCTCCACCTGATTCCGCGGGAGACGTCGCGGCCAACTCAGCAACGATCTGGGCGTTGACCTGGCGTGACTGCAAGGTCGCAGCGGCACGCAAGGCATTGGCAATGGCACGCCCGTCACTGGAGCCATGACAAATCATGCAAACACCGTCGATGCCCAGCAACGGGGCACCGCCATGTTCACGGTACTGGTACTGCTTGGAGGCGGCTTCCAGTGCGGCAAAGGCCTTCTCACGTTCAGCATCAAGTTGTCCGAGTACGTCGTGGGCCAGGGCACGAATCAAGAACTCGGCCATTCCCTCACTGACCTTCAGCACCACGTTGCCCACGAAGCCCTCACAGACCAACACGTCAGCCTCGCCCTGGTACAACCCACGCCCCTCGACATTGCCAACATAGCTGTCGGCCAAAGCCGAACCCTGGAGCAATGCGTGAGCCTCGCGGTACAACTCGTTCCCTTTGCTGTCCTCGCTGCCGATGTTCATCAGGCCAACCGTGGGTGCTTCGATCCCCAGCACCTCGCGGGCATAGATCCCCCCCATCACCGCGTACTGCAAGAGGTGCTCGGGCCGCGCCGCCGGATTGGCCCCGACGTCAACCAACACGCTACGCCCCCTCATCGTCGGCAACGTCACGGCAATGCCTGGACGCCGGACGCCGGAAAGAAACAGTCGCGTTCGCAGGCCAGCCGCCACCACCGCCCCAGTGTTCCCGGCACTGACCACCGCATCAACGTCACGTGCCGCCATCAATCGCCAGGCAACCGCGATCGAACTGTCCGGCTTCTGCCTCAGGGCAGCCGTCGGTTTTTCGTCCATCCCCACCACGTCGGTCGCCGCCACAACCGACAATCGCTGGGAATCGTACTCGGCCTCAGACAACAGGGGGTCAAGCAGAGCGGGATCACCGACCAGGGCAACCAGCAACTCGGGATCGGCATCCAGTGCCGAGATGGCACCCTCAACGTTCACCGCGGGTGCATCATCACCGCCCATCGCGTCCAGTGCGATCCGCATCGCCGATCTCTCCTCCTGCAACCGGCTCCTGGCCCCCGGCCCCTCAGTCGTTTGCCGGCACCACTGGGCCATCAAAGCGAGCGTAATGCCCACAACGGGGGCAGACCGCATGCGGAAGAATGCTCAGATGACACTCCCGACAAACGACTGTCTGGATCGAGCGGGCGCGGATGTGAGTCCGACGCTTCCGGCCTCGAGTCTTCGAAATCTTACGCTTGGGGACTGCCATCGTCGCCTCGTACCGCTTGGACTTTCGCCATCCGTCGCCGACAGCAGCCTACCAACGGCCGGTGCAGGCCGAGTGGAAAATTGCCGGCGGTGTCGGAAACCGGAGAAAGAGTTTGGTCTGAAGGGAAGACAGGATCGTAGAGAGTGGTTACCGGACGCGTCAAGCTTCTCCCGTTTCCTGTTTCCAACTCCAACGCCCGGGGCCGTTGCCCCCCAACTTCATCATCTCGTCGACTCAATCCGGACAATTGCTAGCTCCCCGATTCCGATGAAGTCCCCCCTTACGAAAAAAAAGGCCTTTTTGATTGCAATTCTTTACGACCTGCGGAAATAATATGGGGTCGGTCCATATCTTGGCCGATTCTTGAACTTATTCTCTTTAGTTTTTTTGGAGGCGACACATGGCTCGTCGGAAGAAAGGTTTCACGCTCATTGAGCTGCTCGTCGTGATCGCGATTATCGCGATTCTCGTCGCACTGCTCCTTCCCGCTGTGCAACAGGCTCGTGAGGCAGCCCGTCGTTCGGCGTGCAAGAACAACCTGAAGCAGTTCGGACTGGGTTTGCACAACTACCATGACACGCACAATTACTGGCCGCCACTGCGTGGTGGGACCAGTGGTGGTTCGCAGAACGAGCAACTCAGTGGCCTTGCCATGATGCTGCCGTTCCTCGATCAAGCTCCCCTGTGGGAACGGATCAAGAAGCACGCTGGTGGTGACCAGGGTGGTGACCCCACCGTCGCGACCTTCCCGCACCCGCCGGGTGAAATTGAAGTGTTCTTGTGCCCGTCATCAACCGTTCCCGTTCGCCACACTTCCGGCAGTGCCCAGAAGAGTTACGCGTTCAGCGTTGGTGACACGATCGACAACAACTACACCTCGATCAACCCGAGCACGGGACAAATCATGCGTCACCGTGGCCCGTTTGGCTACCGCCTTTGCACGCGTATGCGTGACTTCAAAGACGGCACCAGCAACACGATCGCAATGGGCGAACGTGACCTGGGCAACCCGGGCGACCTCAGGGACGTGATTGGCCACGTGTCCACCACTGCCACGACGGTTCCGTCGGCTTGTGTGGCCACCGCACTCAACGGCTTCTACACGAGTGGTTCACAGGTTGACCGCCCGGCACAGTACTGGGCCTTTGGTGCTCCGTACTACAACTCGGTCGCCATCTGTGTGCCGCCCAACGGACCGTCCTGCGGTACTCCGCTTGGCTCGGCGATGATCAGCGTCAGTAGCCGTCACCCCGGTGGCGCCCACGTGGTCTTCGCTGACGGAAGCGTTCGATTCATCAACGAGTCGATCAACACCGTCAACCTGAACCATCCCCAGGGTCGCACCGGTGGCCTGAACGAGGATGCAGTCGCCAACAACCTGGGTGGCCAGAGCCCCTATGGTATCTGGGGCGCACTGGGAACGATGCAGGGCCAGGAGGTCGTCGGCGAGTACTAAGCCGATGACACCTGACTTGCCATGCGTCATCTTCGGATGAACGACACCGGCCGGTTCTTTCAGGAACCGGCCGGTTTTTTTTTGCGAGGTCCAACCGGCATCCACCGGCACACGCACACAAGAACTCGTATCGCTTCGGCCGATGTGATAAACTGCCTGCGCTCCGGGACACCACGATCTCATCGGATGAAAACCATGCTCTCGATTTCAGGTTCCTCCGGTTCTCGATCTTTTTGCGACAAGTTGACTCGTCGCGACGTCTTGAAAATCGGCAGTCTGCCGATGGTCGGCGCTGCAGGCGGACTCACGTTGCCTCAGTTGCTGGCCGCCGAGGCCGCCTCCAACAACAAGTCACACAAGTCGGTGATCATGGTCTTTCTCTCTGGAGGGCCACCGCACCAGGACATGTTTGACCTGAAGATGCAGGCCCCCGCGGACGTACGAGGTGAATTTCAACCGATCTCGACGCACGTGCCGGGAATCCAGATCTGCGAACACCTGCCGCGTATGGCTTCGATGATGGACCGCCTGGCCGTCATCCGTTCGGTCGTCGGATCCGAGGGCCGACACGCGGCCTTCCAGTGCATGACCGGCCAAAGGGTCAACAACCAGCCGCCAGGAGGCTGGCCTTCCTTCGGCTCGGTCGTCTCGCGACTCCAGGGCACCGTCCACCCCGGCACACCAGCCTTTGTCGGGCTGTCGCCGCGAATGAAAAGCAGCACATGGTCCGATCCCGGCCAGGCCGGATTCGCCGGCCCGGCCCACGCTCCCTTTTTGCCCAATGCCGACGGTGCCGACAACCTCGTCCTCAACGGCATGACGCTCGACAAGTTCAACAACCGCAAGAGCCTGCTCGAGGGACTCGATCGATTCAAGGCGTCTGCTGACGCCGGAGACTCGATTGGAAGTCTCGATGCCTTCCAGCAACAGGCCTTTGGAATCCTCACCTCCAGCCGTTTGGCTGAGGCCCTGGATGTCTCCGACGAGTCTCCCGAAACTCTCGCCCGCTACGGCGGAGGATCTTACGAGCCAGCCGGCTACGGTGACGCTGGACCACTACACAACCACTACCTGCTGGCAGCCCGGCGGCTGGTCGAGGCGGGTGTCCGCATCGTCACACTCGCCTACGGCCGCTGGGACTGGCACGGTCGCCCTCACGGAACGAACTTTGAGAACGCACGTGACCACCTGCCCCGGCTCGACCAGGGCGTGACCGCATTGATCGAGGATCTCCACCAGAGAGGCATGGACCAGGACACCACGGTGATTGTCTGGGGAGAATTCGGACGGACACCACGGATCAACAAAAATGGCGGACGCGATCACTGGCCACGGGTTTCGTGCGCGATGCTCGCTGGCGGAGGCATGGACACCGGCCAGGTGATCGGTTCGACCAACCGTCTCGGTGAACACGCGGTTGATCGACCGGTCCACTTCCAGGAAGTCTTTGCGACGCTCTACCGCAACATCGGTATCGACACCAGCGTCACCACGATCAACGACTTCAGTGGACGTCCGCGGTACCTGATCGACCACAACATCCACCGGCCGTTGACCGAGTTGATCTAGCCGACGACGGCCTCAGATCCCCACGGCCTTTTCGGAACAGGAAAGCGGGTCCGGACGGCACGGCAGCCACCGGAAACTCTCTCGCGAAATATCCTGCGAAGCCGGCGTGGCTCGACAGCGGCACCGTCACAAGCTGTGTGGTGAGGACCGCAATCCCCCCGGGAAGGCACCTCGCACCTCCTGCCCATTGCCACGGTTTACCGCCCCTGGGCCCCTGCCCCAATCAGGTGCCGCCTCAGGAACATCACCACGGCAGCAGACACGTAATCCCGGTTGGCCTTCTTGCGGAACCCGTGCCCCTCGTTGGAGGCATACACCGTCCAGACGGTCTGACGATTGGCACGCACTTTCGGCACGATCGCTTCGGCCTCGGAGAACGGCACCCGGGGATCATTGACGCCGTGAGCCACCAGGAGACTGGTCTTGATCTTGCCTGCATTGTGGACCGGGTCAATGCGCCGGAAGAACTTCTGCAATTCGGGCTTGCGTTCGTCGCCGTACTCGGCCCGTCGCAGATCCCGTCGATAAGACTTGGTGTTTTTCAGGAACGACTCGAAACTGGCGATCCCCACGATATCGACGCCACACTTCAATCGATCACTGAAGTGCACCAGCGAGCCGAGCACCATGTAGCCACCGTATGAACCGCCGTAAACCGCGACTCGCTTGGAATCCAGGTCGGGTTGCGTCTCGATCCAGTCCAGTAACGCGCCGATGTCCTTGACGCTGTCCTCACGTTTCAGGCTATTGTCCAACCGAACATAGGTCTTGCCATAGCCGGCCGACCCCCGGACATTGGGCCGAATGACGGCCAACCCCAGTTCGTTCAGGTAGAACTGGTCCAGGGACGAGAAACGAGGACGGTACTGGCTCTCGGGGCCCCCGTGGATATGGATCAGCACCGGGGCGGGAGCCTGTTTCGAGGCTCCCGCGGGACGAAAGACGTAAGCGGGAATCTGTCGACCGTCAAATGTCTTGTACCGGATCCGGTCTGGCACGACGAAAGAATCCTCGTCCAGCCCGCCCACTTCACTGTACGTCCAGCGAGTCAGTTTTCCATCGGGCAACCGCATCGACCAGGCATCCGATGGCGAGTCCGGTCGTGACAGGGTGAAGCCCAGTTGAGTCCCGTCGGGCGAAAACTCCAGGCCACCCACCAATCCCAACGGCAGGTCGTACCTGCGGTAACTGCGTCCCACCAGCAGGTACAGGCCACTCGCGCCGTCCTCGTTGGTGGAAAACGCAACCATCCCCAGCCCCGGCTCGACGGTCACATCTGTCACGTTCCATGGCAGTTTCTCGGTCAGGAAGTCATAGGTCATCGTCTTCAAATCGACGCGAGCCAGTTGACGGAACTCACCATTGGTGTCGGTGGCGATGTAGGCCGAACGACCATCGGGTGCGAACGCCATGGCTCCGTGCGCCGCGGGCCGGGTCCCGGGAATGGGAATCCTCTTCTTCTGACCGGTGGCCACATCAAGCAATGCCGGATAGGTCTCGTTGATCGAGACGTAGTGGTTGATCAGCAACGTCGATCCGTCACGCGTCCAATCCATCGCGCGCCAGTATTCTCCACTGGTCTCCAGCAACAACGTCATTTCACCGGGACGGTGTGGATCGGCGATATAGAGATCCGTATCCCGCCCGTTTCGTTGAGTGCTGTGGATGATGGCAAACAGCCCGTCGCTGCGGATCGGCCCCAGCACGTTGCGAGATTTTCCATCACTCAGACGCTGAATCTCGCCAGTCTCATGAGTCCCCATCACATAGACCTGGTAGTTCTCGTCTCCACCACGACTCATTGTCAGCATCAGGGCGCCGTCGTGTTCACCGGGCAAGTATCGTCCTGAAGCCGGCTCATCAAAAAACGTCAATTGATGTCGACGTCCCCCGGGGACACCAACCCGGTGCAACTGGTCGGTATTGCCAAAGCGGGTTCTCACCAGCATCCCCCGTCCATCGGGAGACCAGCCTGAAAACACGGCGCTGCGGACGTTCTGGTAGCGCCGCAACCGCTCGACCAATTCGGACGGAACCAGCGGAACTCCCGTGGCGGTGATGGCCGCAGGCTGGCGTGGATCCCTGGATTCCGAACGCTGCTGGGCCTGCACGGTCACGCTGAGGGCCAAAGCCAACAACATCACCAGCACGTTCACCGGCTGTCTCATTCCGACCTGATTCATCACTGGTTCTCCTGTTGATCCCTGGCACCGCCGCTTCCCAGGCCCCGGCCGCTTTGCCAGCGTTCGGCGAGGCCATACAATGGGTGCGGCATCGCGGGATGCCACGATCATCCCAGCGGTCGACAGCTTACTCGTCCAACCCCGGGTTGACCACACGCGCACCCAACAGGAGCTCTCTCGAGATGACCTCGGCCAACCCCTTCGACGCCACCGCCACACTCGCCACCAGCGGTGGCGATGTCACATATTACCGCCTGAGAAAACTGGCCGACGACGGCCTGGGTGACATCGACACCCTGCCCTACTCGATTCGAGTCCTGCTTGAGGCGTGCCTACGCAACGTGGATGGATTTGTCGTCACCGCCGAAGACGTCACCGCGTTGGCCGGCTGGACAGCCGAGTCCACCAATCCGGCAGAAATCCCGTTCAAGCCGGGTCGCGTGGTGCTGCAGGATTTCACCGGTGTGCCGGCTGTCGTCGACCTCGCCGCACTCCGCTCGGCGATGGTCCGACTGGGAGGTGACCCCGGCAAGATCAATCCGCTGGTCCCCTGTGACCTTGTCGTGGACCACTCGGTCCAGGTGGATCGTTTCGCCTCAATCGACGCCCTCTCGCACAACGTCGACCGAGAATTCCAACGCAACGAGGAACGTTATGGATTTCTCCGCTGGGGCCAGCAGGCCTTCGACAATTTCCGGGTGATCCCGCCGGCCACCGGAATCGTCCACCAGGTCAACCTCGAGTACCTCGCCAGAGTCGTGATGGTCGAAGGCGGTGTGGCCTACCCCGACAGCCTGGTCGGAACCGACAGCCACACCACGATGATCAACGGACTGGGAGTTGTCGGATGGGGCGTGGGAGGGATCGAGGCCGAAGCGGTGATGCTCGGCCAGCCGATCTACATGCTCACACCCGAGGTGGTCGGCTTCGAACTCTCTGGACAGTTGCCCGAAGGATCCACCGCGACTGACCTGGTGCTGACGGTGACACAGATGCTCCGGGCACATGGCGTGGTCGGGAAATTCGTCGAGTTCCACGGCGAGGGACTCGATGCGATCTCACTGGCCGACCGCGCCACCCTGGCCAACATGGCACCAGAGTACGGTGCCACCATGGGTTTCTTTCCCGTCGATGGAGAGACGTTGCGGTACCTGCAACGGACCGGCCGCCCGGCCGAGACGCTCGACCTGGTCGAGCGTTACACCAAGGAACAGGGACTGTTCCGCACTCCGGGTTCACCCACACCACGCTTCAGCAGCACGCTCTCACTCGACATGGGCACTGTCGTCCCATCCCTGGCCGGCCCCAAGCGGCCCCAGGACCGGATCACCCTGGATTCCATGCAGACACAGTGGCACAAGGACCTGGCCGAGACGTTCGAGAAACCCGAACCGTCACCTGCCGTCACCGTCAGTCTCGACGAGGACACGTCCTCGATCACCGACGGAGCCGTGGTGATTGCCGCGATCACCAGTTGCACCAACACGAGCAACCCCAGCGTGATGATCGCGGCGGGGCTTCTGGCCCAAAATGCCGTCGCCCGTGGACTGACCCGTCAACCGTGGGTCAAGACCAGCCTCGCACCTGGCAGCCGGGTCGTGACCGACTACCTCGACCGAGCCGGACTCACCAAGCCCCTCGAAGAACTCGGGTTCCACACCGTTGGTTACGGTTGCACCACCTGCATCGGCAACAGTGGCCCGATCTCCGAATCAATCTCGGATGCCATCACCTCAGGTGACCTGGTCGCTGCAGCGGTGCTCTCGGGCAACCGCAACTTCGAGGGACGAATCAGCCCGTGGGTGAAAGCCAACTACCTGGCCAGTCCTCCACTGGTCGTCGCCTACGCCCTGGCCGGTACCACCGACATCGACCTCGCCAATGACCCGCTGGGACATGACACGGAGGGTCAGCCCGTGATGCTGACCGACATCTGGCCCTCGCAACAGGAGGTCGCTGACGCGGTCTCCAATTCGATGTCACCGGAAATGTACATCGAACAATACGGTGCGGCCGCCGATGGACCTCCGCAATGGCAGGCCATCACCGGAGCCGAGGGGAATGTTTTCGACTGGGATGAAAAGAGCACCTACGTGCAGGAACCTCCGTTTTTCGTCGAGATGCCTCCGGAGCCACCGCCGATCGGGGCGATCTCTGGCGCCCGCGTTCTTGTCAGCGTCAACGACAGCGTCACCACCGACCACATTTCCCCGGCCGGTTCCATCAATGCCAATTCGCCGGCCGGCCTGTTCCTGCAGGACAGCGGCGTCTCCCCAGGAGACTTCAACAGCTACGGCAGTCGCAGGGGCAATGACCGGGTGATGACGCGAGGAACGTTTGCCAACATCCGGCTCCGCAATCTCATGGCCCCGGGAACCGAGGGCGGGGTCACCACCCACCTGCCCACCGGCGAGCAGATGTCAATCTACGATGCAGCCCACAAGTACCAGGCCGACGGCACACCACTGATCGTATTGGCCGGGGCTGAATACGGGACCGGTTCGTCACGCGACTGGGCTGCCAAGGGGACTTACCTGCTGGGGATCCGAGCGGTTATCGCGACCAGCTACGAACGGATTCACCGCTCCAATCTTGTCGGAATGGGCGTTCTGCCCCTTCAATTCCGCGATGGTGAAAGTCGAGATTCTCTCGACCTGGACGGATCAGAATCCTTTGACATCACGCTCGACGATGAACTCAAGCCCCAGCAGGCCATCGAGGTGACCGCCACCCGCGAGGACGGTTCGGTCGTGCACTTCGTGGTCACCTGCCGCATCGACACACCGGTCGAAATCGACTACTACCGCAACGGTGGAATCCTGCACACCGTGCTTCGACAACTCGCAGCGAACTGACCCGGTCGCCACCTTGCGGCCAATCGCCGCGGCAATCGCCGCGACAGTCGGCCACACAGTTGGCGACTACACTTCCGGCAATGTCCAGGGCTTGCGCCACTCGGGTCGGCCACGCAACGCGTTGGCCTCCTTGTCACCAACAAAAGTCTCGGTTTTTGTGTCCAAGACCAGCTTGCGTCCCAGTCGGGCTGAAATATTCCCCGAGTGGCACAGCACGCTGGCAGGATGTCCGACTGTCTCCAGATCACAATAGGGCCTCTTGCGGCTCTTGATGCAGTCGATGAAGTTCTGGACGTGCGGCTTCTCGTGGCTGTCCCCTTCGCCGGCGGCCACCTGGCCGCTGCGATCGTAGGCCCGCCAGCGTCGGTTCCCCAACACGATGTATCCGTTCTCGCCGAACACGGCCGAACCCTCTGACTCACCGAGGTACTGGTAGGGGCACCACACTCGCATCTCGTAGGTCAGAATCCGTGGATGGCGGCCCGAGTACTCGTAGTTCACCTGGAGTGTGTCGGCAAATTCCTGGCAGTCATTGAAGTACCACTTGCCACCACTGGCCGAAATTCCTGTCGGCAACCCCAGGGGGTCTTCCTTCTGGGCCTCGATCGCAGCCTGGAGTCCGGCGACCGCCATGTCGAGACGATGCACACCATCGTTGCCCAGGTCGCCGGTTCCGTAGTCGAAGAACCAACGCCAACGACCATGGAATCGGTTGACGTTGAACGGACGCTTGGGAGCCGCACCACACCACATGTCGTAATCGACACCCGCTGGTGCCACGCTGTCCTTGGGAAATCCAATAGCTCCCTGCCGGGAGCTTTCCCAGGCCTTGACCACCAGGCACCGTCCCAGGGCGCCCGTCTTGATGTACTCCAGCGCCGTCTGCATCCGCTTGGTCGAGCGATGCTGCGATCCCATCTGGCAGACCCGCTTGTGTTTCTTCAGCGCCGCCACCATCCGCATGCCTTCGACAATGTTGTGGCTGTCGGGTTTCTCGACGTAAACGTCCTTGCCGGCGATCATCGCCATGATCGAGGGGATCGCGTGCCAGTGATCGGGGGTCCCCACGACGATGGCATCCAACGAGTTGTCGTCGATCAGGTGCCGGAAGTCGTTGGTCGTCTTCGGCTTGGTGCCCTGGCGACGGTAGACCTCTTCCACGGCGCGAGGCAGGCGGCGGGGATCGAGATCGGCAATGGTGACGATTTCAGCATTGGCATTTTCTGCAAACGATCGGTTCAACGACAACGCCCGTCCACCGGCCCCAATGACGCCAACCCGCACACGCTCGTTCGCCCCGGCTTTCTTCGACTGGGCCTGGAGCCGAGTCGAACTGATGGTCGCAACCCCTGCTGCGGCTCCCGTCAGAAACCCCCTGCGATTCAATTCCGACATCGTCTTTTCTCCATGTTTTTCGGTGTTGCTTCGGAGTACGGACGCCGCTGGCCTTCCAACCAGAAGACGCACTCTCACGAGCTGGTTATGATTGGACGTCCGCGTCATTGTGCCCGGTGCGATTCTCGATGTCGAACCCAAACCCACCGACGTTTTCCTGTCCACCGGAAATCCATTTCTCCGTTGCCGATTACCTGGGAGGCAGACGGATCGATGCCGTCGTCGGTCGACAACTGAGAAACCACACGAGATTCCGCATCCACCGCCTGTTGCGGGCCTCCGCGATCTGTATCGATGGCCGCGTCGCGTCTCCAACACAGCGGGTCTATCCCGGGCAGAGGATCGCCGTCCGACTGCTTGAACCTCCCGACAAACTGCTCCGAGCCACACCAATGCCACTGGAGGTGATTTACGAGGACGAGTGGCTTGTGGCGATCAACAAGCCGGCTGGCTTGATCATGCATCCGGCCAAGCACGACACGGCCGACACGCTGGTCAACGGACTCCAGTGGTACCTGGACCAGTCGGCACCGGCCACCGGGCTGTTGCGACCAGGCATCGTCCATCGGCTCGACAAGAACACCTCCGGCGTGCTCGTCAGCACGCGGGACCACCTCTCACACCGTCAACTCTCGATCAGTTTCCAGGACCGGGAAGTCCGAAAGACCTACCTGGCAATTGTCGAGGGCTGTCCCCGGCCGGAATCCGGGACCATCGACACCCCCCTGGGTGGCACGACCGCCCCGGACTCCAGCCTGGTCTCGGCCGAACCAGACGCGATTGCACCGAGGTCGGCCCGAACCGATTTCACCGTGCTCGAAAAACTCGCCGGATGCTCGCTCGTTGAAGCTCGACCGCTGACCGGGCGATTGCACCAGATCCGGGTTCACCTCGCATCAATTGGCCATCCGGTTCTGGGCGAACCGTTCTACGGACCTCATGGAGAAATTCGATGTGACCGGGACGGCCGTCCACTGATCAAGCCCCCGGTCAACCCGCCATGGCCGACCATCGCACGTCACGCCCTGCACGCTCGATCGCTGTCCTTCGACCACCCGATCACCGGGCAACCACTGACAATCGAGGCGCCGCTTCCCGACGATTTCCAACAGGCACTCGCCAAGGCCACCAATTGACGATCGACCGTGAAGCCAGCCGCCTCACACCGCGTCGATCCGCCAGGCTGGCCCCTCGATCGGAACTGGCGGCGCCACTGCGGCCGTGGGAAGAGCGCCGGAGGTTGTCAACGGCCCCGTCGCCGTTGCCGCCTCGCGTAGAAGCAGATCATCACCGCACGAGGACAACAACCGGTCAACCGTCAGGCGACGCCGCATCCCTGCAGCCACTCGGCCAATCGACGCGGCCACGTCCGGACCGATCGCGTGAGCTCCCAGAACACGGCCACTGCGACGAGTCCAGAGGAGCTTCAGCGAATTGACCGCTCCGGCCACAAACCCGGCACGCCCCGATTCGTAATCGACACCCTCGGCCATCAATTCTTCTGTGGTCCGTCCCGCTTGAAGAATCTCAGGACGCGTGCCGCTGGAGGTCACCGCCGCCGCAGGACCTCGCTCGAAATTGCCCGAAAACAGCACGTCAACAGCGAGCCGCTTGCCCTGATCCAGCGAGTTTCTCAGCCAGTTCGGGTGACCGATGACTGACCCGACAGCACACACACCCTCAACCCACGTGTTGAATCGCTCGTCACACCACAACCGGCCTCGCTCGTCGGTTTTCAACCCAACCCGCTCCAGACCAAGTGCATCCGTGTTGCCAACCCGTCCGACCGAGACCACCACGCGGTCAAATCGCTCAACTTCGCCCCTGATCGGCACCACCATCGCTCCATCAACGCTCGGCCCCACCTCCAACACATCCTCTCCGAGCCGCATCCGAATGCCCGATCGACCAATGTCCTCGACCACCAGGTCCACCATCTCCGAATCGCACTCTTCCAGCAGGCGGTGACGGCGGTCAAAGAGCGTCACTTCCACGCCAGTTGTCGCCAAGAGCGTCGCCGCTCTCAAACCGTCCCGGCCAGCGCCCACCACTGCTACGCGGTTGGTTCCCGCAGCACGCTCGAAAGAATCGGCGTCCAGTACACGGTCATGATCCACCAAAAACGATGACGGCACCCAGGGGCGACTGCCCGTTCCAATCACCACCGTCTCGGCCGACACCGCATACGATTCACTCGCCGATACGATCTCGAGTTCGCCGGCACCCAGCAGACGCGGCATCCCTGTCAACACGCGGACCTGTTCGTTGCCAACAGGATCACCGTTCCCCACTCCGGGCATGACCAGCACCACCCGGGCTCCCCGCGCAGCCGCCTCATGAGCCAGGTCGTTGCCAGGCCCATCTCCACCAACGACCGCCAAGTCCCAACGTTTTTCTTCACTCATCGACATCGCCCGTCTCCACGACCCACTGGGCCGGTTTGCGTCTTTGAGACAATCAGATCGCGCGGCACGGACACCCCTGAGCCGCAGCTGATTTATGGAACAAGAAACCGATCAGGAAAAATAAAAAGAGTCGGCAGAACAGGTTGACAGGGCAAGATACATGCGTTGATTCCGGTAATCCGGGTCAGGAGGAATCAACGGACAATTAACGCAAGCGCATACTAAAAAATGACTTACGTCATTTTCTATCCGGAAAATTGGCTATTCCGGCTCGTAGGGTCCACCATCAGGAAGCAACGGCTCCAGGGGACACCCCTCGCACTTGGGCCTCGGTCCGCAGCGAGATTGACCAATCCAATTGACCAGGAGGTCAATCTGCCGCAGTGGAATACCGGACACCTCAGACGAGTGCCCAAACAGGTGCTGCCACTCGTCGTATTCTGATTCCAGCCCGCTCCAGCC
>MDTE01186999.1_pt1 | contig 20269 bp, 20 predicted proteins | sample 811231 | NCBI WGS metagenome assembly MDTE01 (sample SAMN05326651, study PRJNA326480) | marine metagenome | isolation source: seawater | place: Indian Ocean: Red Sea | collected 2010
TAATTCCTTCTAAAAATAAATTTGTATTATATTTAACAGCTGGCTTACCCTGCTCTTTTAGATACTCAACAATCTTTTTTCCTTTTAATTCATTATTCATAGTTAATTCTTGAGATCATTTTTAAAATTATTAATATTTATTATGCCCTGAGCCCATAGTTGATATTCTTTATCTATATATATATTTGGACTATTATTAGTACTCTTATTTAACATAAGCATTTTTATTATTTTTTTTATTTTATCCTTCTCAATGTGCTGAGATGCGCCCCCAGTAATAATTATTCCCTCTAATTTTTCAATATCTAAATTCGGTGAATCTTTTAATTTAAAGTCTAAAACAGCATCGAGTGCCATAAAAATACATGCATAAAATAGGAATGTTTTATTAATTTCTCCTTTCTCAATTTGTTCATGTGTTTCGTAAAGTGTTTGATTTGATATACAGCTGATAAAATCTAACAATTTGTCATGATTCTGTAGTCTTTTTATAGCACTATCTCTTGATGCATATACACCTAAATCAGTAAAAACATATCTATTAAAGTTTGACAAAACACCATCATGATCGCCAATTTCTGAATGAACAACCTCAATGCCAAAATGAATATCCGTCGTCGCACCACCTATATCCATTACTATGAATGGTGAGGGATAAATATTATTGGCGATATTTTTAGATAAATTCTGAAATGCTATATTTACAATCATCGGCGTAGGCCATATCACTTCATTAGTATATTTTTTAAGTGAGGCCATGCCATCTTTCTGAATAATATCATCTAAATAATGATTCCTTATTAAATCACCTAGTTTATCATTGCTGATTCTCATGTGTTCATTTAATGGATTATCCACATGTATAGCTTTGGGGTATTTCTTTTGAAATTTACTAAATAAAAACTTGTTTCCAGCAAATACTAAGGATCGGAATTGAATATTTGCAAGATTAATATTCAATAATCTTGAACTAATTAAGTTTTTATCATCACAGTCTATTCCTCCAATCGCAATTAAAATATCAATATTTGGGCATAATTTTTCTTCTTTGAAAGAAGAGATAGAATGATTAAACAATACATTTGCGCCAGATGATGAGGCGATATTATGGGCAAGTTGTCCACTAAAAATACTAGTTAAAGATATAATCCCAACCTTTATACCCCCATTTGCTGAACTACAAATTAAAAAATCATCTTCATTTGAATCAATGTCTTCTATTATTTTCTCAACTTGAATGTTAACTTTTTTTGTATAGTCTCTTTTGTGTATAAATTGATTCTTTAATGAAATATTATCAATCTCTCTTACTTTAATTATTGTACTCCCGATATCTATCGCATATCGCATAATTAGACCATTATTAAGATATCATTTGTAATTTTATCAACAATATTATCTTCAAACACATAATCCGTTTCTAGTAATTCTTTTTCTTTATTAATTGATGATTTTGTCATCGGCAGTAAACCGGGATCTTTGATCCTAATAGAATTATTTTTATCTCTTATTGATAATAATTTATTTGCATTTTGGGAATGTGGAGAAAAAGGAATATCAATGTATCCTGATTTCACACTATGATATATGGAGCTTGCAAAAGATTGTCCAGACATTGAAAATATAAAATTAAGTATCTCGTCAAGCTCTTGTGATATAAGTTCAATTTCCTGTTGTACTCTCACGTTATTTGGTGTATCAATTTTCGAAAGATTTTTATATATATTTTTAACTTGCTTAACTGCATTAACATTAGATTCTATGGTTGGAACACCAAAAGCTTCGTCTTTAGTCTTAATAATTATTTTGTCTGCTTTAATCATTGCTGAAATAATTGCTGAATCCCCAATTAATTTTTCAGCCATTTTCTTATCATATGGAAAGGCACCCATCCATTGATGAAATACTAAATATACATCGATATCATGGAATCCAAACATTTGTAAATACTTCTTAGATTGATTACGAAGTATTTTTGCTAATGCTATGTCCTGTTCAAGACTTCCAGACTGGCTAAAACTCACTGAGAAAGAAGTAATGCCCTGTTCGGCTGCTAGCAATAATTCAAGTATTTGTACAAGAGCAACAATTACTGGCGGAACAAGTGTAGCAGTTAAGGGGCCAAAGGATTCACGATGTATTTTACGTTGGTCATTGCTATATTCGGCGCATATCCGATCAATATACTGCCAATAGAGTAATGATCTATCAATTGGAAACTTGCTAGCATATGGTAATGAATAGCATAATGCACCCCCTTCAATTTCTGTTATTCCAGATGCTAGTGCATTCTCTACTAATAATCTTGCATCAGGAGTACCATGCCTCAGACTTATTGGTAAATCTATTTTATTATAAATATTTCTAGTAATTTCATAACCATGTGCTATTAGTGGATAACCATTTAATAAATCTTTACTTAAATCTTCACTTTCTTCTAATAATATTTCGGCTCTATCATAATCATTTAATCGGGTATAACTATCTATTGTTAATGGAATAAAGTCAGCTCCTGCATCTGCTAATGATTTTGATAATAAAAATTGCTTTTGAAATGTTGGAAAACCACCGCGTGGTTGAATAAGTGGAAATTTTTTGTTTTTATTTAAAACTATTGATGAAAATCTGCTTTTATCAAGTGATGATAAATATGTAATTCCTTGTTCAGCATTAAATCCAGACAAACTTTCATGTGAAAAAAAATGCTGCCTTTGATTATCTAAATTAGATATTTTGTTTTTTAATGACGGTGTTGTCATTTCAATAGATTTTATAATAGATCCTTTGATAAAATTTCAACGGCGTTACTGATGCTTCTTGTCTGGTAAAAGACTCTATCAAATCCATAAGATTCAAATAAATTAATTACTTCCGAAGAATCTCTTTCTCCAACGACAAGATTGCCGCCAATATATAGTAGTATTTTATCAATGCCGGCCTTATGAAAATGCTCTCTAAAATTTACACACCAATACTCACCCTCACCATTAATTGATGATACTAAAACGGCATCAGCAGATACTTCACATGCCGCTTCCACAAAGTCATCTGGAGTATTATTTGTACCTAAATTACAAACAAAAAACCCAGCTTCATTAAGTCCTAGATAAAGAATTCTATTTGCTACGACATGTGTGTCATTACCTATAACTCCAAGGACTATTCTTTTTTTAGTTAACATATTTTTCTAAAAATAAACGTTTATCCAAAAAAAAGCCTTCGTAGTAGATGTCTAAATGATACTTAAATAGAGATTAACTCTATGATTGGGCAAGGGAAGGAAAAATAAATAAATTTAATCTATACAGATCTTTGTTGTGTATTTACGGCTGAATTGTTAATTTGCATATCAATACTAAAATCCTGCAGCAATAAAGATATATCATATACTTAAGAATGGTACAAATCAGCTAGATAAATCAACATATATGTATACCGCTGCGCATATCAATTTTTCAACTTAAATCGCTTATATATTTACACGTTTTTGCAATATCGCTCTCTGAAGTTTTATTGTCAACCCAAAGATTAATAATTGATCTCTCATGGGACTCAGCATTCAAAAAAACCCTTTTTTCTCTATGTTCAGTGCCAAAATACTTGGGCAGTGCTAGATACCAATTACTCGCATTTAATCCAATATTTCTTAATTTTTCAGTAATAACCCTTTGTTTCTCAGGAGGTACAAATATATTGAACCTCCAGCATACATTTTTTTTGTGTGGTTCTTGCAACAAAATATTTTTGTCTTTTAACTCATTAAAGTAAATCAAAGCTTTTCTATTTCTTTCTTCAACCTCATACTCTAAATTTTTTAGCAATTTTAATAATGCCTCATCATGATTAGAGTCATATTTAAACAAAAACAAGTCTTTATATTGATTTAATAAATAAGAGAATACGTTATTACATTCTGACGATTCCTTAAGTCTGTAATAATCGCTCCGATATTTGTTTGCATATTCACTATATTCTGTAGGTTTAGTATTTAGCTTTTTCTCATCTTCTCTTAGTTGACTAGCTAATACACTATCATTAGTTAGTATCGATCCTCCAAATCCTGCATCAAGGATTTTTGTATGTCCAAAACTTAATATCGATATATCTCCGTAACTGCCCAGAGGTTTATTTTTGTATTGCCCTCCCATAGATTGAGCTGCATCTTCTATTAATGGAATATCAAAAGCTGTCGCAATTTTAGCAATCCTATCAATTTGTGCCGCTTGTCCATATAAGTGTGCCACTAAAACTGCGGCAATTTTTTTTCCCTTCTCTTCAATTAATTTTTCTAATTTAATCGGGTCTAAATTTCCATCAGGATATGTAACATCACAAAATATTGGTTTATATCCTGCATATATCGCAGCATAAACTGGGCTTGGGCATAGTATTGCAGGAAATATAATATATCCTGACTTCATTGGTAAATTAGAAAAACAAAGATATAGAGCAGACGTTGCTCTACCGGTTAAGATAACATGCTCTTTTCCAAATCGATTTATTATTTCTTTCTCTAATAAACTGCTCATAAACTAAAAGTGTTTTTATTTAAATAGTCTCTAGCTCCTTGAGATAACCCTACAAATCGATATTTGCGACTATTTGCTTCGCATTCTGCTAATAGATGTGTCAAATTTTCTTTAAAGGCGCATTCACTATAAGCTAATAAACCATGTCGGCTAGGAAAAACATCAGGCATCAAACAAGACGGATGGGTAACCGTAATAAGAAAATTATTGTTCACTGCTATATCAGATAATGCTGGCTTTAAAATTTCGGGATGAAATGATAGATCGATGTACCTTAAGAGTGGGTTTTCATCATACTCCGCCTTAATCTTTTTCATAGTAAAAGGCAGTTCTATAATATTATATGATGGTTTTCCAGCTACCCTAAAATTTCTTTTTGATGGTTGGTATGGTGTTTCTGGAGTCTCCGACCAATCGAAATTACGCTGTCTATCATTTCTCTCTCTGCCTGGCATAGCAGTTGAATCAAATTTAATCGCTAACCTATCAAGGGTCGATAGAATACTCTCTGAACAATAATTCTCACCTATTCTCACAGATGATATATGCCAATCTCTTTTTTTTATGGACTCAAAAGACTCTATTAAATAACTTTCTAATTTAGTTTCATCAGTTTCTTGCGTCCAATTACCATCCTCATTCATATATAGATGAGGATGCCAAGCAATCTCATCGCCGTTTCTACGACATTCATTCAATAGATCTATATACAAATCATATATATAACAGGAATCTCCATATAATGATTTAATTTGATTATCTACTCTTACAAACCAAGTTAAGTTAGGTCTCTCCTTTATAAATTTAATTTGTCTGAGTAATTTATTAATTAATGGAATACCCTCTTCAATTCCTTTCCAACTTAAACAGCCTTGTCGATACCTGTCATCAATTGACATGTCATGGGCATCAGGATCAAGATCAAATGTAATAGCGATTAATAACTCATTCGAGTTTATTGAGTTAATCATAGAGGTTTCGTAAATTTTATTTTTTTATCTTGTCGAAAGGAATACTTAAATCGGCTAATTTCGATTTATATGTATCAGGAAGTTCGTCTGATTCATTTAGATATGCCTTATCACATACAATTTTTTTTGTATCCCATTTAAGGGTATCAAGGCAGTAGTACCATACATCTTCTTGCAATTCTATTCGTTTAAGCGCATCAAGTGTATCTTGCTTTACAAGTTCTGACTTAATGATTGTAACACCACCATCATCACAAATTGCAACACCGCCCTCGTATTCATTTCTTATTTCTTGTTCGAGTTTTTTGGGAAATGGGTCTACTGGTTGATTGAAGCAGCCTAATGCAGTGCAACCCTTTGCCCATATTGGATAATGCTCGCGTTTAATTCTACTAACATCTCGTATCAATCCATCTGTAACAATTGCTGTTGCGCCACGATATAGAAGAACATATTTAGCAACTAAATCTCCAAGGGCAGCTCTTTCGTCGCATTCATATGTAAAAATAATAACGATTTCATTAGGCTGTACATCGCGGATTTGTTCATGTAAGGCATAATTACTGCCATAAGAAATAAAAACAGGCCTTATTGCACCTACTTTGAAAACATCATTAGTAATTGCTACAACATTTCTCATAACGCCTTTTTTACCGAGCGCATCTGCTACTTCTGTAGTCGATATGCGATTATGTTGTATATATTCGATTATTTGGTTTTGTATGTTCATGGTGTAAATACAAATTAATCTAAAGACACATCTATTTCAATTAAATCCTCTGCTTTATCAGCCAATTCTATTGCTGTTTTATGGTTCTTTGCGTTGGTTACTATATATGCAAGACGATCTCCATCAGTACTTGCACTTTGTACTTCTTCGCCAATACTTACAAATGATTCTGCCTTGACTCCTTCTATCCTATTAGCATCTTCAAATCCATCTATACTTTTAACAATTCCCATCTTAGAAGGAATAAATCTTAGTAAAACAACATTCTTGGATTCTTTTTTTAATGAAAATGGAGGTGGATCGATTCCAACTGCTTGCATTGCAGTTGCAGAGACCAAATCATATCCACTAAATAGTGGCACTAAATAATCAAATACCATAAAACCACCACCTCGAGCCGCTGCTTCTATTAACCCCATTTTTCCATTGTCTGTTGACATAATTTCAACATGGCCCGGCCCCTCATTTACGCCAAGGGTATCTAATGCCTCGCACGCTAATAATCTTATTTTCTTTTCTAGAGATTCTTCTATCTGGGGGGTCATTAATTGGTCAGCAACAGTATTATTGGTTCCAATCATTTTTCTTTTAACTGTAACTGCCAAAACATGTGTTTTATTATTGCATGAAAATGTTTCAACGGTATACTCTGACCCTTGTAGTACACTTTCAATTAATATTGTGTTATTTCGTGAATAGCTAAATGCATTTTTTGCTGCTGTTATTAAACTATCTTCTGAATTAATGAAATTTACGCCTCGGCTTCCTGCTGAATCACTTGGCTTTACGATAACTGGGTAAACAATTTGCGATTTTGCTTTTTCTACATCATCAAAGTTGCAGCAATGAATCCACTCTGGATTAGGTAAACCTTTCTTTTGCCAATACTCTCGTTGTATTACCTTATTGGTAAGTCTTTTTGTGATTTTAGTGTCAATGCCGGGAAGATTATATTGATCCCTAATGGCTGCTACAGCAGGCATACCAACTTCAGCTACAAATGAAACAGCTCCGTCAGGTCTTATATTGCTTTTTCTCAACACATCTAGCACTGCATTTGTGTCAGTAACATCAACAACAATGCTTTTAGTTGCAAAATCAAAACCGGCAGCATCAGGATTAGCATCTAGTGCAAGAACATCAAACCCAGCATCGATAGCGCATTTAATACCATTTAATTGCCAGCGACCTGCACAAACACTAATTAACAACATTTGTGAATAACAAATTTTAAATTAAAATTCAATTGCATCCCAATCTATAGAATCTTCAGCAGAAATATTTTTTTTCGCATATGCGCCCTGTATTGTATTTATATATCTTGAACGCAAACCAAGTGCAGGCCTCTTTAAATAAATGTTATCAAGAGTAATTTTTTCACCTTTCTTAATGTTTTTTGCAGCATATATACCTTCTCTACGACCAAATTCACGCTCTTCGCCCAATAAGTCTTTTTTTGAATTTCCTATAGCACTATATGCATCATGAAGTGATGATATAAAAATTTTTAATTCATCTGGCTCCAGTGCATAGAAATGATCAGGGCCCTCTGCTGATTTATCTAGTGTAAAATGTTTTTCTATAACATTTGCTCCTTTGGCAACTGCCGAAATTGATGCAATATTAGACATAGTGTGATCAGAAAACCCTACAGGAGCAGAAAATATTTTTTGGTACAAATCTATAACGGATACATTAGCTTGTTCTATTGGTAACGGATATATTGTTGAGCACTGAAGTATAGCTATGCTATCACATCCATTATTCTTACATATATTCACAGCTTCCTGTACATCAATGAGATCACACATTCCTGTGGATAATATAATAGGACGCCCTTTAGATGCTATGTATGCCATTAATGAAGCATTTGTTGTTTCAGATGATGCTATTTTATGTGCTGCAATATTAACGTTTTCTAATACATCAACTGATTTCTTATCAAAAGAAGATGCCAAAAAGGTAATGTTGTGGCTATTTGCATAATCATATAATTCAGGGATCCATTCTCTATTTAATTCAACTTGTTTAAATAATTTGTATTCGGGATCTGTAGAAGAATATAAACTATCGGCTGAAAATAATTGAAATTTTATTGCGTCTGCTTTTGCATCAACGGCAACATCAATAAGCTGTTTTGCGACGGTTAATGACTGGTTGAAGTTTGAACCTGCCTCGGCAATCACATATGGGGGATAGCCACTTCCTATGATTTTACCATCAATCTCAAATTTAGATTGCATGTGAAGTCTCCAATATAGAAATTAAACGCGATACGCCTTTACCATCGATTAATTCTTTGCCTTTTTTTGACATTTTATTTCTTAGATCAAAATCATTAAAAACTTTTAAAAAAGATTTTTTAATATCCCCATTTTCTAATTCTTGTACTGGCCCCAAATCGTAAGAAATTTCCTTTTTTGAAAATGGAATATTATATAAAGAGTGTTGGCTATCTATTGAGATTTGAATTGACGGTATACCCAAAAAAGCGATTTCATATTTTGTAAGTCCAGTAGAACTAACAACCAAATCACTGTGATTTATGTATTCAGCAATTGAATCGGGTTGATTTATGATTTCATATTCATGGTTAGATAGTGAAATTAAATTATTTACTTTTTTCATAAGATCTCTACTAAATCCTGCGCCTATAATAATGTTTATTCTTAATTTTTGTTGATCTATTGTATTTATTTCTTCTATAACTTTTGCGGTAATTTCTTTGGGATCACTTCCTCCAAACGTAAGTAAAATAGACTTCACCGACTTATTGATATAATTCTTTCTTGAAGAATCCAAAAATTTTTGATCAAGGATAAAATACTTTTCACCAATGATAAGTTTTGCGTTTGATGCTACTACGCCCTGGTGATGCGCATCCATGTAAGGAAGTATTATGAAATCTGCATCAAGATTAAATTTTGATGAAAAACATTGATCCATAAAACCATCGATTACGGCAATTTTTTTTGCTAATTCTCTCATTCTACTAATATAATTTGAGAAATATTTTCCTTCCTTATAAAGCTCTGAATTTGAGATATCAATAATTAAAATATCATAATTTTCCTTTCCATTATTTATTTGATTTAATAAATTAACTTCTTTTTTTAGCGTCATGTTACTTGATAGATAATTCCATATAAATAAAGGGTATTTATCAGCTAATTTTACGCTAAAATCATTTTTTTCAATTATAATAGTAGCTTTATTACCAAGATTCGTTACTGTGTTTGCAATCGATAGACATCGTTTAATATGTCCGTAGCCTATTTTATTGCTGACACGGACTCTAAAAAGATAATTTTTCATTTATAATCTAAATAAAATTTTACGTTATTTATTTTAATCTCTTTTTGTATTTAAAAATCCTGCCTTTTCATCCTGAATCAAAGATTTACGCAAACCATAATATCGATCATAGCCTGCATTAATTTCAATTAAATCTGGTTTATTTTCGATTATTGTAATAAGTTCTTCGTAATCAAAAATATTTTTTGTAGTTGGTATTAGATTATATAATGCTTTAAGAAATCTAAGGTCAGCTTCCGTATCGATCGTCCATCTATAATTTACAATTTTACCGCCTGGCCCCATAAGGTTAACTTTTTTACACTCAGTATGATTTTTCATAAATTGTGTAACATGTTCACGCTCTGAGGGTTTTTTTGCTTCATTTGCTGATCGTTCTAACCATTCAAAAACAAATGCTTCGCAATCTAGGCCATGAGGAAAACTTGGTGGGCTTGCATTACAAGCATAATCCGCTTCTCTCTTATGAAGTAGATCTAAAACATTTCCACATACCTTTGGATCAATTAAAGGGCAATCACTGGTTATTCTAATTATATATTTTGAATTTTGTGAAATAGCTGCCTGCAAGTATCTATCTAGAACATCATTTTCAGATCCGCGTATAACGCTTATTGAGTATTTTCTAGCTTCCTCAGCGACAACATCATTTTCTTTTGAATCAGGAATAGCGCAAATAACTTTATCTGCATTCGGAATACGCAATGCTCTTTCAATGACAAATGATAGTATAGTTCTATCATTTATTCTTTTTAAAATCTTCCCTGGTAATCGCGTTGAACCATATCGCGCCTGTATTATAACAGTCGTTTGATTATTGCTCATAAAACTATAATTTATGCCAACTTATCAAACTCGTGCTATTAACGGTATTTATACCAATTATTTCTGGAGCTACTTCATCTAAATCAATCTTATTTTGTGATTTAAGTAAATTTAATATTTCCCATAGATTACGGTTATAATCATTCTGCTCAGCATGCTGTTCATTTGACCCAACTAAATCCGATGTACCAGTTGTTTTTCTTATTTGCCAACCAATTGGTTCGAAATGTATGCACTTAACAGTAGCATCCGAGATTAGTAGTTCATCAAAAAAATCTTGCGAAATAAATGGAATTTGCTCAATTGAATGACAAGTAAAAAATAATATATTTTTTGAATCTTTAATTATTGATTTTATATCGGGTTTATAAAAATCAAAATGATGTGTTTCGATATTCATATCAGTAGCCAATGATGCCAATCTTTTTGTGCATTCCCGTCCTGTTTCTGCTAACTCACAGGCAAGATATTTTGCGTTTTTTGGACCGCCATGCAGCCAAAGCCAAAATAAATTTCTTCCATAACCGCTTCCTAATTCAACTATGGTTAATTCCTCGCCAATACTAGAAGAGATAATTTTATTTGATATAAATGATTGGTTTCCGCCGTATGCAAAGGAGCTTAAAATTTCAATAGGCTGTTTGCCATCAAAAATGACATCTATTTTTTTATTTTCCTTATTATGGCGAAGTTCATCCAACGTTAAAGACAAAACTCTTGATAAAGATTTTTCGCCTCGTGATATAACATCATTAATTTTACGCAAAACATAAGGCCATTTTTCTTGGTTATATTCACGTAAAACCTTTTTAGAATCTCGTTTAATCAAAATAATCCTATTTATTTCTGAAGTATATTAACTAATTTTTCAACAATAAAGACGACGTCTTTTTCTTGCATAGAAAATTGTAAAGGTAAAGATAAACATTTTGAATAATAAGATTCTGCGCCTACTAAATTTATCTTTCCATAGCGATTTTTATAGTATGGCTGCCAATGCAATGGAATGTAGTGAACCTGAGAACCAATGCCTTCTTCGGCAAGATGATTTATAACTGTTGATCGTTCTATGCCCAAGCTTTCAAAATCAATATGCACAACATATAAATGCCATGCTGGTTCACATTTTTTTATCTTAGCAATTGGATGAATTAATGAAGATGTCTCTTTAAAATACTCATCATATTTATTTACTAAAAAACGTCTTTTTTCTATAAATTTAGATAATTTATTTAATTGGCTTAACGCTAGTGCTGAATGAATATCACTCAATCTGTAATTATAGCCTAGCTCTTGAATCTCATAATACCAGGGGTTAATTGCACCTTGTTCATCTTTTGAAAGTTGCTTATTAACAAATAAATCTTCACTTTTCACAATGCTATGATTTCTGAATCTAGATAATCTTTGTGCTAATTCATTACTATTTGTTGTAATTGCTCCACCTTCACCAGCTGTAATTGTTTTTACAGGATGAAATGAAAAATTAGTCATTGCACTATAATCACATGAGCCAATAGTTATTTTTTTATTACCGGTTAAATAATTAGCGCCTATAGCATGTGATGCATCTTCTATAATCATCAAATCATTGTCATTTGCAAGATGACAAATTTTTTCATAATCAATACTTTGCCCATTAAGATGAACAGGGATAACTGCTTTAATTTTTGAGCTTTTATGACTAACGTTGAGAGCTTTTAACATACATTCATCAGATATTAGCCCAGTTTCACTATCAACATCTGAAAATATAACTTCAGCGCCAACAAAACGTACAGCATTTGCTGTCGAAGCGAATGTAATACTTGGAACAATTACTGCATCACCTTCACCAATGCCAGCTGCTAGCATTGATAGGTGTAATGCCGCGGTGCCACTTGAACAACTAATCGCAAATTTTGCATTGGTAAGTTCACATAACATAGCTTCGAAAGCTTTAGTTTTAGGCCCCGTTGTTAACCAATCACTTTTTAAAACATCAACAACAGCAGATATATCATCAGCATCTATATGCTGATGCCCATAAGATATATATTTATTATTTGACTTCAAAATTACCTAGCATTGCATTTAAACTGTCTTCATTGAGCCACTCCGAATTAGAATCACTCGAATATCTAAATTTATTATCAACCGAAACTGCGCCAATTTTTGAATAATAATCATCTAAATCAAGGGAAAAATCGGGCTTTACAATATATCTATCATCAAGTTCAAGAGTGTTACGTGCATCATCATCACTAATTAATACTTCATGTAGTTTTTCACCGGGTCGAATACCTATAATTTCATGAGGTATGTTTGTCATGGTTTCAGCAATGTCTACTATTTTCATGCTTGGAATTTTTGGCACAAAAATTTCAGTACCGTACATCATTTTTATTGATGACAATACAAAATGAACACCTTGTTCCAGAGTAATCCAAAAACGCGTCATTCTCTTGTCGGTAATTGGTATAGATTTTGCCCGATTTTTAATTAATTTTTGAAATAACGGTATAATTGAGCCTCTGGAACCAATTACGTTACCGTAACGTACAACAGAAAACCTAGTTCCGCCTAAACCTGACAAATTATTCGCTGCTATAAATATTTTATCAGAAGCGAGTTTGCTAGCACCATAAAGATTAACTGGATTAGCTGCTTTATCTGTAGATAATGCAATTATACGCTTTACATTTGATCTTATAGCGGCTTTCACTACATTCTCTGCGCCATAAACATTAGTACGAATACATTCAAATGGATTGTACTCAGCTGCTGGCACATGTTTCAATGCAGCTGCATGAATTACATAATCTACTCCACGCATGGCCATTTCTAATCTATCTGCATCTCTCACATCGCCAATAAAATATCGTATACAAGGATGTTCTTTTTCAGAAAAATCTTGGGCCATTTCATATTGCTTCATTTCATCTCTAGAGAATATTATTATTTTTGTTGGTTTATACCTCTCTAGAACAAAATGAGTAAAAGCCTTACCAAAAGATCCTGTGCCTCCTGTAATGAGGATATTTTTGCCATTTAAATCTATTAAATTTTTATCAAATGATTTCATGCCTAATTTCCTAATTTAAAAATTTCATTTTTCAGTTTGTTTTTTTTGCCATTTATATGCAGTTTCTATAATGTTATTTAGATCTGAATAAACTGGTTCCCAATTTAAAATCTCTTTAACTTTTTGATTATCGGCAATAAGAATAGAAGGGTCCCCGAGTCTCCTCTCTTTATTATATGAAAGAATCTTACTTTTAGATATTTTGCTTACCTCGGATATAATTTGATTCACTGAATAACCTTCGCCAGTACCAAGGTTTAAACTGTGGCTTGACCCGCCCTTTAACAAATAGTCCAAGGCACCTATATGTGCAAGAGCTAGATCTTTTACATGAATATAATCTCTGATTGCTGTGCCATCATCTGTTGGATAGTCAGTTCCGTATACATCTATATGCGGACTTACACCTAAAGCAACGTTAATTGCTAAAGGAATCAGATGTGTTTCAGGATTATGTGCTTCGCCTATTTCAATGTCTGGATCTGCCCCAGCAGCATTAAAATAGCGCAATGACATATATTTAAAATCGTTTAAATCACTATACCACCTCAACATTTTTTCGATTATTGATTTAGATTCACCATATGGGCTAACAGGATTTAGTGGGTGATCATCGGGAATCGGTGTTGTCTTTGGTATTCCATATACTGAGCAACTAGAAGAAAATATCAACTTATCAATTCCTAGTGCATGCATAGACTCTAATAGATTCATGGTGCCAGTTACATTATTATTAAAATAAGTCATTGGGTGAGCATAAGACTCTGAGACTAAACTACTTGCAGCAAAATGAATTACTGCATCAGGTTTTATTTCTTTTAATGTATCGGATAATTTAGTCTTGTCTAAAAGATCCACATCACATGAATCTCCCCATTTAACTGCCCAGTCATGGCCTGTTGAGAAATTATCAAGAACATATGGAATATAATCAGATAAATATAATTCTTTTGCAGTATGGCTCCCAATATATCCAGCACCACCTGTTACAATTATTTTACCTTTATTATTTTTCATAGAAATCCACGCTACCGCCATGTAGTGTGTCCAACACTACATTATCATTCAAAAAAACTTATTAGTTTTACGTACTAATCATCCTGACTAGATTTGCTTACCTTGAAAACCCAATATTGATGGCATCATTATTTTTTCTTTTTCAATATTTTTGCTAAGGTAATTAAAATAGTGATTTGCATCTTCTATTGATGTAACTATACAAACATCAAAATCACTAAGTTCGTCTAAACTATTAGCTACTGGTATGTGAAGAAACGATTTTTTTTTCGTATTAAGATCTAATATATTTGTTATTGATACTTGGAAGTCAGAGCTACGAAAATATGCAATTTCAGTCAGTTCCGAAATACCGCAAAATACTATATTTTTTTTATTATTATTTTTGCATTCTGTGAAAACTTGATTTAGTGAATTACTAGCCTTTCTATAGAAATCAAATGATGAGCTTAAATATTCTTTTGTTAGTCGACTTTTCTCTGCAAAACCTTTTGGTGTAAGGTAGTAGAAATATCTATTCGCTGGTGCCTGACTGATCTTCACTAAACCCTTATGCACGCAACGCTTGAGATATGAATTAGCTAAACCTAGTGCTACATCGAGTCGACTAGCAAGATGTCGTTGCGTAAGATCTTTTTTATCCTCAATTACCCGAAGTATTTCCAGCGTTACAGTATCTTCTTTTTCTCTATTGTTCATATTATGAACAGTATATAGATGTGTGTTCAAAAAATGAACTACAATATATGGCATATGAGTGATATTTTCTTAATAAATTAACCAATAATGATGGTTATTTATAAGAATGAGTGTCCGCTTTTTTCTATAAGTGATTGATCTAAAATGATTTTAATATATTTTTCTGCAATTTTGAGCATTACTGTAACCCGCTCATTAGCATTCTGACTAAGTAATGTTGCTTCGTAACCTTCAAATGGTCCTTCTGCTATAAGCAAATGGTCACCTGGCTCCAGCTTTATGTCTGGTAAATCATGAAAACCTTTATTTTGCTCATTTTCTTTTAATTTGAGTATGAGATTTTCAGGCACCTTCGCAGGATTGATTCCAAATTTAACTAGATTTGATACACCTATAGTTGAACGAATGGGTGTCCAATCATCTGTCTTGTCGCTTAGATAAATAAACAGATATCTTGGGAACATAGGTTGAATTACTTTTTTTGTACGACCTCTTTGCTTTGTTCTACATAAAATAAGGGGTAAATATACCTCATAGCCTTGTCTTTCTAGATGTTCTTGGGCCACTTTTTCTTCCCTTGGTTTACAATATATTAAATACCAGGATTTCATTTAAAAACTATTTTGTATTAAATTTAATAATTTGTTTTTGTGACATATATAAAATTATTTTTTCAAGACACTCTTCAACAGATAGTGTGTGCGTTTCCAATATTAATTCTGGCCTATCTGGATCTTCATATGGTGATGATATACCTGTAAATTCTGGAACTTCGCCAGTTCGCGCTTTTTTATAAAGTCCCTTCACATCCCTTAACTCGCAAACATCTAACGGTGCATCACAAAAAATTTCTATAAAATCACCGTCTGCCACTAATTCTCTGACAATTTTTCTATCTTTTTTAAATGGAGAAATAAATGCTGCTAAAACTATTGAACCAGCCTCCATCATAAGTTTGCTAACCTCTCCTATTCTCCTTATATTCTCAACTCTATCAGTATTAGAAAATCCGAGATCCTTGCAAAGTCCCTGGCGAATATTATCTCCATCTAAGACAAATGTTCTGGCCTTGTTCTTATGTAGGATATCTTCTAATGCATAAGCTAATGTAGATTTTCCAGAACCAGACAGTCCAGTAAACCAGATTATAATGCTTTTGTGTCCGTTCATTTTTTCACGATCTTTACGATAAATAATTGGCTCTTGTAATACTGTATTTTTATTTGTTATTTCTTTCATACAACTATCTTCCTACTGAAACATACATAAAACCAAGTTTTTCCATTTCTTTAGGCTCATAAACATTCCTAAGATCAATAAATATTGGGCTCTTCAATTTACTCTTTACTAATGTCATATCTAAGTTTCGATACATATTCCATTCGGTCATTAGTACTGCCGCATCAACTCCATCAAGAGCTGCATAAATATCATCAAAATAATCAACTTCGGGAGGCAGTATTTTCTTTGCTTCATTCATACCTTGAGGATCATGCGCATTTATCCTTATCCCTTTTTCTAATAACTTCGGTAATATTGTGAGAGATGTTGCGTCGCGCATATCATCTGTCTCTGGCTTAAAAGTTAAACCTAAAACTGCTATTCGTTTACTCTTTTGATTTTTACCAAGTGTATCGAATATTTTTTTTACCATTCTTATTTTCTGATTTTCATTAACTTCTATCACTGCATTTACAATTTTTGATGATGATTGATTATCTTCTGCTATCTTTACAAGTGCTGCTATATCCTTCGGGAAACATGAGCCGCCATAACCAGGTCCAGGGTGTAAAAATTTACGACCTATTCTTCTGTCAAGCCCCATTCCTTTAGCGACAGCATGGACATCTGCGTTTATCTGCTCACATAACATTGATATCTCATTGATAAAGCTTACTTTTGTTGCTAAAAATGCATTAGATGCATATTTTATTAGCTCTGCACTTTCTAAGTCAGTTGATAGTATTGGTGCTTCAATTAAATTAATAGGACGATATAGTTCTCTTAATACTTTTTCTGTTCGATTATTTTCAACACCAATAACAACGCGATCTGGGCGCATAAAGTCTGTAATTGCTGCTCCTTCTCTTAAAAACTCCGGGTTTGAAGCTATATCAAAATCAGCTTTTGGATTTGTTTTTCTTATAATTTCTTTTACATTTCTTGCAGTTCCAACAGGGACAGTTGATTTATCAACAATTACTGTATAATTTTTTAGTAGTGGTGCTATATCTTCAGCAGCCTGGTAAACGTAACTTAAATCTGCATGTCCATCGCCCCTTCTTGCTGGGGTGCCAACCGCAATAAAAATAATATTTGAATCGCCAATACAATCCTCTAAATTATTAGAAAAAGATAATCGGTTCTCATTAACATTTTTATCTAAAAGTTCTTTAAGCCCTGGCTCATAAATAGGTATTTTACCTTCTAATAATTTATTAATCTTTTTGTTATCAACATCAAAACATGTAACGCTTGCACCAAATTCAGCAAAACACGTGCCTGATACAAGGCCAACATATCCACAACCTAACATTGTCACTTTCATTATTTTAATGCCATAATTTTTTTTATAATCGAATTAAATTTATATTCTTAGGTTTTTCTTTTCTATCAAGAGTGCTTTTAACATCATAAACAATGCCTCCATCGATACATATTAGATCGCTTATTAAATTCCATCCCTGATCAACAAAACTACTATGGGGTACAGCAAAAATAATCACATCTGATCTTTTTAGATCATTGAATTTACATAAATCAAGTTGATATTCATTTTTAAGATCAGCTTCATCTGCATGGGGATCATAAATTTGAATTGTTACGGGGAATTTATTAAGGGTTAGCAGTATATCAATAATTCTTGTATTTCGGATATCTGGCACATTTTCTTTAAATGTTATACCAAGTATTGTAATTATAATTTTACTGAGATCTTTGTTACTATGTTTTAACTCCTCGATTATAGAATCAGCGATGTATTTACCAATATCATCATTTATATTTCTTCCCGCAAGAATAACTTTAGGTGTATATCCTAATGATAATGATTTATAAGTAAGATAATAAGGATCAACGCTAATACAATGCCCGCCCACTAAACCAGGATAAAATCTTAAGAAATTCCACTTTGTGCTAGCAACTTCTAGAACATCATGCGTATCGATATTCATTTTCTTGAATAAGATTGCCAATTCGTTAATGAGCGCAATATTTAGATCGCGCTGTGTGTTTTCAATGACTTTAGCCGCTTCTGCAACTTTTATAGACGGGGCTTTATATACTCCTGCACTAACCACGGATGAGTAAACACTAGAAATAATATCTAGAGTATCTTCATCCTGCGCTGACACCACTTTTGTTATTTTTTCGAACGTATGGTCCTTATCGCCTGGGTTTATACGTTCTGGTGAATAACCAATAAAAAAATCTTTTCCGCATTTTAAACCCGATTCACTCTCTAAAATAGGTAAACACTCATCTTCCGTTGTTCCAGGATAGACAGTAGACTCATAAACTACAATATCACCTTCTTTTAATATCCCGCCAATAATTTTAGATGCTGAAAATAGAAATTTTAAATCTGGTTTCTTATCCTTATCAACCGGTGTTGGAACAGCTACAATATGAAAATCTGCTTTTGATAATTCATTAAAATCACTAGTAAAACTTATATCAGCAGAATCAAATTCAGTAGAGGTGATTTCACATGTTCTATCAATACCATTTTTTAAATCATTAATTTTTTTATTATTTACATCAAAACCAATAATTTTTTGTGTCTTAGCAAATGCAAATGCAAGAGGTAAGCCAACATAACCAAGGCCTACAATTGAAATACTACGTTTTTTAGTTTCATTCATACTTTATAGTAATCCTTATACCAATCAATAAAAATTTTTATCCCTGTTTCTATTGATGTTGAGGGAGCAAAATCAATAATATCTATTAATTTATCAACATTAGCGTATGTAAATGGAACGTCACCTGGCTGTAAAGGAAGCAAATTTTTTACTGATTTCTTTTCGAGATTCTTTTCAATTAGTTCAATAAAACGGTTTAGTTGAACAGGCGAGTTATTTCCTATGTTATATAATTGGTAAGGAGCGCTACTTGTTCCAGGATCAGGATTATTACTATCCCAATCAGAATTACTTTTAGCAGTATTTTCAGTTACGCGTACAATGCCTTCGACTATATCATCAATAAAAGTAAAATCGCGTTTATGTTCTCCATTATTAAAAATATTGATTTTTTCGCCACTGATTATTTTCTTTGTAAAGATAAACAAAGCCATGTCAGGTCTACCCCATGGACCATAAACTGTAAAAAATCTTAATCCGCTTACTGGTATACCATATAAGTGGCTATACACATGGGCCATCAACTCGTTTGATTTTTTTGTTGCACCGTATAATGAGACAGGATGATTACAACCATCACTTGTATCAAAAGGCATATTCGTATTTGCGCCATATACTGAACTTGATGATGCAAATACCAAATGTCTAATAGAATTATTTCTACACGCCTCAAGAATATTCATAAAACCCGTTATATTCGAATCTATGTACGCATAAGGATTTTGAAGTGAATAACGCACACCTGCTTGTGCTGCAAGATGTATGACGTATTCTGGTGATTCAGATTTAAAAATATTATCAACTGAATCTTTATCGACAATATCTATTCTGTGAAAAGCAAATTTATCGAAATTCTTGAGCAGCGTTAAGCGTGCTTTCTTTAATTTGGAATCATAGTAATCATTAAGATTATCAAGCCCAATAACAATGTCGCCTCGATCGAGAAGATATTTTGAGGTGTGAAACCCAATAAATCCCGCAGCACCCGTTACAAGAAATTTCATAAATGGTTAATAATAGATTGATTATCTCAAAGTCGATTATAACACTGAACACCAAATATAACTCGGCAAACTCAAGCTATACAATATATCAAGGATATTAAGTTTCTTCTTTTAATGGCGTCCCCAAGGGGATTCGAACCCCTGTTGCCGCCGTGAAAGGGCAGTGTCCTAGGCCTCTAGACGATGGGGACAAATAATATGCAACAAAACAATTGGTGGAGCTAGGCGGGATCGAACCGCCGACCTCTTGCA
>MDTE01062433.1_pt1 | contig 20268 bp, 19 predicted proteins | sample 811231 | NCBI WGS metagenome assembly MDTE01 (sample SAMN05326651, study PRJNA326480) | marine metagenome | isolation source: seawater | place: Indian Ocean: Red Sea | collected 2010
AGTTCCTCCCGAGGATATGGTGACCGAAACAGCTATGAGGTCTGGTGAGACGGTTCAGCTTACTAACTCTATCGCTGATTATTTGCGTGATATGGAAGCTGTAGATAAAGCGTTTATTTTTGGAATCGCTCCACGCCCGTGGCTTCCAGAAAAATCAGTTCTTCTTGCAGGCGGCTGGCCAGAGGGTAAGAATCACAATGACGTGGCTTCCGAGACAGCGAAGCATGCACCAGATAAAATCACTCCGTTCATGTCGTTGCATCCGCTTGACCCGAATGTGAATGACGAGTACGACCGATGTGTTGGTGATCTTGGATGTAAAGGGATCAAGTTGGGACCCAACTACCAGGATTTCGACCCCACGGGGCCCGAGGCATTCGCACTATTTGCCAGACTTGAAGCGGATCAAATCCCTATCGTTTTTCATCAAGGAACGTCGCCGATGACTGAGGCACCTTTGACTTATGCGCATCCCCTGACTTCAGACAAGATCGCAATGGCGTTCCCTAATTTGACTATGGTGTTGGCTCACTTGGCACATCCATGGCAGGCGGATTGTCTTTCAGTTGTCCGTAAGCATCCTAACGTCTGGGCTGATGTATCGGCGCAGTTTTACCGTCCTTACTCTTTTTGGCAGGGTATGAGGCTGTTTCACGAATGGGGAGCGACTGAAAAAATATTGTTTGCTTCTGATTGGCCCGTTACACGTCCTCAGGACAATATAGACCATTTGAGGGCTCTACCAAAATTTGCCAAAGACCATCATCTGCCGACTATTCCTGAAGAGGAGATTGAGGGGATAATTAATCGAGATGCGGTTGCGATAATGGGGGTAGATTGAGTTTCGGTGATGGGCCTGATGGATTATTGACAAATAAAGACGTGAGTGAAAAAAGCCATAATCAGCCTAGACTGTTTTATGGCTGGGACATCATCGCAGCCCTTTTTTTTGCGACTTTTCTTTCCATTGGTGCAAGGCAGGGCTTTGGCGTATTCGTAAAAACCTGGGAAGAGGATTGGGCTGTTTCAACAGCCGCGATATCTTTTGCTGCGGCGATTGGCACACTCGTTAACGGTTTCTCACAACCGGTATTTGGGTGGCTTACCGATAAGTTCGGCGGCAGGCCGGTTCTATTGGCATCTTTTTTCGTAACTGGCCTAGCGACGGCGGGTGTGGCCACAATCTCAAGTGTTTTGGGTTTGATGGTTTTATACGGATTTATTATTTCGTTTTCATCTGGTGGAATTGGCTTCCAGACAACGGGCGTTATCGTAGCTAGATGGTTTGAAAAGAAGCGCGGGGTAGCAATGGCCGTGCTGGTCTCAGGAGGATCAGTTGGAGGATTGGTTTTCGTCCCCTTTCTTAGTTACCTCTTGATAGAAGTTGGATGGCAATTAGCATGGATAATTACTGGTTTAATTGCGCTGCTTATTGGCATACCACTCCTACTTATAGTAGTGAAAAGTAAGCCCGATGATATTGGACTTACTATTGATGGTGTTGACCCAAATTCTGAAGAAGGGCTGCATGGTTCTGCTGATGCTGTCGGCCCCAAGTTTGTGGATAAATGGTTCGACGCTCTTTCCTCAAGGCCTATTTGGCAATTGTCTTTTGGTTATTTTGTTTGCGGCATAACCACCACCTCGATTGGGGTCCATTTTGTTAGGTGGGCAAACAGCGAAGATATAACAACTGGGACTGCTGCTTTGGCGTTTGGTTTATTGAGTGGTATCAATGCCGCGGGGGTACTGGTGGTAGGGATGCTGTCCGATCGTTTCCAGAGGAAGAATTTGCTTGGCGGTGTCTATCTTCTGAGGGGTTTGGCATTCCTGACCTTGATTTTCCTTCCAGGTGATATTGCTCTTTGGGCATTTGCGGTTATCGGAGGAATGTCCTGGCTTGCGACCGTGCCCCTTACCGCGTCACTGACTGCGGACGTTTACGGAGTTCGCAATCTTGGGATGCTTTTTGGATTGGCTAACATGTCTCATGCATTCGGGGGAGCTTTGGCAGTATTTTTATTCGGCTGGGCGTTTACTAATTGGGGGTCTTACAACGTTCCGTTTGTTGTAGGTGCGTTTACTTTGCTCGCCGCGGGCGTAGTTTGTCTTTCTATTAGTGAAAAAACCAATTCAGTCAGATTCAACAGGATCAGTCAAAGTAATGAACTAGATTCTGGATCAGTTAATGCTGGTGCTTCTTAAATGCCAAATCCACTTGAAACGGTTCTTCATCATTCGGAACCGATCGATCCTACTCTATGGGAGTGGTTGAGCGCGAAGATCGATCACGTGCTTGGCATATCGCCAGGGGCGATGGTATTTATCCTCGGGACCTTCATTGTCCTGTCTCCTATCATCGTCGGTATCGCAGCGTTTATGAAACGCCGAGATATCAAGAGATAGACACCTCTAGAAGTAAGCGATAGATTTAACGCTGATATCCGCGACCCTCTGGAGTGATTTCCAGATTTCATGGGTTGGATCGAATCTTCGATCGACTTCAATCGACCATCCATTGAAGTCTTCATGTAGGGTCTGGACTCTGATATTCCCTATGCCGGTGGCAAGATTGTCAGTTTCAACGTCGTCCGTAAGCTTCTTTGCAAGACCGTGGTTGCGATCTTGTCCTTTCCATGTGACGCCGATAATTTTCCCGAAGAGTGGAAAGGATTTTTTTCGCTTGGTTCGTATGTTTACCGAACGAGACTTTGGAAGTTGCAGGTCTCCGGGTACACCCAAGTAGATCCACCATCGCGGCGGCGAATCTTTTTGACGGTCCTGCTTGATAATGTTGATCCACTTGATCAATCCGCCATCGGCTATATCAATTATCCCGAGGGACCTTCTAAATACACGGTTTCCAATTTTTTCTTCAGGCCGGCCTCGCTCAGACAAGGTTGCGGTTATGCCGATAGCATTAAGTTGTTCGGCGAGCTTATCTCGGGTTTTATCGCGTAGTTTTTCACGCATTATGATTTCCGTACGACTTTAACCATTCAGCAGGTCACTCATTCGATCTAGGATTTTGTCTAACTCCTCATAGTCTAGCTTGTCTAGTGATTTGTTAGCGGGGTTTCGTGTTAGCGGGGTACGTATAATCCCTCGTCGCCAGTAGGCTGCTTTATAGGCGTTTGCGCCGAACATGAATTCGAAGTTCAGAGAAGGGATCATCTGTTCCCAAATTCCTCGCGCCTCATCAGTTACTATCTGTAGCCCTTCCTCATCAATTCCACCGTTCTCCAGAGCATGCCATAGCTGTACGTGGGCATCCGTGATATGACCTGCCGGCATCGTACCACAAGAACCTCGCCTAAACTCGTCGACGAGGTAACGTCCACCCATTCCGCCCATAACTCCTTTAATCGCGCCTCCCGCTTTTTTTAGGAGATCAGTCATGATCTGACCTGGAAGATAGCTTTCCTCCTTCACGTAATCCACGTGCTCTACTTCTTTCAATAACTTCACCATTTGATTCGTAGGAACGACAGGTCCGGCAGGCGGCTTGTTATTTTGTATCCAAACGGGGAGTTGTCCAGCGTTAGCGATTGCTGTGTAGTGGTCCCAAACAGTTGAGCCGGCAGCTCCATTTGGAGGCATGGCCATCACGGCATCGGCACCGAGGCTGGCAGCATTTTCGGTTAATTCGATCGAGATAGTGGTGGAAGCACCGCTTACCCCACCAATAACCGGTATTGCCCCGTCAACGACTTCGATACCGGTCTTCAGTACCTCTTTCCGTTCTGCATCGGTAAGGAATGGACCTTCTGAGGCATTTACCGGCAAGACGATCCCGTGTGCTCCAGCCTCAACACTGAAAGTTATGCACTTTCTAAGTGACTGCCAGTCTATTGTCAAATCTTCGTTAAACGGTGTAACCGGAATTGCATATACGCCGCGGAAATTCGAAGTTGTGGTCATAAGATTGTCTCTTGAGGATTAATAAATGATTCGGTGTTAATGCAGTGATGAGGATACACTTATTGATGTGAGGTGAGATGCGCCATTAATGGGGACGACTGGTTGAATTATTAGTAGTGTTTAATTTTTACAGCGATATGTTGCCTAATGAAGAGGAACTTTGATGTCTGATACGATGCGGGCCGCGCTAGATGACGGAACAGGGCGATATGTTGTTCAGGATGTTCCGATACCTGAGATGTATCCGGGAGCAGCGATGATTCGCATCCGCCAGACCGGGATTTGCGGGTCAGACCTTCATATGACGACCAGTCGAACGGAGGCCCAGACGCTGGCGTCTGGCCATGAGACGGCAGGGGAGATTCTTGAGCTTCCCCAGGGTGTGCATAACCTTTCGATCGGAGATCGGGTGGCGATAGAAATGATTGGTGCGGGGAGAGCTTGTCTGACATGTCATTTTTGTAGGTATGGTCAGTATAAGCATTGCGTGAAACTTGCTCCGGACACAGGTGGTGGGTTTGCCCAGTACATGACCCGTAAGCCAGCAGGATTATTTAAGCTGCCTGATTCATTCACTTGGGTTGACGGTGCAATTGTCGAGCCCATGGCTGTTAGCGTTCACGGATTCCGTTATGGACGAATGCAGCCAGGGGATGTTGTAGGTGTGGTCGGTTCCGCAACTATAGGGCTTTCTTCTATTGCGGTGGCTAAAGCGTTTGGCGCACGAACTGTGATTGCTTCGGCAAGACATCAGCAGCAGGCTGAAGCTGCCAAGAGAATGGGTGCAGATGTGGTTGTCGGTTCAGGGGAGGGAGAATTTGAAGCAGCTTGTATGGATGCTTCTGCGGGTATAGGGGCTGATTTCGTAGTTGAATCAGTAGGAGGCCATCAATCTCAATCTTTTGCTCAAGCCATCAGGGCAACCCGTAACCAAGGTACTATGCTCTATCTTGGTGGCATGAAGATTCCTTTGGAGATCGACCTGTTTGAGCCCCTGTTGAGAGAGATCCGAGTTCAATCAGTGATTTGTTACGGGGTAATCGACGGCCGTCATGACTATGAGATCGCAATTGACCTTTTGGAATCAGGCGAGATTCCATACAGAGAAATTGTCACTCACCAATTTCACCTTGAAGACATACAGGACGGATTTGACGCAGCCTGGGATAAAACCTCAGGTTCAATCAAGGTTCATGTAAATGTTTAGAATCAAGCTTGTGTCCTGCCTTGATCTCACCTGGTAGAGTCTTCTACGGGTACTTCTTCCCAGATTTGATCTACATACCTGTAAGAGGTTCCGCAGAAACTACAAATCTTAAATACTAGAGTCGTATTAGTGCTAACAGCGACCGGCACAATTGAAAAATCATGTCGGTTGTCTTCTGCTCCTGGTATGCAATCGGTCAAGTATGTCTCCTTAGTCGCGATAGCCTTCGGGTGCCTGCCCTCACATGTAATCCCTATGTGGAAGTTTAACCTAAAAGACCTCGAAGTTATCGAGGCCTTTGTTATTCGAATATGGTAGCCCCACGGAGACTCGAACTCCGGTCTTCACCTTGAAAGGGTGATGTCCTAGGCCGCTGGACGATGGGGCCGCGCTTTAGAACCGTAACGCCTCTCGGCACCAGTCGGTCTTTATCCACTACATATCAGGATACCTTAGACTCGGCTTAACAGCGATTTGTACCGGCTTATTAATGGTGCACTCCCGGCGCAATTCTTTATTAGTTATCGGTAGAAATCTTTGCGATTAGTTTTTGGGACTTTTTGTTTATTGCGAGCTTGCCGGGCATTCCTGGTTAAGCGGACATCGTCCGCATTGCGGAATCCTTGCTTTGCAAATTTGGCGACCATGAGTGATCAATAACACGTGCATATAGTAGCGGTCTTCACTCGGAATCATGTCTTCCATGACCGGATGGGCTTGATTAGCAGTGACATTGCGTCCTATTAGTCCAAGTCGCCTAGATACTCTGAGGATATGAGTGTCGACTGGAAAGGCAGGCATCTTTAGTGAAAAAGCCATGACCACTGCTGCGGTTTTTGGTCCTACTCCGGGAAGGGAAGTGAGCCAATCACGTGCTTCTTCCATTGGGAGGTTTGAGAGGAATTCTAGTTCGAAATGACCGAGCCGTTGTAGTATTTCTACGAGAATTTTTTGTATGCGCACAGACTTTTGGTTTGCTAATCCACCATGGTGTATGGCATCAGCAACCTTTTGAGTATCAGCTTCGATCACTGCGGCCCATGTTGGCATAGCTTTCCGCAACGCATCGTAAGAGCGTTCGGCATTAAGATCTGATGTGTGTTGTGTAAGTACCGTGAATATCAACTCATCCACAGCGATCATACGTGGTCGCCATTCAATCGGCCCATAGATGGCATCAAGGCGTTCCTGGACGAGTTTAGGATTAATAGTTGGTTTTCGCTTACGAGTTGTTTTAGGCATCTGCAGTGCCATCGGACTAGTACTTGCGTTTTGGTACGTATTCGGCGAGAGAAATCATAGAGTCTCGATATTCCGAGGGAGGGATATCGTCAAGAGATTTCATAGCCGCTTTGATGTAGTTATTTGCTACTTCATTTGTTTTCTCTAAGGCGCCTGTTTGAATAATTGCTTCGATTGTTATTGGAAGTAGATCAGATTTTGCTTCCTCTCTAGAGTTGAAAAATTTGGAAATTTTATCTTTGGCACCGTTTTCAGATGCGATTATTGCAGGCAGTGTGATAATTCCTGAGTTTAGGTCGTTCCCAGATGGTTTGCCGAGTTGTTTGCTTGTTGCTTTGTAGTCGAGCAGGTCATCGTACACTTGATAGGCCATTCCGATGTTATAACCGTAGTTGCGTACATCTTTCGCACTTTTTTCATTGCCTTCACCTAGGATCGCACCACTTTCGGCTGCAGTGCAGAATAAAGATGCGGTCTTGTTATAGATTCGTTGCTTGTAAGCCTCAAGGGTTATGTCTGTTTGCCAGGATGTGTAGATTTCATTGTGTTCACCCCTCGCCAGTTCGGTTGCGGTTTCTGTGAAACGTTTTACAATCCGAAAGTTGTTCGTATCACATACGTATCTTGCTGATGAGGCAAACAGGAAATCTCCTAGTATTACAGCCATGTTGCGACCCCATAGTTTGCTGGCAGTTTGGTGCCCGCGTCTTGTATCCGCGTGATCGACTGTATCGTCGTGGACGAGGGTCGCGATATGGAGTAATTCGACAGCTGCGGCCAGTCTGATCTGTAATTTGCTGAAGTGGCCCCAGAGCCTTGAGGCCAAAAGTGTAAGTGCAGGTCGAATCCTTTTACCTGGTGTTGCCAAGATATGACCCAGCTGTGTTTCGAGGCCATTATCCTGCAATGAAGAATTTTCAAGAGTTTTATCAGTGATTGATAAAATTTCTGCAGTTACAGCTTGCAGGTCATTTTCGATCGGCTTGTAAATGATTTCCTGTGTGATTTCTTTGACCATGGATCCATTAATTATGTTTCATTGTATGTCTGGTCAGGTACCGGTTAGTCGTGCGTTTTCTTCTTCTATGATCGCATTATCCAGTTTGTGGAACAGTGGCGTTGGTTTTTGAATTTGAGCATTGGGAATGATTTCTCTCTTGGACCAACCATCTGAGAGAGTGTCGCTATCTTTGAAAAGCATGTTGTGAATCTTGTCAGCAGACGTTGGTAGGTACGGGTAGAACACAGTTCGAAGGGTTGAAATGATGTTTAAGCCAACCCATAGTGCGGTCCCAGCGGATTTTTTATCGGTTTTAACAGTCTTCCACGGTTCTTTTGCGTCTATATAGCGATTTCCTGTTTGAGCCAGTCGCATGGCGCATCTAAGTCCATCACGAAATTTTCGTGCATCTATCGCATTGAATACTTCTTCTAACGCAGTGTCACAAGCGCTCAGTGCAACTTTATCCTCTTTGCTTAATTTATCTGGAGTTGGGACCGTATTGTTAAAGTTCCGGGTGGTGATTGTGAGGACTCGATGTACGAAATTTCCGAAGGTGGCCACCAATTCGTTGTTGTTTGCTGCATGGAATCCCTGCCATGTGAACTCAGAGTCGGATGTTTCGGGCATAATAGAAGCAAGGTAATAACGAAGTGGATCCGGTTCGTATCTTGTAAGGAAATCCGGCAGCCATACTGCATGTCCTCGGCTCTTTGAGAAGTCGATCCCACCAAGGTTGAGATATTCATTTGCTACAACATCGGTCGGCATGTTTAATTTTCCGCTTCCTAAAAGAATCGATGGCAACATGATTGTGTGAAATGAAACATTGTCTTTACCTTGAAAATAATATGACTCACCATCTGGCTCTACCCACCATTTTTTCCAGGCATCAGGTGTTCCTTGTTGCTCAGCCCAAGACCGGGTTGCGGAAAGGTAACCAATTACCGCTTCAAACCAAACATATATGCGTTTCGATTCATACCCTTCAAGTGGAACAGGGACGCCCCAATCAATATCTCGAGTGATGGCTCTATCATGTAGCCCTTCCCGGAGAATTCCGAGAGTTTGATTCCGGACGTTCTGTCGCCAGTCGTCCTTATCTTTGACCCACTCTTCAAGTGCATTTTGGAAATCGCCTAACTTGAGCATTTGATGTGTGGTGTTTTTGAAAATAGGCGTGGATCCGTCACGGCTACTTCGAATATTTATTAGGTCGATCGGGTCCAAGGTGCGGCCGCAGTTGTCACATTGGTCGCCACGTGCTGAATCGGATGCGCAGTGCGGGCATGTGCCAATAACGAACCGGTCAGACAGGAAGCGCTGTTCTGTTTCAGAAAAAGGCATAGATTGTGTAGCTTCAACCAGGTGCCCGTTTTCTTTGAGTTTTGTGAATAATTCTTGTGTCACTTCACGATGACGATCTGTATGCGTGTGTGTGTATAGATCGTAGGAAAAGGACATATCTTCAAGTGCTTTACTCCATATTTCGTGATACCGAGTGGCTATGACTTCTGGAGAGACGCCTTCATCTGCAGCTTTTAGAGTGGTTGGGGTACCGTGCATGTCCGATCCCGAGACCATTACGACTTCATTGCCTACGATTCGGTGGAAACGAGCAAAAATATCGGCTGGCACGTTCATGCCTGCGATGTGACCTAAGTGTGGTTCACCATTTACATACGGCCAAGCTACGGCGACAAGAATTTTACGAGGCAAGTGGGTAGGGTCCGATTTTACGAATCAGGATTTAATGGCGTTCGATCAGGATATTCTTTGCTTTCCAACAATCGATTGGAACAGCGTTCATTATAGCTTTAACTTCCTTAAAGCCAGACTATTTTTGGTAAAACTGACAAATTATTGCTCATGGTCTAAAGATAGCCGGTAAACCCTGTTTTTTGTGGCTTTTGTGATTTGAACCGTCTGTTCTACGAGGGATCGTCCTGATAATCCTTGCGATTGGAGGTTAAATAGCACCTTCCTGATTTCTTTATCTGTAATGATCGTTGAAGTAGATTCTGTTGCTCCTTCTATGACGATTACAAATTCACCTTTAACCGATGAAAAGTGATTGACGGATTGTGCTGGGGTCCCTCGGAATGTTTCTTCATAGAGTTTGGTAAGTTCACGGCAGATCACTAACTGCCTATCGGGAACAACCTCATTTAGAGCCTCAAGTGTTGCCTTCACTCGGCGCGGCGATTCATAAATTACTATCGGTCCGGGTTCGGTTGTTACACTTTCCAAGAGCGATATCCGTTCTTGTTTTTTTCGTGGTAAAAATCCCAAAAACAAAAAACGGTTAAATGACCATCCCGTTATTGATAATGCTGTTGTCAACGCTGAAGCACCCGGCAAGGGGACAACATTGTGTCCGGACTCTAATGCAGCTTTAACAAGGGAGGCTCCGGGATCACTGATACTTGGCGTTCCAGCATCGGTGACAAATCCCATGTCGCCTGATTCGAGTCTTGAGATTACTTTTTTGAGTTTTTGAGGTGAAGTGTGTTCATGAACACTTTCTAGAAGAGGTGATGCGCCTATGTGTTTCAACAGTTTTCTGGTGATGCGTGTATCTTCGGCAGCCACTGTGGGAACAGACGATAGGGTCGTTGCAGCGCGTTCGGTCAGATCGGACAGATTTCCTATAGGTGTGGCGACAACGTACAGGGTTGACATGATTTAGCCCATTTTGTCTAGGAGTTGGCAGGATTTAGGATCATGTCGATAGCCGCGTTGTGCTGGTCGTCGGCATGATACGAGCTACGTACGAGTGGACCAGCAGCGACATGTTTGAATCCCATTTCAAGCCCAGTTTTTTCTAGGTCGTGGAACTCTTCTGGATGGTAGAACCGGATGATCGGATGGTGTCTTTTGGAAGGTCTAAGATATTGCCCAATCGTCAATAGATCGCAGTTTGCATGTCGTAAATCAGCCATGGTTTCGTGTATTTCGGATTTGGTTTCACCTAGACCGACCATTATTCCGGATTTAGAAGGCATACGGGGATTGATCTTTTTTACGCGATCTAAGAGTTGTAAAGAGACGTCATAATTTCCACGAGGGCGTACTTTTCGGAACACTCGTCGGACAGTTTCAATGTTGTGGTTTAAAACGTGTGGCCCGGATTTGATCACTCGCTTTAGTGATTCGAATTCACCTTCAAAATCTGGGATTAGTACTTCGACCTTACAATCTTTAATCCTGTGTCTAATCTGTGTGATGGTCTGTGCAAATATTTCTGAACCATAATCTGGTAAGTCATCTCGGTCTACAGACGTTATGACTGCATATCTCAATCCCATCTGTTCTACTGTGGTGGCTACCCGTATTGGCTCTGCGATGTCGACTGTGCCTGGCCAGCCAGTCTTGACGTTGCAGTACGAGCACGCCCTTGTGCATGTGTCTCCCAAAATCATGAATGTTGCCGTGCCTCTGTCCCAACACTCGCCTATATTCGGGCAGGCAGCTTCCTCACAGACCGTGTTTAGGCTGGCATTTTTGATTTTCTTACGTATTTCAAGAAAATTCTCTCCCCCTGGAGCTTTGACTTTGAACCAGTCTGGCAACTTCCGTTCAACTGTTGGGGAACCAGGTTTTTCTGATTTGGAAACCAAAGGATATTGTTCGATTCACATTAGGGGATTTGAATATTCGGCATTTTTGCTAGAGGCAACGTTCTCTCAAGTAGTTCAGAATAACAGACAGTCAGGATATTTATTGCAATTAATATTGATTCCTGATTGCCTATCCTAAAAGTGAGGTTTGGTCATATCGAATGGCAAAGCACAAGCGCAGACGAAGATATAGCGGTCCGGATATTACAGGCCATGTGGACTTGAATCCTGGGGATCAATTTCAAACCACACTCAATGGTATAAATGATTCGGGAGATACGACTTCTGAGATTCAAGGTGCTCCGCTTGAAGTAAGTGGGGGGCTTCCTGGAGAGAAGGTCGTTGTCGAAGTGCAGAAGCGATTTCCTGAGAGGATTGTCGCGAAGGTTATCGAGGTGTTAGAACCTGCTGAAGAACGGGTTGTGCCCGAATGTGAATATTTTCTCACATGTAGCGGATGCCAGTGGCAGCATGCGTCTTATGATTATCAACTCCATTTAAAGCAGGCGCGGGTTCAAAGGGAAATTGACAAATATGAAAGTTTGTCACAAGCGGTTGTAGATCCCACTATAGGCAGTTCCGCACAACTCAGTTACCGTAATCATGGACGCTTTACCGTCGGTAAGAAAGACGATCGGGGCAAGATTGGTTATGTAAATGCTATAACGCGTCATTTCGTAAAAATAGATCGGTGCCTGTTGATGAATGATCAAATCAATAAAGTACTTGATCTTGCTCAAGATAATGTTGCAGGGCAAACCCAGATGGCAATCAGGGCTGGTTCAAATACAGATTCGATGTTAATACAGCCACGTATGGATCTTTCGCATATCGGTTTGGTAACAGGTGAGCAGCATTACGAAGAAGAGGTACGGGGTTCCCGTTTCAGGGTAGCGGCTTCTTCATTCTTCCAGGTGAATACCTCTCAACTTTCACGTGCCATAGATGAAGCTCGGGAACTGCTCGATCTTGACGGTACGGAAGTTATGGTTGACGCCTACTGTGGTGTTGGAGTGTTCACCGTTTTATTAGCTCCCTACGTTCGAAAAATAATAGGTGTTGAAGAGTCGGCGTCGGCGATACAGGATGCAGGACTTAACTCTATGAATATTCCTAATATAGAGTTTGTTGAGGGTAAAACTGAGCATATTCTTAACACTTTGAGCGAGGATATTGACGTGCTATTGCTGGATCCACCTAGGGTTGGATGCCATCCAGATGTGCTGGATTCGGTGCTTAAATTGAAACCAGAAAAGGTGCTGATGATTTCTTGTGAACCAGAGGCGATGGCGCGAGATCTAAATCTTTTATGTTCAGCTGGAACTTATAACCTGGAAACAATACGACCCGTAGATATGTTTCCTCAGACTCGCCACGTGGAAACGATTAGTATGCTCAGGCTTCAGGGTTAAGCTGTTGACTCGTCCATTTAGCGATGTACTTATTCTTGCTAGCGGGTCTCCCCGCCGTGCGCAAATCCTTGTGGATGCTGGATTCCAACTAGAGGTTGTGCCTTCTGGTGTTGATGAGACTCAGTTGCTTGCTGCTTATATGAATTTACCTAGTGCTGTCGAAACTTTGGCTCTGTCTAAAGCGAAGTCGGTTTCAGCCAGGAGGTTAAATCGTTACGTTTTAGGTGCTGATACGATTGTCGTACTCGATGATCGAGTTTTGGGTAAGCCAGAATCCTCTGCTGAAGCGACGGAGATGCTCAATTCTTTAAGTGGTCGAGATCATGAGGTGATCACTGGAGTTGCTGTGATCGATTCTAGTGGTCACGCACAGACCATATCCGTTAAAACATCAGTCACTATGCGTGGGTTTACGAAACGTGAGATTGCAAAATATGTTGCCAGTGGGTCACCCTACGATAAGGCGGGGGGTTATGGGATTCAAGATTGCTTATTCGCTCCGGTGACGAGTTACTATCACTGCTATTTGAATGTGGTTGGTTTACCTATGTGTGCGACTCTTGAGTTATTGCGAGGCTCAGGGTTATTGCGATCAGATATATTGTTAGCAAGTACCTGTGGTGGGCATAAAGGCCTTCAGGTTTCTGAAACTACGGTAGGCGAATGACGATTTTTGGTATCGGTGGATTCGAAGTCCTCTTAATTGGGGCTATAGCTTTATTCGTATTAGGTCCTAAGCGTTTGCTCGATGGAATACGACAAGGCAGGCGTATTTACACTGATCTAAAACGCCAGCGAGATGCTCTGCAGTCTCTAGTCACTGAAGCTATTGATCTGGAAGAAATAAAAAAACAGGTAAGCGTCGATAAAATTAATGATAGTGCCGCTTCATTGCAAAATGAACTTGCATTAGACCAACTTAATGATGACGTTCAAAAATCTCTTAGTAGCTCGGTGTCGAGGAACCGGCAACTAAGTTGGTCAGACACCTCAACTAAGGACGAAAACCCGGATGCTCGGTTCGAGTCTCAAACCTTAGTCGATGAAAAAACGACCCGCGATTCTGATGATTCTGGGTCAACGTCATGAATGATAAAGCTATCTCCGTGCTAGAGCATTTATCCGAACTCAAGCGGCGTCTTTTCAGAGTTTCGATTGTCGCTGTCATATTTATTGCAATAGCACTTGTTAATTTTTCTTGGATATTTGAACAATTCACTTGGGATTCAAGAGCACTCATAGAGGCAGCAGGCGGAGACATCATCCAACTCACATTGACTGAAGCATGGGTCGCAGCCGCCAAATTAGCGGTGATGATTGGTTTGACTGCTTCATTTCCTTATTTTTTGTGGGAAATGTCGAGGTTCTTTACCCCAGGGCTAAAAACTAATGAGCAGAAATATGTGTATTTACTGATACCAGCAGCATTGATTTCTTTTGCTGTAGGCGCTGTATTTGCTTATGAAGTGCTAATTCCACGGTTATTTGAATTTATGCTTAAATTTCAAGGTAAACTTGCGGTACCGCAGATTACGGCTGCGTCAGTCGTATCTATGACGGTTGGCATTGTTTTTTGGCTGGGGACAATTTGCGAACTGCCGATTGTGATGTTTCTTCTGGCAAAGATTGGCCTGCTGAATTCAAGATGGGCGAAAACCAAACGTCGATGGGTGATATTGTTGGCGTTTGTTTTTGGAGCTGCTGTTACTCCGACGGATCCAGTATCTCAGGTGATTGTTGCCATACCAGTGATGCTCTTATTTGAGATCGGCATGTTGTTGGTGAGATTCGCTGAGCGTGGACGTTACTAAATAAAACTCATGCAATACCTGTAGAGAGTGCGGGCAACTTATTTGGCTTCTAATAGATTTGATTTATTTGGTCTCGTTGTGAGCCTTTCGTTTCTATGAGCATAATAATTTCATCAGGCCATTAAAGTATCCATATGTCTACAACAGTCCGAATATGAACGCCTTGATCACATTTTAGGAAATAGCAGTTGCTTATTGACCGACTCGACGTGATTCTTTATTCTTCCCCTCAGTATTAGTACGCACGTGTAATTGACCGATTAATTACCTAATCGCAAAGGACTTCTTATATGACATCAGCGCCTGAAAAAAGTGATAAAGATTTTATGTTGACCTTGTTACTTTGCTTCTTCCTTGGTGGTTTAGGGGCCCACAGATTCTATGTGGGTAAAAAGGGCACAGCTATTGCTATGATTCTCACTCTGGGTGGAGGAATTATCATATGGCCGATTATCGACTTGGTTTTAATCACCACTGGGAAGTTCAAGGATAGTGAAGGGCGTGTGGTCAAGCAGTAATAATTCTCACCGCTTGAATATAATCAGGGACATTGTTGAATTATGAGTAGCTAGGTGGGTGTTAGGGTGCTGAGACCAATCCACACAACCACAACTGGCTCACAATAAATTTGCTTTTGTATATTTTGGCTTAGCGTGCAGCGGCATCGTCATTCTTGTCGTCTGTGTTGGACTCGTCGTCTTTTGAGCCGATAGCCGACTTGAATTCGTTGATCGCCTGACCCATCCCTTTACCGACTTGCGGGAGTTTTCCTACTCCGAAGAGCAGGAGGACAATTACGAGGATGAGGGCTATTTGCCAGATGCCAAAGTTCTGGAACACAGGTAAACACTCCGAGCTGCCCCTGAGATCTATGTGGGGCTGATATATATGGACCAGAGTTCGACGATCAGTATACGCCGCTTGTTTCAAGGCGCTAATGGATTGGGTTGTTGTTTTTTAGTTGATTTGGTCTAATTGAGTCTCAAGCTAAATAACGCCATACGCCGATTACTTTACTTAAAACTTCCACGTCATTGGATGGAAATGTCATTGCATTCATTTGTGAATTTGCAGGTTCGAGACGAGTTCTAGCGCCTTCCGAATAGAAATTCTTAAGTGTTGTGCTGTTGTCAGATTTGATTCGGACAGCAGCCATTTGTCCATTACGAACTGATGATGCTTGTTGCATGATGACCAGATCACCATCAGAAATTAGGGCGTCAATCATCGACTCCCCCCGAACTTTGAGGGCGTAAACATTGTCACCAGGCCCAACTATGGCTTGTGGTAGATCAATTAATTCTGACCCGGAAAGATCGGACCATGTGTCATTTTCTGGCATAGGGAATGGTGAGCCTGCGGCGATTGTGCCAAGTAATGGAACAGCTACCGAGTCGATTTCATTTGGTTTGGTTTTATTGGAGTCGAGTCCAACAGTTGCGAGACTCAGCCCTCGTGAAACTTCCGAATGTCGATTGAGTTGCCCTACTGCCTTGAGTTTTTCCAGGTTGTATGCGACAACTGAAGTCGAGCTGATATCACATCCATTCTGAATGTCGCGAATCGTCGGGGGATAGTCATTTTCGTCGATGAAATTCTCGATGAACGACATGATCATCTGCTGGCGTTCGGAAAGTTTTACCATTTGATTGGTCCTTAGTCAGCCTGTAGTCGGTCCTGGGATGTTATTTTGGTCCTATCCGCACTAATGTTCTAAAAATAACAATTACCTTTTACGACTGTCAACAGTTGATGTCGCAATGCTGCGTATAAGGGTTGTTGGAGATTTGATTTTCAATGACCCGGCGCTTAACGATGCTGTCTTAATTACCAATTTAATGTTTAGTTGTTTTGTTGGGTAAGGACGTTGCAAGGTAGCTTACCGATACTTTAGTGATCGTGCTCTATGTGGTTATGACCTTCATGCGCATCAGATGGATGATGTCCGTGATCGTGAGGGTGGGTTGGATGATTATCTCCAAATGAGATACCTTCAAGATTAGCTGGGGGCCCTCCTACAGATTCAGATTGACCGAATGCAATGTAATGAGGCGCTTCACCTTCGAATACCAAAAATGCTGATTGTGTGGCGGATAGTGACTCATGCCCGCCGAACCATATGACTAATGGTCCATTGGTCATTTGTATTGGACCATCTTTGACTGGTCTTTTGACGTTTTCATCTATTTGACCAGACCCTGCTGGACCAACACCCCAACGCGAGACGCCTTTGAAATCACCTGGAACAACGAATCGCCATCTGGGAAGTAAGCCTTTCCATGGCGCTACTTCAACAGCTACTCGATGTTCTACGTTCTCAAACGGGTGGTGTATACGCCAGTTATATTGCGTGTCACTAGATCTGGACAATCGAACGCGCTCAGAACTATCGCTAGGATGGTCGTGATGATGTGGACCCTGAGCCAAAGGGTAATACCTGGCTAATTGGGTAACTTGTTGTATTGCTTGGTGAGGCGAGATTTTTTTCGTGCTGCAGTATTTCGGTGCAAGACACCTTTTGTGACTGCTTTGTCGAGTGCCGAAACCGCGCTCCGCAAAACAGCATCATCGTCAGCTTTAGATCCACTTGCTATCACCTCGGATGCAGCCCTAACTCGGCTTCGTGTAAATGATCGAGTTGATCGGTTTATTGATGCTTTGCGTCGTTGAGCGCGTAAAGTCTTAGCGGCAGGCATTTGTTTTCCTTGAATAATGTTCGATTGCTATGAAGACAATATTACTGCGGATTTTACGTCCATAATCTTATGGACTATTCGCTTCACTTACCCGGAATGCACTATCGACTCCCGGAATTGTTTCCACCCGTGCAAAAAGCCGACTTAATTGCTCCACACCACTAGTGTACACCGTAAGTGAGATCGTACACGCATTGGTTTTTTCATCTTCTGTAGATGTTAAAGAGTGGATATTAACGTTCTCTGATGAAACGACGTTCGTAATGTCGCGTATGAGACCAACGCGGTCATAGGCTTCAATCCGTAATCTTGATGCGTAAGTAGTCTCATAATGTCCCCATGCAACCTCTACATGTCTTTCTGAATCTTTTGAATCTCGGAAAATAGAGCAGTTGAGTCGGTGAACCGTTACGCCCCGTCCTCTTGTGAGGTAGCCTATGATTTCATCTCCGTAAACGGGGTTGCAACATTTTGCGATTCGGGTAAGCAGTCCTGGTTCGCCCATCACTATAAGACCCTTGGTTTGGTCGGTAGGGGGATGAGAGTGTTTCGGATCGGGCTTAAATATTTCTTCGGGCTGCGGGCTTAATGTGTCAGCAACTCTAGAAACGGATATTTGACCAACACCTAGCGATTCAGCGAGTTCGTCGAAGTTTTCGTAATCTAGGCTTATAGCTATATTTTTTTCGTTGTAATTAATACCGAGTCGTCTGAGTTCCTTTTTGAGAATATCTTTGCCCCTTCGGATATTGCTATTACGCTCTTGTTTACGAAACCATTGCTTTACTTTGGTTTGAGCACTGGCTGTTGTTAGGTATCCTAGGTCTTTGTTCAGCCAGTCTAGGCTGGGGCCACGAGAAATTCTGGCTTTTCGTATTTCGACCACGTCGCCGTCGTTAAGTGGTGTGTTAAGCGCGGCAAGTTTTCCGTTTACTATTGCCCCAACTGCGTTGTGTCCTAGATCAGTGTGTATGCGATAGGCGAAATCAATGGGGGTTGCCCCTGCGGGTAGGTCTTTGACATCTCCGTTCGGTGTGTAAACGAATACTTGATCTTGCAAAATATCTGTCTTGATGGTATCCAGATATTCGTCATCACCAGAAAGTTCTCGTTGCCAGTCGAGAAGCTGGCGTAGCCATGACATTTTAGTTTCGAAATTGTCATTACGACGTGCCGTATTTGGCTCTTCTTTGTAGATCCAGTGAGAGGCCACACCACCTTCGGCGATTTCATGCATTTCCTGTGTGCGTATCTGGACCTCAATTGGGTAGCGCCCTGGACCTCGCACAGAGGTATGAAGAGATTGGTACATGTTTTCTTTAGGGCTCGCGATGTAGTCATCAAATTGACCGGGCACCGGTCTCCATTTCGAGTGGACGACACCTAACGCCGCGTAGCAGTCTTCAATACTTTCGGTTATAACTCGTATGGCTATCAAATCGTAGATTTCGTCGAATTTCCGTCCTATACGTTCGTAGCGTTGAAGTTTGTTAAATGTGCTGTATAGGTGCTTTACTCGACCTTCAACTGCACATGAGATGTCGGCATTGTTTAATGGGATCTGTATCGCTTTGACGGCCGCTTCAGTATAGATCTCGCGTTCAGCACGTTTGCGGTTGACTAATCTTGACATTGATTTGTATTGTCGTGGCATTAGATACCGAAATGCTTGATCTTCAAGCTGCCACTTGATGTCACTCATACCGAGGCGATGGGCTAATGGTGAATATATGTCCAGTGTTTCTCGGGAGATGCGTTGTTGTTTCGGCTTTGGCAGATATTGGAGGGTCTGCATATTGTGTAGTCTATCTGCCAACTTAATTAAGACGACTCGTACATCATCTGCCATTGCGACAAGCATTTTCCTAAGGGATGCAGCGCGGGTAGCTTCAGGTTTGGCGATTTGTTTCAGCATGGCGCTGTTCTCTGAAATCATGTCGAGGCGTTTTAATTTTGTGACACCATCCACCAATTTAGCTACATCGTTACCGAAATCTGTTTCGAGTTGTTTAAAACTAATCCCGCAATCTTCGATAACGTCATGTAAAAGAGCAGCTTGAATGGTGGTTGTATCGAGTCGCATGTCTGCAAGTCGCAAGGCAGTGGCAATCGGGTGTTCGATGAAGGGTTCACCAGACTCACGAAGCTGACCTTGATGGGCTTTCGATGCGTAAGTTAGGGCATCTGTGACGGTTGACGCCTTATCCGCGGGAAGGTACGCACTAACTGAATCAAGAAGCGCTTTCGATGAATTACTTTTTTGGGTAATGGTCATTTAAGCTTAACGTTTTGCCTCCTTATTCTAATGCTTTGATGGAATTTAGTCTGCTGGCGGAATCTACCTTCTTTATTCGAGCGGGGAATTTTTATGAGTTTACGGTTTCAAAATAACGAGCAATTTCGTCGCGTTGAAACTTTGGGAATGGTTGTAATTCGCCTTTTTCGATTTTTCGCATTCCTTTTTTATAATCGGTGATTCTGCCTATCATGCTAGCTTCAATTCCTGCTTGACGCAGGGCTCTAATCACTTTTGGAGAACCGTCGGGGTGTGTTGTGATGATGAGTGACCCTGATGCAATTAAGCCCCATGGATCTATACAAAGCGCTTCGCATATGATTTTTGTCTCATCCAATATTAATACTGCATCATCATCGATTACGACCCCGGTGCCTGATGCCCGTGCAAGCTCGTCTATAGCGCCTGCCAGTCCTCCTTCGGTCGGATCATGCATCGCAGTTATTTGTCCTGTTGACATGGCGACATGAGCTGGTTTTACTATTGAAATCCCAGGTGTGTCTAAGAGATTTGCCGCCTTTTTGATCTCATTCTCGGAGACTCCGGCTGCCAATAACTCCTTTTTACACTCTCTAGCGAGAATAGCTGTTCCTTCGATAGCGATACCTGAAGTGAGAATAATATCGTCGCCTGGTTCTGCTGAGGAGGTTTTCACAGTTTCTGAGGGAGCCGCTTCGCCAAGCATTGTGCCTGCAATGATTGGGCGTGTTAGTCCGCCGGTGATTTCGGTATGCCCGCCGATGATTGTCACCCCTAATTCATCAGCGGCCTCGCGCATCTGCTCGAAAATAACTTTGACATTAGAAACTTTTTCGTCTTCAGGCAGAAGAAGTGTGCTAAGGAACCATTTCGGAGTTCCGCCCGAAGCAGCGATATCGTTTGCATTTACTTGAATTGCGTACCATCCGATACGGTCTGTAGCGAAAGTTATCGGGTCGGACTTTGCGATTAACGTGGAACTCCCGAACGAAATAAAAGCAGAATCTTCTCCTACATTTGGACCTAACAAAACTCGTTTTTCCACTGTTCTGAGACCACCCAAAAACCTTTCAAGTAGGTCAGG
>MDTE01097828.1_pt1 | contig 20266 bp, 15 predicted proteins | sample 811231 | NCBI WGS metagenome assembly MDTE01 (sample SAMN05326651, study PRJNA326480) | marine metagenome | isolation source: seawater | place: Indian Ocean: Red Sea | collected 2010
CCAAACATAATATTAGCAGGAAGAAAAATAAACGATTCTATGGGAGCATATACTGCTGGTCTACTTATAAAAAAAATGCTCAAAAAATCAATATCAGTTAAAAAGGCTAATATTCTGATAATGGGCTTTTCGTTTAAGGAAAATTGTCCTGACATCAGGAATTCTGGAGTAATAAATGTTGTAAATGAATTGAAAGAGTATGGTTGTAAAGTTGATATATATGATCCATGGGTAAGTCCAGAGGACGCATTTGAGCTATATAGAATGGATATTTTGAATAATATTCCAAATAAAAAATACTCAGGAATTTTTATTGCAGTACCCCATAAATGCTTCTTAGATAAAGGAATTGAAGGAATTTTAAAATATTGTGAAGAAAATCATATCATTTTTGATTTAAAGTATTTGTTCCCAATGGACAAGAGAATTGAAAGAATTTAATTATTAAAAAATATTTTTCATCAAATATAAAAAAACATTTCGGAAATCAATAAGTTAAAATTATATTCAATGAAAAATTAATAAAATTGCAAAATAAAATAATTAATATTGCTCTAGTAGGTTGCGGAAGAATAAGTGAGAAACATCTTACTAATATTTTTAAACTCCAAAATCAAATAAATTTAATAGCTATTTGTGACAACGATGAAAATAAATTATTAAAAACAAAAAAATTTATTTCTGACTTACCACAAGCAAATATAAATCATGCAAAAGAAATTAAAAATTTTTATGATTATGATTATCTACTTAATAAAATTTCCTTAGGAGAAATAGATATTGATTTAATAGTTTTATGCACTCCAAGCGGTTATCATGCCGAACAATGTATAAAAGCAGGCAATTTAGGTATTAATGTTTGTACCGAAAAGCCCTTAGCTACATCGCTCAAAGATGGATATGATATTGCGAATTGTTTTAAAAAAAATAAAGCAAATTTGTTTGTTGTTTTGCAAAATAGATTAAATCCAACCGTTAGGTTAGTTAAAAAACAAATTGATAAGGGCAGATTTGGAAAATTATTTTTAATTACTTCAAATGTTTTTTGGCATAGACCACAATCTTATTATGATCAAGATTCATGGCGAGGGACACATAAACTTGATGGAGGTGCACTTTTAAATCAATCATGTCATTATGTCGATTTAATTTCTTATATTTCTAACTGTGCAGTTAATAAAGTTAGTGCTTTCTGTAATACCTTGAAAAGAAATATTGAGATGGAGGATACTGCAGTTATGAACTTTGAATTTGAAAATGGCATGTTAGCAAACTTGTCTTCAACTATGTTGACTTATCCAAAGAATATAGAAGGATCTATGACAATTTTAGGAGAGAAAGGTACTGTAAAGATTGGTGGAATAGCTTTAAATAAAATTGAAAAATGGATATTTGAAGAAAAAACTGATGAAGATAACATGTTAGACGAAGTGAATTATGAAGTTGATTCCGTTTATGGATCGGGACATTTTTACTTTTATCAGAAAATATTGGATACTCTTGTTAGAAAAGAGAAAAATTTATTTTCTATAGAAGAAGGACTCATTAATCTTGAGTTAATTATGGCTGCTTATAAATCTTCAAATCAAAAAATAGTTTCTACTATAAAATCATCTTTTAATTAGTCATGGAATTTATTGATCTTAAATCTCAACAAAATCAATTAATTGATGATGCAGTAACTCTAAGAGAAGATATAGAAAAAAGAATAAAATTGGTTTTAGATCATGGTAAATATATAATGGGTCCAGAAGTTAAAGAACTTGAAGATAAGCTTGCTGCTTATGTAGGTGTTAAGCATTGTATAGCTGTTTCAAGTGGTACAGATGCCTTACTAGTAGCATTAATGGCTTTAGGTATAGAACCTGGAGATGAAGTTATTACAACCCCTTTTTCATTTTTTGCGACGGCTGAAACAATATTACTTTTAGGAGCCAAACCTGTTTTCGTCGATATCGAAAAAAAAACTTATAATCTAAATCCTGATAACATAAAGTCAGCTATTACTAGAAGAACTAAAGCCATAATGCCTGTAAGCATTTATGGTCAACCTGCAAATTTTGAAAAAATTAATAAAATTGCAAAGGATTTTGAAATTCCAGTTATAGAGGATGGTGCGCAATCTTTTGGATCCAAACATAATAACCTTAAAAGCTGTGGATTATCTACTATCGGGACAACAAGTTTTTTCCCTTCTAAACCTTTAGGTTGCTATGGAGACGGTGGAGCATGTTTTACTAATGATGATTCTTTGGCAAATGCGATGAGACAAATTTCAAGCCATGGTCAAGAAAAACGCTATAAACATAATAAAATTGGCCTTAATGGTAGGTTAGATACTTTACAGGCTGGGGTTTTATTATCCAAAATAAAAATTTTTGATAAAGAAGTTAAATTAAGAGAAACTATTGGTAAAAAATATACAAATAAATTGAATCAACTAGGTTTTACTAACACCCCATTTGTGGAGTTAAACAATAATTCTGTATATGCGCAATATACTGTTCAGATTGAAAATAGAAGCAGAGTAATGAATTATTTAAAAGAAAAAGGTATTCCAACTACAATTCATTACCCTTCCCTAATGTCCGATCAAGATGCACTAAATAATAAAAAAGGATTTTTTGCGAAGATTTTGCGAAGGAAAATTTATAAAGCATATTCACTAAAAATAGCTCAAAACTTAGTTGAAAAGGTTTTAAGTTTGCCAATGCATCCTCTACTTAATGAAAATGATCAAGATTTGATAATTGATTCTTTGATAAGTGCAAATAAAAAAATAAATAAATCATAAAAGTCTAATCTTTTATAATTTTTTTATTTGAAAGATTGTCCAATACCATCAAAATTAAAACCGTGTATTTGGAAGTTTATGCCCCCTGTTTGAGAATCTTCTCGGTAATAAATTGACAAGTTATATGCTCTTCTATTCCATCCAATCTCAATTTTATTATTATGTAGCTCTCTGTATTTATCTGAATTAATATCAAGGTTATAATCAGTTGACAATTTCATAGTTAAAGGCCCTACTAATTGTTGTTCAAATTTAAATTCGATTGCATGTAAGTCATTAGATTGATCAAAACTAAAAGGGCTTTTGCCATCTGAAATTGTTGTTTTTGAGAAAATACTAAATTTGGAATAATCTAAAAATCTTTTTTTAAAATTACCTAAGGTTAATTCTGGACCAGTCCTTAGAGTATATAAGTTTTGATATTTACCATCATCATATCTATAGAAATCAGCTTTAGTTTGTACAAATAAATTAAGCCCATAGTTTATGACAGTAGGAGTATATTTATATTCACTTGAAATAAATTTACTTTTTATTTCTGGACTCCAAATAGGGTAAGTGTGATTTCTTTCAAGAAATATATTTAACCTTTTTCTATCAATGATTTGAGAAGTTTCGTTTCTTTTACCTGATTTATAGTTTCCATAACTTAAAGCTATTGTTGATGATTTTCGTATATTATTTTTAATCCAGTAATTATTTTTTTCAATTTTAGAACCTAATGATCCTAAAATCTCAATTTCACCAAGTGATCCGTTCCAAACTTTATCTCTGTATTTAGAAAAGATTGAAAATGTAGTTTGTTTTTGCATATTATTAGTGTTTTCTTCATATAAAACTTTTGATAACTCTGAGCTTGCAGAAATTATTTTTTTGAATTTCTCAAGATCTAACGAATTAAATTCTGCATTTGCTAAGAAATCAAATCCTAAAAATTCAGAATTTAATTCAGCTTCTAACCCGAAAAGATCTAATGCTTTTGCTTCCTGTTTAACTTTAGGGCCAAGAGTAGGTTCGTTTTTCTTGCTAAAACTTTCTGTTTCTCCTATTAGTGATCTTTGCAAAAAAAAGGATTTTTTAAGGTCTAGAGTAGTTTTATTTTTGTCTATGAGAATAGTATTGAAATTTCTACTTATAAATAGACCATCTTTATTCTTTTTGTCATATCCAATTTCCCATCTATAATTATTTTCTTTGTTTACTTTATATCTCCTTGGCCCTGTAGGTATTTTTATGAAATTGTCTAGTACAATAGTTGACCACTTTGATTTTATTAAAATCTCGCCATCATCCTCATAACTACTGAACTTATTATTATTAATTACCAGTTGCGGGTTTTTAAAAGGATCGTTAGTAAGATAAAGCTTTTTTGCTGTCCATCTATCATCTTTTATCTCGATTTTTTCAGATGCAAATCTCCAATTCTGCATTTCATTTAAATCTAGTTTTAGACCTACTGACTTTTTATCCTTAAAATTTATTTCATTAACTCCTAGGCTAGTTGTCTTATTTAATTTGACGTTTCTAATAGAATTATCCTCTAAATCAAAACTCTCATTAAAGTTTTTTGATTTTTTATTAGAAAAAATATTATCTAGAGTATTAAAATTAAGAGTTCCATAGGCGTCTTTAATAAAACCTTGATTATTCTTTATATCATATTCAATTCTGCTTGATCTAATGAATTGATCATCCGATTTAAAATTTATATCCCCAGTAATCTTAAGTATTTTGTCTGTTTTTTCGTATTCCAATTTATTGGCTTTCAATATCATGTTGTTCTTAATTACTGTGACATTTCCTTCAGCTATGAAAGATTTCTTATTTTGAAATTGAGTCTCAGAGATTATTTCAACACCACGAATGGTTTCATCGAGAATATTTTTTTCGATATTCTCTGCCAAAAGTGGGAGAGTATCGATTAATAAAATTTTTATATTATGAATATCTTTTTTTGTTTTTAATTTCTTCTCGATATTTATTTCTTTTGATTCTTGTAAACCTTTTGCATCTAATTTATAAAATTTAGAGAAACTTAAATATTGGTAGCTATTTAAAGCTAGAAAACAAAAAGGTATTAAGTATTTTTTATGCAATTTCAGCTTCTAGGTCTCTTAATAATACATTATGAAATGATTATTATTTTTAGTAATATAAAAAAAGATTATTAATTTTAAAATTTCAATATATTTAATTCGTTTTTAGTAATTTATTAATAATTTATGTAATTCTTGATTTTTTTGAAAGTTTTAAGAATTATTTTCTGATTTTAAATTTTTATAACTTTCAAGTATAGAATTATTTATTTATTTGAGATATCTAATTGAATAATAGTAAGATATTTTTAATTTTTAGAGAAATTAAAGTGGGTTCCCTTATAGCTGTTTATGATAATTTTTTATCTTATGAATTAATAAATAGAATTGAGAATGAGATAAATGCTTTAAATGTTGAAGAATATCATAAAGTAAAGTTTTTATTTAATTGGTTACCTAATGAAATTATCAAAGAGAAAAATGTAATTAAATATTCTGAAAATATTTCTGGCAAGCTATTCTCAAATTTATCAAAAGATATTAGGGCAAATATAGCAATTAAGTATGGGTTTGATGCATGTGATACTCAAATCCATTTCGATAATAAATCTTTGTTAAATATAGTAGTACCAATATTTATGAGAGAATTAAAAGACTCGGGATTAGTAATTTTCCCTTTATTTCCTAGTTTTTTATTAAGACCTTTTTTAAAATTTAAATTAATATCAAAAATCATAAGAAAAAATAAACTGATAAAGGTTCTTTTAAGAGCTAAACATATTAAATATGAAACTAATAAAGGTTATATTTTTAAGGGTAGTAAATTAGCGCATGGAGTATTTTTTAAACCTTTATCTCAAGATTCTCTTAGAGCTGTTTTGACAATTAATTTTAGAAAATTTTAAATTTATAGATATGGAACCTATAAATATTTGTTTTATTACTCAAATATATAACGAAAACGATCCTTATAGATCAAATGTAGTTGAATGGATTAGGAATATAAGTTTAAATTCTAATGTTAATCACTTACATATTCTTACAAGGTACAAATCAGAAAGTATTGTGGGTAAAAAATGTTCGATTTCAAGTATACAAAGTAGATTCAAATTAGTTAGGTTAATTCTTTTTTATATAGAAATATTTAAACAAGTTTCAAGAAAATCTATAATATTTATTCATATGGGAGGTCCATATGCAATAAATTTAGTTTTATTTAAAATATTTTTCAAAACTAAAGTTTACCAATGGTGGGCTCATCCTGTGATTGGGATATCTACTAAATTTGGATTTTATTGTACAGTTGACAAACTTTTTACTTCTACTAAAAGTGGATTTCCTATCGATTCTGAAAAAAAGCTAGTTATTGGTCAAGGTATTAATATAAAGAAATTTCCTAAAAGAAATAAATCCAAACCCAGAAAAAAATCATTAGTCACATCAAGCAGAATTACTAGCAGAAAAAATATTCATAAAATGATAAATGTAATTGATTTTATGAAAAAAAATAAATTTAATGATATCAACTTATCCATTTATGGATCTCCTATTACTCATAAAGATAAATTATATGCAAAATACTTAAATGAGTTGATTAAGAAATTTAAATTAGAAAATAATATTAGAATTTTTGAAGCAGTTGATCATGGTCAATTAAATAAATGTTATGAAAAACATAATATTTATCTTAATTTCTCTGAAACGGCTCTTGATAAGTCAGTATTAGAGGCTATGAGTACTGGCATTCCAATTTTATCCTGTAACGAATGTTTCATGGAAATTATAGATAATTTTTACTTGAAGGATTTAATTACTTTTAATAGTTTTGATAAAGTAGAACAAATAGTTGAAAAAATTTATATATTGCTTAACTTTACAAATGATGAGTTTGATGAATATGTTTTAAGATCTAATCAATTTATATCTGAAAACCACTCTATTGAGAAGCTTACAAATTCTATTCTTAAAAATATTTTTAATGATATAAATACGAATTAAACCTTTATTTAAAAAATGAAATTTAAAAGAATCATTATTATTTATAATTCTAGAATTCCTACTGAGAAAGCAAATGGATATCAAACCTTTAAGACGGCTGAATCTTTAATAATGAATAATAAAAAAGTAGAAATATGGGCTCCAAAAAGATTTAATTTAAGAGAATTAAAAAAGCAAGATATAAAGGAATACTATAATCTTTTATATAAGCCAAGGATAGTTAAAATAAATGTTATTGACTTTTTAGGTTTAATTAAATTTGAAAATCTATTTACAAAATATTCTAAATTTATTTCTAATATTATTCTTACAATAACCTTTTCAATAGGGGTTTTTATAAGAATATTATTTTCTGATGATAGGGAAACAATTTACTTTACTAGGGATGTTAATATAGCATCTTTTTTAATCACTCTATATCCTCTAATTAAGAAAAAGCTATTCGTAGAGCTGCATAATCTTCCATCTATTCGATTTAGAATTAATAGGCAGATTCGAATTCTGAAAAAATGTGCTGGTGTCATTGCACTTACAAAGGTTATGAAAAATGAATTGATTATAAATAATTTAAAAAATGAGAGTATCTTATATGAACCAGATGCAGTAGATACAGACCAATTTAAAATAAAAATAGAAAAAAATGATGCTAGAAGAATATTAAAACTACCAACTAATATAAAAATATTTTTATATCTTGGAAATTTTCATACATTAGGAAATGAAAAGGGGATTCCAGAAATTTTAAAATCTATAAATTATCTTAAATTAGAAGAGGAATATAGAATTTATATTGTTGGTGGTCCTTTAGATAGAGTAAAAAAATATATGGAAATCATCCATGAGTATAAAATTGATATTGATAAAATTGTTTTTTTGGGAAGACAAGAAGTTAAAACCGTTCCTATTTGGTTAAGATCTGCAGATATATTATTAATGCCCCACCCTAATACAATTTTCTATCAAAAATATGTTTCACCTTTAAAATTGTTTGAGTATATGTGTTCTAAAAATCCTATAATCGCATCTAATCTTCCTTCAATTCAAGAAATTCTAGAACATAAAAAAAATAGTTATCTTGTAGATGCTGGTTCTTTTGAATCTATAGCTAAGGGAATAGAATTTATTATTAGAGATAAAAAGTTTTCCAGTAAAATAGCTAAAAAGGCTTTTAATGATGTTGATAATTTTTCATGGTTTAGAAGAGGAAAGAGAATAAATAAATTTATTACAGAGAGAATAAAGCAAAAATAAAAAAACATTATAGTTTACTTTTTTCAAGATTTTTGATTTTATAAATATGTGAGATTGTATTTAAAACAAAAGTTGCGAATATTCCAAAAATTAAAGAAAAATAAACATATATTGGATTTCTAAATAAAAGTCCAAATGCTAATAATATTATCGAGACTCCTGAACCAATAAAAGAATTTAAAGTGATAAATCCATATTGATTTCTAAAAATATGTAAAGGTGCAGACCAAGAAAAAAGAAGAATAAAGAATGAAAGAAATAATAATATAGAAAGTATAAGATTTTGTGAATTGGTTAAATTTACTTGATAAACCAAATTAAAAAAAGGATCACAATTTTTAGAAAATATTATTGATATGATTAGTGCAAATGGAATTAATTTTAATGATCTTGATGTAAAATTGTTGAAAATCTCAGAATATTTTTTAGATGATTTATTTATGTATGATATTGCAAAATTAGTGATGTATTGTGATGGCTGAAGAATAATTGTTGGTATTGATTTAATTATTTTCAATAAACTACTTCCTGAGGGACCTGCTATAAGACCTGCTACAGCAATATCTCCATTTTTAACAACTGATGATAAAATATTTCTGAGGTAGGATGATTTTATCGAATTTGATATTGAGGATTCAGAATAAATAAATGTCTTAAATGTGGAAATTGGATTTCTCAAAGCAACAAATATACTTGAATTTAAAAGTTTAGATGTCACTGTTAATTCATATATAAAAAATATTATCGATCTTAAAAAATAAATTGTGGATATATATGTAACTTGATTTTTTTCAGGACTTAATAAAAATAAAATAAAAATTAATAAGATTGAAATACACTTAGTAAAAATTTCATATAGAGAAATATTTTGCGAGCTATTCATATAAAATTGATAAGCATACCAAAACCCCTTTAATTTATTTACAATATTAGTTAAAACTATAAGTAATACAGAAATTAGAAAACTCTCTAGGTTATACTCATAAACATTTCTAAAAAATATAATTAAGATTAATGATAAAGGTAATATTGGGACTAATGTAATAATATAAAAAGCATATAGTTTTGAGTAATAATTTTTTGAATTGTATTCTTTAATTCCATATTTATTTAAGGCCACTTGTGTAGATTCAACTATCCTTACACTAAATAGTGAGAATAAAAGTAACGTTGAACTCTGTATTATAAAGAAGGTACCTAAAATTTCTAAATTGAAAGCTCTATAAAGTAATGATGTCTCAAATATTGATGAAATAGTTGAAAATATAATTGTACAAAACTGTACAAAAAATTTTGTTTTAGTATTCATTAATTATAGGCTTGCAAGTTATTTTTTTTTAAATAGACCTACCAAATGATCTGATAATCTCATACTAAACATTACTATATAAAGCATTGGATTAGAAGAAGTAGGTGTTGGAAAAATAGAAGGTCCGCAAATATATAGATTATTTATATCATGGGTTCTACAATCAGTATCTACAACCCCACTTTTTTTTGATTTACTCATAATTGTAGTTGACATAAAATGGGAACTTCCATTCCATATATCCCAATCATAATTTGTAATTTTAGAATCTAATATACCTAATTTTTCTGAGATTAATGTATCGGAAAGAAATTTATGAGTTAAAATTAAACTTCTCTTATCATTATAAGATATTTTCCAATCAACTTTTAATTTCTCGAATCCATGGAAATCTTTATCCTTTGATAAAAAAACTTTACTTTTATTGTTCAATGATGAAGCACAATAATTTCTTACAATAAAGTATTTTGTATAAATTGGCATTCTTAGTAATTTTTTGATTTTAAGTCTTATAAATAGAATTAAACCAATAATATAATTTCTCTCTTTAAAATTTAATTTATTTAATAGTTTTCTTTTATTTTTAGATTTTTTATTTAAACTATAAAAAAATGAACTATGTAGATCTTTTAATATTGGATCAAAACAAATTCTACTTTTACTTATATTATTTTCTTGAGCTTTATTATCAGAAAGTTCTAAACCAAATTCTATTTTCATGTTCTTATTTATTTTTTTATTTGAACAAAAATAATGTTTATCAATATTAATTCTTTTATTTAATTTAATTAGACCATTTACACCTCTTGGATGTCCTGAAAAGTTTAATCCTAGTTTATTACTAGAGTTGGCTAATCCTATTTTCTTATCCTTTCCAGAATGAAATAATAACTTTACAACTTCTAAACCACCATTACAACAAACGAAGTATTTAGAATTAAAAATAAACTTTTTCCCTGAGATAGAGGATATTACTTCTAAGTTTGTAATTTTTTTATTAAGATGATTTAATTTAACAGCAGTTCCATTAATGAATAAATCAAGATTTTGGTTTTTTTTATAATTTAATTTGAATCTTTTTAGTTTGATAAATAAACTTGGAGATTGATTAAAATTCTGTCCTATGATTTTATTAAAAACATCCTTTTTTATAAAACTATTTGAGTCCTGTTTAAGTTTCTTCAAAGAATAGTTTTTTGTTAAAAATTTCATGGCAAGATTTTTCCATTTTTTAATATCTTCTTTTGATAAAGGCCATTTCTTAAATTCATGATTATCAATATCGACAATTCTTCCCGACCATAAATTAGTTTTACCGCCTAAGTATCTAGCTATCGAGTTTTTAAAATTTATTTTATTTCCTATAGATTTATTAGTATCAAGATTATCTATAATATCGTTTTTTGTTAATCCACCTGATTCAATTACTGCAATTTTTATAGAAGGATTTCTTTTATTTATTCTATTAGCACAAACAATACCTGCAGCACCTGCTCCTATGATCACAATATCGTAGAGTAATTTTTCTTTTAATCTGTCTCGCTCAATATCAAAAAACATTTCTTACTAAAATTAGCTTAATGAAAACATTTAATAAAGACATTTTTGTAAATGGTATAGGTATATCAACAAAAATACCAATTTTGTCAAAAATAAAATAAGCTAAATAATCATATAAAGCGCTCTCGAAATTATATTTGTTTTCAAATTTGTTTGCTTCAATATTGGATAAGATTTCACTTACAGAAATAATCTTTAAAAGATAATGTAATTCATTACCTTTATTTTTATCAGACAAATGAAAATTCTCAATAATTGGGTATTTTTTAAATAATTTTTTATTCAGAAAAATATTGATAGCTGAAAGTTTCTTATTTGAAATTTCATAATCCAGTATGAATTTATTTATTTTGTAATTTGTTTTTATTTTATAATCAGATAAAGTTCCTTTCGTTCCGACCAAAAGTATTTTTCCTGCATTATAGTTTCTAGGTTCTTTTATATTAGCAATAATATTAAATCCTGAAAAAATATTTGTAGAGAAATTTCCTTTACCAAATTTTCTCGTAATTAAGAAGAAATTGTTTAATCTAAATAATTTTCTTAATAACGATAATGTGTGATATTTATAAGAACTATTATAAAATTTTATATTTTTTAATTCCCCTAATAATTTATTGTCAACAAATTCTTTATATATTTTGCTTGTTAGCATTGATGGCCAATCTTCCAAAATGAATATATTTTTAAATTTTAAAAAATTTCTAATTTTAAAAATATCTTTTATATATATTGGAGGTGTATCTATAATCAATATTTTTTCTCTAGTATCAAATTTAGTTATAATATATTGAATAACATTATTTATTTCCTCAGACTTTATTCCAATATAAATATAGTTAATATTACTTAAATCTAATTTTTCTAGTGATGAAGTTTTATAATTTAATTCTTTACCATTAAAACTTATACTAACTTTCTCCCCCGATTTTCTAGAAATTATTTGTTTAATATTAAATGCTTGATTTAAGATAATAGAAGGTATGATATTTTTTTTTACCCTTTTCCCTGCACCAATTAAAACTAAATTTTGCATTTTAATAGTATTACTTTCTTAATTTTATTATTTCTAAGATAGGATTATTCATTACAAAGGTTTTTGACAGTTTAATCCTCCATTTGCTACATCTTTCCACAGTTTATCTCTAACCTTTAAATTATTATTTTGATCATATTTAATCATCGCTCTTGACTTTGCATATTTGCCCATTTTTTTTCTTAGATTATCATTTTTTAAAAGCCTTATTATAGGTTTGGCAATATTTTTGCTTAATGAAGAATCTACAATAAAACCTGATTTATTATCCTCTATATTTTCAATAGTCCCATCACTTAATGTCCCTACTATTGGAAGTCCAGATAATGCTGCTTCTGCTAAAACCACTCCAAAACCCTCATAAATAGATGTATGTATATAAATATCAGAAATTTGATATAAATTTGATAGAAGGGAATGATCAGCTCCTTTTCCAAAGATATAAAGTTTTTCTTTTGTTTCTAAATCTGTTTTTTCTAATAATTCTTTAAATAAATTGGATTTATTGAAATTACCTACCAGTATTAATTTTGTATTCGGTAATTTTTTGATTACTTCTTTGAATGTTTCGAGTAATAAATCTATTCTTTTGAATTTAACAGGTCTACCAGCCCATATTAATAATTTTGTCGCTTCATTATCAGTTATTTTACTTCTCAATTTGTTTAACTTTTCTTTAGAAATAGTTTGAGAAAAGATTTCTGAGTTAACTAGTGTATTATTCACTATTATTCTATTTGGTGATATTCCATAATTTTTAATATAATATTCTTTTTCTTTTTTATTATTTACTCTCCAAGCGTCTGCTAAAGGAAGGTTTAATTTCATAATTAATTTTAATAACTTAAAGTATATGGGTTTTTCCTGCACCCAAATTGGATTATCTGCGAAAGATGAATGATTACCAAGAAGAAATGGAACTTTATAGATTTTTCTTATGATATTAGCTATCAAACCGGTTCCAAAAGGATCTTGTGAGTAAATAAGGTTAAACCTATTTATAGAACAAAGCTTAATTGCTTTTATAAGTCCTTTGATTACAAGAATAAAATGATTTTTAGAGGCAATTGGGTATATAAATAGATTATTTTCTCTATTGATTTCTTTTTTATAATTATTACATTCAATAGGTGATAACAAAACCATATAAATTTTAATTTGTGAATATTTTGCGTATTTCAAATGCCTTTCAATTGTTCTTTCTCCATTGCCTATTGTTACGTCATTGCCAAGACTAATCATTAATAATTTCATATCAATTAAGAATATTTTTAGGTTGGTATGCTTAAATTAAATTCTTTTATAAATATTTATATGAGATTCTACTACTTTCCGGATATCAAAATTTTTTTCTGCATTAATTCTCCCTTTTATCCCCATTGATGTACAAAGTTCTTTATCATTCAATAGTCTTTTTATTGCTTTTGCTAATGATAAAGAATCACGAGGTGGTACTAAAATTCCAGTTTGATTGTTTATGATTGCATCTTTACATCCAGGAACATTTGTAGTAACAATTGCTTTCCCACAAGCACTTGCTTCACACAATGCTTTTGGTAAACCCTCTCTATAAGATGGCAATACAACTATTGAACAACTTTTGTAGATATTTGCCATATTTTTCTTAAATCCCCAATATTCAATATTATTTTCTCGTACATTTTTATTAATAATTTTTAGAGAAATTTTGTCTTTAGCTTCAAAATCTAAATTTCCACAAATTATGAATCTTGATTGACCCTTTAACAATTTTGCAGCTTCAATAAATTCTAATACTCCTTTACTTTTAACTATCCTTGAAGGTAGAAGGACAATTTTTTTATCAGATTCATAATTTGACCGGTTGAATTTTTTTAGGTCTACACCTGATCCTTTTATTATAAATGACTGATCTTTTGAAAGATTACAAATTCTAGTTATAAATGATTTATCCGTTTCGTTTTGGAAGATTATTGATATTTTTTTATTAGATAAAGATATTTTGTATAAACTGCAGATTAAAAATCTTCTGAATTTGGCTAAAACACCACGATCAACGAAAATGAAACCTAAACCAGAAATTGATGCAATTATTTTCAACTTTTTGGCATAAAACTTCGAAGCTAAACAACCAAGTAATACAGGTTTTATCGAAATAAAATGTATTAAATCAGGCTTAGTTTTTTTTATTAATCTATAAATTGAAAAGGTAGTTAAAAATATATTTAAAATTCCGGTTTTTGATCTGTTTATTAATAATGGATGCGTTTTTATTCCAAAATTTTTTATTTCATTTGAGACTTCAGTAATAGCAGAACCTAGATGTACTTCATAACCATTATTTATTAATTCTTTTGCTATCTCTATTCTGTGAGACAAAAGAAATTTATCAGTATTAACTATGAAAAGAAATTTTTTCTTTGATTTCTTATCTCTCATCTTATTTATAAATATTAATTATTTTCTAGCCAAGATTGCCACATTAAAATGCACCATAATTGAGGGGTATAGTCATACTTATTACTAAGATGGCTTTCCCATAACTTTTTTATAATTTTGTAGTCCAAATAACCTTGTTTTTTGATCTTATTTTCAGACAATAATTCATTTGCCCAATCTTTTAATGAACTCTTTAACCATTGTCCTATAGGTACTGAAAATCCTGATTTTGGCCTTAAAAAAAGTTCCTCCGGTATATACTTACCAAGAATATTTTTTAGAATTACTTTACCTGATCTTGAGAAATTTTTAGAATTCGATTTTAAAGATAAAGGAATAAGTCTTGAAAATTCTGCAATTTCATGATCAAGAAAAGGGCAACGAGTTTCAATTGAATTCGCCATTGAAGCTCTATCGGTTTTTACTAAAATATCTGATGGTAAATAATCAATTAAGTCTTTAAGCATAATTCTCTCAGAAATTGTTGAAGCCATAGGTAAGGTTATATCTTTCTTTAAGTCGGAATAAAACTCTTTTTTTAAAACATGATTTTTTTTATCAAACCATAAATTCAATAATCCTTCATAACTACTTTCTATATTTTTTGAATTACTAATAATATTACTTAATTTTTGCCTTTTATCTTTTGCTAAACCTTTTTCAGACAAAGGTATCTTTTCTATCAGAAGAGCAATAATTTTATTTAACTTTTGAGGGGCTTTACCAAATAATTTATATATTTTAGGCAAAAAAATGTGTCTGTTATATCCTCCAAATAATTCATCAGCACCATCACCAGTTAAAGCAACTTTGTAAGAGGATTCTTTTGTGGCCTTACATAAAAGATATGTCGCGATTTGAGAAGAATCTGAAAAAGGTTCAGAATAGATTTCTGACATTTTGGGGATAATTTCTAATGCTTCTTTAGAAGTAATAGGGATATCATTATGATTTGTTCCTAAATGCTTTGCTATTCTTGAGGCAAATGGTCCTTCATTAAAAAATTTACTTGATTCATCATAATCTGGGAAAGAGATAGTAAGAGTATTGATTTTTTCGTTTCGTATTTTTTGCAGTAATGTTGCAACAATAGAAGAATCAATACCTCCTGATAGAAATGTGCATATCGGTACGTCTGCATTATTTTGATCACTTATTGATTTTATTAAAAGATTCTCAAGATGAATTGTGATTTCATGATCTGATTTGTCTATTAATTTTGCACTTTCTTTATCTAAAAATTTGTACCAATTTTCAGGCTCTGGTTGGTATTCATAGTTCTCAATAAATTTATTTTGACTGATTCTAATTAAATTACCTGGAGGTAATTGAAAAATGTTCTCATAAATACTTAATGGAGCGGAAATATAACCGTAATTCAAATATTGCATTATACCTTTATTACTAAGATTATTATCAAAGTATTTAAGGGCCTTAAAAGCCTTTAATTCAGATCCAAATACTATGTTCCGAGAATTATTATTTTTATTTTTTACGAAGCCCCAATATAAAGGCTTTTCTCCAAATCGATCTCTTACTAAAATTATTTCTCTATTTTCTTTATTATATAAAGCAAATGCAAACATCCCTCTAACTAATTCAAGAGTTTTATTCAAGCCCAAAAATTCAATAGCTGTTAATAAAACTTCAGTATCTGAAGTCCCATTCCAAAAAGAATTATCTACAAATTCTTTATTCAAAAACTCTTTTATTTCCTTGTAGTTGTATATCTCTCCATTGAAAGAAATTATCAAATTTCCATTTTTACTTTTCATTGGTTGATTTCCTGAAGATGATAGATCAACAATTGAAAGTCGATTATGAGCAAAAGATATCCCTAATTCAGTATCAATCCATGCGTCTGAATAATCAGGCCCCCGATGAGATATTTCATTTCTCATTAAATTTATATCTTCAAAAAGCTCTTTGTAAGAATAATTTTTTGTTATGAGTCCTGAAATGCCACACATATTAACAACTATCAGATATTCACTATTTATAATTCACTATAATATAGTTCCAGAGATTTTTCTTTCTTATAAAATTCAGAAGATACTTTTTTAGAGTTTTGAGATAGTAAATATCTTATATTTGGGGATTTCATTAATTTAATTGATTCTCTTAATTGAGTTATTGACTTTGGGTTTACATATATTGCAGCAGTTTTTGCTGTTTCTAAGTTGGGTTCAATATTTGATAATATTAGTGGCTTGTTTAATGCTAAAGCTTCTAATATTGAAAAAGACATACCTTCATGAGAAGAAATTTGTATAAAAGAGTCATATTTGATTAAGGCTTCATAAATTTCATTCCTATGTTTTTGGCCATGTAAAAAAATATTTTTTGATTTATTTCTTTTCACAATTGATCGGTAATTTTTTTCCTCAGGTCCCGATCCGTATATATGTAAATTAAATTCTGGTAACTCTTTAAATGCTTCTATGAGATAATCTATATTTTTTAATTTTATTAATCTAGAAATAGCAATTAAATTTATTTTGTTTTGATATTGATTATTCAAATTACTTTTTTGTTGAAAATGAAGACCATTAATCGATGCAAAGTTACTGATAATTTTAAGGTTACTTTTACCAATTTTTTTTAAATAATATTTCTTAAGATATTTAGATGGTGTAATAATTAAATTAAATGATTTTAAAATTTTGTTGCGTAATAAAAATAATAAATATAAAAAATAATTATTATTTGGTCTATAATAAATATCGTTTGTTTCGGATAAATATTTATCCCAAATGGAGTCACTAACAAATCTATATATTTTTCTTTTTTTAATGCCAATTTGTGATAAATAGGTTTCAAAAATTAAGCCACAGCATAGAATCGAGTCTACATCTTGCGAATTTTTTCTTATTTTTAATACTAAATTTAAAGTTCTTATTAATTTGTTTTGGGATCTTGGTATCTTAATGATATTTTTCTCATTAACTTTTAAACTATTTTTATCTTGTAAGGTTATTAGCCTAACGATATCGTTCTTTAAATTTAGAAATTCTATTAATTCTTTTACGAAAGTCGCTGGGCCGCCAATGTCTGGTGGATAAATACCACTAATAATTAATATTCTTTTTTGCATTTGTAATTTATTAAAAGAATAAAAATAGTCTTACAGGTTAATATAATATTAGTGCTAATATCTAAAAATAATTTCGCATTGAAATTAATAATGAATATTATTCATATTATTACAACAATTGATAGAGGTGGCGCAGAAAATCAACTTATACAGAATTTGTTGTTTCAAAGTAAAAAAGGTCTTAACGTTTCAGTTTTGTTTTTGAAAGGGAATGGTTACTGGAGGGATTACTTAACCAAAAAAAAAATTAAAGTTTATGGTCCTTTTTTCAAGAAGCTCTATTACTTTAATCCAATAAGTATATTTTTCTTTTTTAGAAGGATTTTTATAACTAATGGAATAATTCACTGTCATATGCCACCAAGCCTATTAATGACAACTTTAATCTCTGTTTTTTTTATTAATAAAAAAATAATTTACACCTCACATAATGATGAACCTTTTTTACCTGTGAGATTTCTAGATGCAATTTTATCTAAATATATTTTAAAAAAACCAGAGAAAATTATTTCAATCACACCTACTGTCAAAAATTATTTAATAAAGAAATATTGTGTAAATCCTAGAAAAATTAAAATTATTGATTATAGTTTTGACCCAAATATTTACAAAAATAAAATTGTCTCAAAAGATGAATTTAATTTTTATAAAACAAATAAAACTTATATTGGCACTGTCGCAAGATTGGTACATCAGAAAAGAATTGATATTCTTCTCAAAGCATTTAGAGAAATAAATTTAAAAGATAATAATATTTATCTCGTAATTTTAGGGAGAGGAGAAAAAAAGAATGATTTAGTAAATCACTCTAAGAAATTAAATATCTATGAAAATATTATTTGGATTGATTATTCAGAAAATGTTATTGAACATATGAAGAAATGGTCAGTTTTTTGCTTGACTTCAGAGTATGAAGGTTTTGGTTTGGTATTACTTGAAGCTATTTATGCAAAGCTTCCTATAGTTGCAATGGACGTTTCTTCAATAAAGGAAATAGTAGGAAAATCAGGAAAGATTGTAAGTTTTGGAGATTTTACTCATTTTTCCCAAGAGATCCTACATGTCAAAACAAATAGACAAAAATATATAAACCAAGGCTATATTAATCAATTTTCTCCAGATAAGAATTTTGAAAAGCATCTGAGTGTTTATAAATCTATTTAAAAGAAATTTTTAGTAATAAAAAAAATCGATACTAGTGATCTATATTAAATAATAATTTCTGTACCAATTCACAAATTTATTTACCCCATATTTAATTGATGTATTTGGTTTGAATCCTATCCATTTTTCTAAATTAGTATTATCAGAATAAGTCTGCTTAACATCTCCTTGTTGCAAAGGGAGAAATTCTTTAATAGCCTTTTCTCCTATAGATAGCTCAATTTGTTCAATGTAATCCATTAATTTTACAGGATTTGAGTTGCCAATATTAAATATCATATATGGGGCCCAACTGGAGCTTGGATCTGGATCACTATAATTAAAACGCTTATCCCCAGTAGCAGGTTTGTCTTTTAATCTATAAAGACTTTCAACAATGTCATCAATGAATGTGAAGTCTCTAATCATATCTCCATTGTTAAAGATTTGTATGGGTTCTTTTTTTAATATTTTTTCTGTGAATATAAATAAGGCCATATCAGGCCTGCCCCAAGGTCCATAAACAGTAAAGAATCTTAATCCTGTTGTTGGCACTTTATATAAGTGGCTATATGTATGTGCCATTAATTCGTTTGACTTCTTTGTAGCGGCATATAAACTGACAGGGTGATCTACACCTTGAGTTTCTCTAAAAGGCATCATTTTATTCCCTCCATATACTGAGCTGCTACTTGCATATATAAGATTTTCTACTTTTTGCTCTCTGCAACATTCAAGTATATTTGCAAAACCTGAAATATTAGAATCTATATATGCTTTAGGATTTTCAATGGAATATCTTACTCCTGCCTGAGCAGCTAGATTGTAGACAATTTTTGGTTTAAATTTTGTGAATATTTCTTTAACCTTAAAATTATCTTGAAGAGATGCTTTTTGAAGTGTATATCTAACTTTTTTTTCTTCTGATATATTTTCTAGGTACTTATTTCTTGATAATTTGAGATCCTTATCGTAATAATCATTTAGATTATCAACTCCTACAACTTCAAATCCATTTTCTAGAAGTTTCTTTGCTAAGTGGAAACCTATAAAACCCGCGGAACCTGTTATTATAATTGGTGGCATGATTAAACTATAACACCCAAATATTTAAAAAAGAATTTGTTTAACTCTATATCTTTATAAAATGAAGGCTATCAGAAAAATATGTTGTATAGGTGCAGGATATGTTGGAGGGCCAACAATGTCCGTAATTGCTGATAAGTGTCCTCACATTACAATTAATGTTGTTGATAAAAATAAGTTAAGAATTAATCAATGGAATGATTCTGATTTAGAAAAATTGCCAGTTTACGAACCTGGTTTGAAGGAAATTATTCAAAGATGTAGGAATAAGAATCTTTTTTTCTCAGAGAATGTTCAAAAACATATAGAAGAGGCAGATATGATTTTTATTTCAGTTAATACGCCTACCAAAACTAAAGGAATTGGTGCAGGAAAGGCCAGTGATTTGAAATGGATAGAAGCATCTGCTCGTCAAATTGGAAAATATGCAAAAGGTGAAACAATAGTTGTTGAAAAGAGTACATTACCTGTAAAAACTGCAGAGACTATAAAAGAAATATTATTATCATCTTTGAAATCTGGGCCAGAAAACAATCGTAAA
>MDTE01031410.1_pt1 | contig 20264 bp, 13 predicted proteins | sample 811231 | NCBI WGS metagenome assembly MDTE01 (sample SAMN05326651, study PRJNA326480) | marine metagenome | isolation source: seawater | place: Indian Ocean: Red Sea | collected 2010
AAAATTCCTGTCTGCAACTCCAATGATAGAAGAGCCATTAATTTCAATACCAATATGGACTTGGTCACCTAACCAATGATATGAAGAACTGCTTGCCTTGCCATCAAAGTTAGAGTCTTTTTGATTGAAGAAAATTTTATGGGGTCTAATGCCTAATGTTATTAACTGATCGTTTGCTAGCTTATTTAAATTTTCTTTTTTTATGTCTTCATTATTAAAATTAATTGAGAAAGTATTTTCATTTTTTTCGTTTAATATTTCAAATTTTAACATGTTATCAGAAATATTTATCTTTGCCTTTAATATATTCATTGGCGGCTCACCTATAAAAGAAGCTACAAAAACATTTGATGGTTTTGCACTTATTTCATATGGTGATGCAAGCTGTTTTAGGTCTCCATTTTCCATTACTGCAATTTTATCAGCTAAAGCAACAGCTTCGGTTTGATCGTGGGTAACAAAAATTACTGTCTTGTTATTGTGTTGAATATAATCTTTTACTCTTGCTCTTAATACAGCTCTTAATTGTGGCTCAAGTTGAGACATTGGTTCATCTAATAATAATGCATGAGAGTCTCTTACGAGTGCTCTTGCGAGACTTACCCTTTGTTGTTGTCCTCCAGAAATAGATGGTGGATAACGTTCCAAAATATCAGTAATTTCAAGCAATTCTGCTACTTCCATAACTTTTGTATCAACTTTTTCTTTTGAAATTTTTTCCCTCATTAAACTAAATGCAATGTTATCTTTTACAGTTAAAGGTGGATAAAGAGCATAGCCTTCAAATGCCATTGCAACATTTCTATCTGCTGGTTTTAAGTTATTAACTACATTTTCGCCAATTTTAATTTGACCAGAAGAGGCCGTTTCAAACCCAGCTATCATTCTTAATGTTGTGGTTTTGCCGCAACCTGAAGATCCTAGTAATGCGAGTATTTCTCCATCTTCTAATAACAGGTTAAAATCGTTTACAGCTTTAACATCTTTTCCAATTTTTGAAGTAAAAACCTTATTCAAATTTTCTAAAATTACTTTTGCCAATTATTCTAAATTCCTTTTTGTTTCTTTATCAAAAAAATGAGACTTTTCCTCGATAAAAGAAATATACATTTTTTTGTTTTCATCAATTAAATGTGAATCCTCTTCTGTCGTTGAACATAAAAGCTCCAAGCCATTTTTTAATCTTACTAAAAATACAATTCTCAAATTGAGAGGAGTTTTTGTTCTAAATTCAACTTCAATTGAATTTTCTGAAGATTCATTTGATAAAATTATATCATCTGGACGTAAGCCAACAATACAATCTCCATCTTGAATATTGGTATTTCTTTTTAGTTTAAGATTCTCACCATTAACATTAACTTCAACAAAACCATTTTGTTTTTTAACATTTGCATTAAAATTATTTATTGTGGGATCTCCAAAAAGCTTTGCTGTAGTTAATGAGGAAGGGTTTTGATATATATTTTTAGGAGAGTCGATATCATTAAATTTGCCGTCATATAAAACTGCTATTCTATCCCCCAAAGCCATAGCCTCTCTGAAATCTTGAGTTATATAAATTACAGTCGTATTAAATTCTTTTAATACCCTCGGTAGTTCAAGTCTCATTTCAAATCTAATTTTAGCGTCAACATTTCTTAGTGGGTCATCTAATAAAACAACTGAAGGTTTATTTACTAGACTTCTCGCAAGTGATGTTCGCTGTTTTTGACCATTTGATAATTCTTTTGGAAACTGATTAAGTACGTGTCCTATCTTTAAAAGATTAGCTATTTCATTGACTTTTTCTTCAATTTCATTTTCTGATAAATTTTTGTTTTTTGCTCTTAATGGGCTGGCAATATTTTCATATGCCTTCAAGTGGGGATATAATGCAAAATTTTGGAAAGCCATAGATACATCTCTTTCTTCAGGGTGAAGTTCATTGATGATTTGGTTGTCCATTTTAATTTCACCACTATCTGCCATCATAATCCCAGATAGGAGTCTTAATAAAACAGTTTTGCCGCAACCAGAAGGGCCAAAAACTACAAAAAATTCACCTTTTTCAATCTTGGCATTTAAATTTGAAATTATTTTATCGTCTTTAAAGCTTTTGGATAAATTATCTAAACTTAAATAAGACATCCTTATCCTTTAATGGCACCTAGGCTTAATCCTTGTACAAGATATTTTTGAATAAATAATGCTAAAATTAAAGTAGGTAAAACTGAAACAACAATTCCACATGCAATTAAACCATATGGAATAGCGCTAGCAGTAATAAATGCTAAAGCACCAACAGTAACTGGTTGAATTTGACTAGAGCCTAGTATAAGCGCAAATACAAAATTATTCCAAGCATATATAAAACACAATAAAGATGCAGCAGCAATTCCGGGTTTCGCTAGTGGTATCGAGATTCTCCAAAAGGATTGGAACCAAGAGTGTCCATCTAATCTATAAGCATATTCGATATCTGGGCTTATGTCTTCAAAGTAACCTCTGACTATCCATAATAGAAGAGGAAGGGTAATTAATTGATATACCCATATTAAGGCAAAGTAACTGTCGTATAATCCTATTTCAGAAAAATAAAGATTTAAGGGAAGAATAATAAGAAGCGCAGGAGCAAATCTAAAGCTTAAAAGTGTAAAGGCAATATCTTCGCCTCCTTTAAATTTATATCTAGCGAAAGCATATGCTGCCGGAACTCCAAGCAGCAAGGTTACTGAAACTGAACCAACAGAAAGTATTGCACTATTAATTAAATTTTGTTTGAAATAGACATACATCGTAGCAAAACCTTCTATAGCAATTTCCCCTTCCCATAACCCGATATAATTCTTTAAAGTAGGTTCATAAAATAAAACTGGTATTTTTCTTAATATCTCATCATTAGACATGAACGACATATTAAAAATCCAAGCGATTGGAAATAAAAAAAACATAATAATCGCTATATAAGCTAAAACTTTAAGTATACTCCATATATTGAATTTCATTGTAGTAGCTCACCCTTAGTTTTAATTTTAAGTTTATGCCACTGTTGAACAAATACATGGCATAAAAAGTAACAAATAGCCCATAAAACAACCATCATAGCTGCTGCTTTTCCAATATTAGTATACTGAAATGTCTGAAGATATGCAGAGACCTGGAAGACCATACTACTTTCACCCGGACCACCTTGAGACAAGGCATAGATAATGTCAAATTGTTGAATGCTCTCTAGTAATCTAAATAATGAAGCAGTAAGGATAAATGGAAATAACATCGGAAGAGTAATCCTGAAAAACTTATAATACTCGGGTACACCGTCTAGTTCGGCAGCTTCAAAAGGTTGCCTCGGAAGTGATCTTAAACCAGCTAAAAGTAAAATCATTATAAATGGTGTAAATACCCATACATCTACCATGATTAAAGTGAATAAAACTGTATCTGGATGACTTGCCCAAGTAAAATCCTCTAATCCCACAAATGATAACAGGTAATTAACGACACCAAAATTTGGATTAATTAATAACCTCCAAATTAAAGAAGCAAGAGCAGGCGCTATCATAAGTGGTAAAACTAATAAAACACCGAGGGTATTATTAAGCCAATTTCTTTTAGCTAGCAATAAGGCTATTCCTAATCCAAGTAAAAGTTCAATAATAATTGTAAAGAAAGTATATGTAAGCGAAACTCTTATTGTATTCCAGAAAGAAGGATCGGTAAAAATATTTACATAATTGTCAAACCAAATGAAGCCTTTCATATGAGGCATTTTCAAATTATACCTTTGTAACGAATAATAAACCGCTGTAAAAAATGGAATTAATATTCCAACACATACAAGTAAAGCAGGTAAGGTAAGTACGTAAGGAAAAAGTTTCCGATTAATTTTCATTATTAATATTCTACACCGCTTTATAAAAAATAAAACGGTGCAGATAACAAGGAGGTTATTAAGCTAGACCGACGTCTTTCATCATACGGTCAATCTTAGATGCTAATTTATCAAGTGTCTCGTCGACATTTGATCCTGTTTGCATCTCTTGAAGAGCTGCGGCCCATTCTGTTGTAGTTTCAAAGAATAGAGGCTGCGCTGTAAAGTGGATTTTTGATCCATCAATAGAGCTATTATATTGCTCCATGTAACCAGGAGATGTTCCACGAATTTTATCGTCGAAATCACCTGATGCCCATACAGACTCTCTAACAGGGTTTACTTGGTTATGTTTTACACCACCTGCCATAGCATTTTCAGGACCATTACACCATTGCATCCAATACCATGCAGCATCTTTCTTTTTAGAGAAGTTGCTCATAGCTAATGACCAAATCCATACATTTGGCGTTGGTGCACTTGCGCTTGGATTTGGTGTAAATCCATGGAAACCAAAGTTTCCAGCTTCTTTATTCTCTGGATTTCCATTAAAGAAGTAACCTAATATGTCAGCATCGAAAATCATTGCTGAAGCACCTGCTCCAATATCATTTCCTACTTCATACCAAGTATATCCAGACCAGTTTGCAGGTCCAGAGGATGAAATCATCTTAACCCACTGTTTATGGAAATCTTTAGAAGCTTGAGAATTCATAGCAGCTTTTAATTTTCCACCATTGTTCTCAAAATCCACTAAGCCATAGTTTGCATAAGCTGACATAAATCCTGGATGGATTGTAGCCCAACTTCTACTTCCTCTGGTTCCAATACCGTACGACCATTCATTTGATCCAGCATTTTTAGTGAAATATTCTGCTTGGTCAGTCATTTCTACGAGATCTCCAGGAGGCTTCATTCCAGCCTTTTCGAAGTATCTCATATTATAAGTAACACTGTTTAACTCAAATCCCCAAGGCATACACCACTGTTTAGAACCAGCGGCTCCAGGTACATCACCTGCAACACCACTCCATGAGCAAGCATCTCTTAAATTACCTACTACATCATTCCAATTATAGCTTGGGTTAGTTTTGTTTGAGTCCTGAATAAACTCATTTAGGTCTGCACACCATCCTGCAGGACCATAAGTCCAAGTCATATAAGCACCAGTCATAAAAGCATCATATTCTGATGATTTTGAAGAAAGTGCTGCTGTTACTTTGTCAAAATAAACATCTTCAGCGAAAATATCATACTCAACATTCATGCCTGTTAAAGCTTTGAAATTATCAAGCTCCGCTATCATGGAGTCCATGTATGGGTGTTTATTCATTAAAAGTTTGATTGTTGTGCCACTGTGTTTCTTCCAATCAAAATCTTGTGCCGCTAAATTATTTGTGACTTGAAGCCCCATTAACTTTGTTAATGCTGCAAATCCAATACCATATCTACCAGCTTTGATTAGGAGATCACGTCTAGACATATTCCCTTTTAGGAAACTGTCTATGGCATTCTTCATCTTTGAATGAGACATAATTTATATCCTCCTTACTTAACAAATAAATTCTATCAAATATGATGTTAAAACCAACATAATCTATGTGAAAGATTTTTTTCTTTAAATATCAAAGTATGTTAGTGTAATTGGCGAAAATGAATGGTTATTTGGGAATTATTGATGATTTATTGAAGGGTAAATGTGAAAACTTATCAACAGGAGATAAAATAACTCTTCCAATAAACGAAATAGTTATAGAAGAAAATATACTAAATACCAATTTTCAATTTGCAGAAAGACTTTTAAATAAAAAAAACATACTTTTGTCTGGTAAAAACTCATATGACATTTTTGGTGATAAAGTTAAAAGATCTCTCGAAAAACATAATATTAATTTTGATATTAAAATTTTAGACAATTACGAAACTACCAGGGAATTTGCTAGTAAATTAACTGATAAGCTTAAAGAATATGAAAATATAATTTCTCTCGGATCTGGCTCTATAATTGACATAAGTAAATTTATTTCATCTGCCAATGATCAAAATCTTATTGTTTTTTGTAGTTCACTTAGTGCTGCTGCTACAACAAGTACTGTGTCCCTATTTAATAATGGTATTAAAGAATCAGTAAATGCAAAAATACCTAAAGCTATAGTAATTGATTTACAAAATTTAAAAATAGCCCCACCTCGTTTATTAAGAAGTGCTTTAGGAGATGTTTTATGTAGAAGTACTTGTCAAGTTGATTGGCTGGCTTCCAATCTTTTTTTAAATACAAATTACGACGAAACTCCGTTTGCACTTCAATATTCTGATGAACAACACCTTATAAAAAATTCTAAAAAGATAATGTTAGGTGATTATGAAACTCTTGCCTCATTATCAAGAATGACTCTTTTAAATGGTATCGCTGCAATAATAATAGGAACTACTCATGCTGGTAGCATGGGCGAACACTTAATAAGCCATTACATTGATATGTTTATGGGAGAAAGTCATCCTGGAACGTTACATGGTGAACAAGTGGGAGTTGCTACTTTATTAGTTTCAGAAATTCAAAATGATATTATAAACAATTTTAAAACTCTAAAATTTAGCCCTATTCAAATTGATAAAAAAAATTTTGAACATTTGTTTTCAATTGATGATATGTCATTTAAAATGTTTGAGCAGTTTAAAAATAAATATTTTTTTGGCGAAAAATTAGAGAATATTAATGATAAGCTTAATAAAAATTGGACTAATTATAGAAATATTTTAAGAAAATATCTTATTCCAACACAAAGCATTAAGATCGCGTTAGAGGAGTGTGGGGCAATTATTGATAATAGGGGTCTTAAAATACCTGATGAGTTTTATAACGAGGCTATTAATAATTCATTCTTATTAAGGGATAGGTTTTCATTTATTGATATAGCTCATTACACAAAAACTATTCAAAATTATCAGAAATAAGTGACTATAAAAATAATTAAGTCAATAAATTTTTGGAATATTTTGATCAAAATTAACTAATTTTTTTTATTAAGCTTAATTATTTATTTCTAATTAATATAAAGTCCAAAAAATATGATCGATATATTAATCATTGGCGGTGGAATAAATGGCGTAGGAATTGCAAGAGATGCAGTTGGTAGAGGTTTAAAAGTTACTCTAATTGAAAAAGATGATATTGGCTCCAAAACTTCATCTTGGTCAACAAAATTAATCCATGGGGGAATAAGGTATTTAGAAAATTATGAGTTTAGGTTAGTAAGAGAGTCTCTTAAGGAAAGAGAAATAATAAGAAAAATAGCACCTCATATTACAAAACCAATAAGATTTGTTTTACCTCATGTTCCTAGCTTAAGGCCCTCTTGGTTAATTAGGCTTGGATTAATTTTATATGATTGGCTAGGGGGATTTATCACTTTACCTAAATCTAAGTTTGTAAATTTGAAAAAGGAATATGGAAATAATCCCTTAAAAGATAATTTTAAGATTGGGTACGAATATTCAGATCTTTTTGTGGATGATTCACGATTGGTTCTTTTAAATGCTGAAGATGCAAAAAAAAGGGGTGCCAAAATTATTACAAATACTTCTATTAATTATATAAAAAGAAATAGTACCTATTGGGAAGTTATCTTATCAAATGGTGATGTTTTAAAAACAAAAACTATCATCAATGCCACAGGACCGTATGCTATTAATGTTTTAAAAAATATTTGTGGTATTGAAACTTCAAAAAAACTAAGACTCATTCAAGGAAGTCATATAATTGTAAATAAAATCTATAAAGGGGAACAGGCTTACATACTTCAACTAAAAGATAAAAGGATAATATTTTTAATTCCTTATCTTAACAAATATACTTTAATTGGCACAACTGATCACGAGGTCGATACCTTTGAAAATCCAACAATTACTGATGAAGAAAAAAAATATTTAATTGAGTCCGTTAATGGTTTTATTGCCAATAATATTTCTGAAGAGGATATAATTTGGACTTATTCTGGGGTAAGGCCACTTGTAGAAGATTTTAATGAAAATGCATCGAAAATTACAAGGGATTATATATTTGAAATTGATGATGAAATGGCGCCCATATTGACAATATTTGGCGGCAAATTAACTACTTATAGAAAACTCTCTGAGCATGCTTTAAAAAAATTATCGAAATATTTATCTTTTTCAAAAAAATCCTGGACTGGGAAGGAGGTTTTACCAGGTGCCGAAAATATAAATATTGGTGAAGTTCAAATACCAAATTATTTGTTAGAGAGATTGAATAAATCATATGGTAATAAAATCAATAAATTAAATGAGTATTACTTGGAATTAAAAAATGGGGGACAGATGATTACCGATGATTTATATGAATTTGAAGTGAAATATCTTGTAAAAGAAGAAATGGTAACCTCTATTGAAGACCTTCTTTTTAGGCGGACTAAATTAGGAATAAAATTCCCAAAAGAGCATAACTCAAAATTAAAATCTCTAATAGAAAAATACTTATGATAAAATAATTCAGTGGAAAAATACATCTTATCAATCGACCAAGGAACAACCTCCACAAGGAGTATTATTTTTAATGACGCATTTGAAATTAAATCTTCTGATCAGATTGAATTTAAACAATATTTCCCAAAAGATGGGTGTGTCGAACATAATCCCAATGAGATCTTTGAAACGGTTTTAAAAACTTCAAAGAAAGCGCTTCAAATATCTGGAATAAAATCTAATCAAATTGCTGGAATTGGGATAACTAATCAAAGGGAGACTGTCGTAGTTTGGAATAAAGAAACGGGGGAGCCTATTTATAATGCAATTGTTTGGCAGGATAGAAGAACTGTTAATTACTGCAAAGAATTAATTAAAGACGGACTTGGAAAAAAAATACAAAAAATTACAGGTTTGGTGATTGACGCTTATTTTTCAGCCACAAAGCTAAAATGGATTTTAGATAACATTGAGTCATCTAAAAAACTTCTGAAAGAAAATAAATTATTATTTGGAACTATTGATACTTGGCTACTATGGAAATTAACTGAAGGAAGATCACATTTTACTGAAGCTACAAATGCATCAAGGACTATGCTGTATGATATTAAAAAAAATTCTTGGTCTAAAGAATTACTAAAATTGTTTAATGTGCCAATATCAATTCTACCAGAAGTCAAAGATAGTTCAGATGATTTTGGTTATACAACTTTATTTGGTGGAAAAATTAATATAGGGGGTATAGCAGGAGACCAACAAGCAGCAACTATTGGACAGGCATGTTTTAGTCCTGGTTCAATAAAATCAACATATGGTACTGGGTGCTTTATGATTATGAATATTGGAGAAAAAATTAAAATTTCAAAAAATAATCTGCTTACTACAATTGCTTATAGACTTGATGGAAAGACTACTTACGCTTTAGAGGGTTCTATTTTTATAGCAGGAGCTGCAATTCAATGGCTTAGAGATTCTTTAAAAATTATTAATAAGGCAGAGGAGACAGAGTCACTTTATAATCAAAATGATAAATCTCAGCAAATATATTTTGTTCCTGCATTTGTTGGTCTCGGTGCTCCTTATTGGGATGGTGAAGCAAGAGGCGCTATATTTGGAATGACTAGAAATACTGGTATAGCGGATTTTGCAAAAGCTGCCATAGATAGTGTGGCCTATCAGACCAAAGATTTGATAATAGCCATGGAAAAAGATAGTGGTATTTCAATTAAACAATTAAAAGTTGATGGTGGAATGGTAAGAAATGAAAAATTTCTTCAATTTCTATCAAATATCTTATTAACAGTTTGCGATAGGCCAAAAATTATTGAAACAACTGCACTTGGAGCGGCTTACTTATCTGGTTTGTCAGCTGGTCTTATCAAAAATACTCAAGATATTAAAAAAAAATGGCAAAGTGAGAAAATATTTAAACCAAAACTTCATAAAAAAGAAGTTAAATATCTTTATGAAGGTTGGAAAAAAGCAGTAAAAAAAATAATTATAAATAAAAATAGAAATTAGCAAGAAATTTGATATTTATGCTACATGCGCATAAATATAGAAATTGGTGATATTGAAGCATTTATTGAACTCACTGAAACTAATTCTTTTGCAAAAGCTGCAGCTAATTTAAATCTTTCTCAACCAGCACTATCAAGAAGAATACAAAAGTTAGAACATGAGCTTGGAACTACTTTATTTGATCGCACAACTAGAAAAGTCCAATTGTCTTATTCTGGAAGAAATTTTTATGACAGAGCAAGAGGTATTATTGAAGCTATAAAAACAGCAACTAAAACTCTGAATGAAAAATACAGTTTTCCCTCTATTGTAAAAGTTGGTGTTGTTCATTCTGCACTAAGAAATATTTTATTTACTGCACTGAAAGATTTAAAAGAAATTGAACCTCGATGTAAGGTGCAAATTATTGAGAGGTCTTCAAATAATGTAGTAGATAGTGTTTTGGGTGGGGAATGCGACTTTGGGATAAATTTTACAGGGATACAGGAACCAGGTATAAATTTTGAAAAATTATTTGTTGAAGACTATGTAGTAGTTTTTCCTAAAGGAGATAAACTAGAAAGAAAAAGGAAAGTTAAGCTTTCTGAAATAAAAGATAGAAATTTTATCTCTATTTGGAAAGGGTCTGGTAGTAGGATATATATTGAGAATGCTTTAGCTATGCAAAAGGAAGACATGGAGTGGGCATATGAAGTTAGGCATATACCTACCGCTTTAAATATGGTTGAACAAGGATTAGGTATTACATTAGCACCAAAACTAGCTATTTCTCAAGATTATACATCTTTATCTTACAGGCCTCTCATAGACCCAGCTGTTACCCGCACTATTGGATTAATTAAAAGATCTGGAAGAGATCTTAGTTATGATGCACAAAAATTATATGAACTTTTAACAAAAAAATTTAAAAGATAATTAATCAGAATTTTGCATATAATAAAAATAATAATTCATGATATTTATCAATTATGGTCTCATTAAATAGCTTTGATACTATTGATACTTTTGAAATTGGAGAGGATACATTTCAATTCAATAATCTAAAAAAATTAGATAACAATTATCCAAAAATTTCTAAGCTTCCTAAATCAAAAAAGATTTTAATTGAGAATCTATTAAGACTCGAGGACGGTAAAGATGTAAATAAAGATTTAATTGAGAAAGTATTAAAAACCCCTCATGAAAAACATGAAATTTCCTTTCTTCCATCTAGAGTTCTAATGCAGGATTTTACTGGAGTTCCTGCTGTAGCTGACCTTGCAGCTATGAGAGATGCAGTAGCTAAAAAGGGAAAAGATCCTTCAATTGTAAACCCACTATCTCAAGTTGATTTAGTGATCGATCATTCAGTTATGGTTGATTATTTTGCATCAAAAGAAGCTTTTCAAAAAAATGTTGATATGGAGTTTGGAAGAAATAATGAAAGATATGAATTTCTGAAATGGGGGCAACAAGCATTCGAAAATTTTAGAGTCATTCCTCCAGGCACAGGTATATGCCATCAAGTAAACCTGGAATATTTAGCACGTGTTGTTTGGAGTAAAAAAATAAATGGCAAGGAACAATTGTACCCGGACACTATAGTTGGCACTGACAGTCATACAACAATGATTAATGCTTTAGGAGTCTTAGGGTGGGGTGTCGGTGGAATTGAAGCAGAAGCAGCTATGCTCGGCCAATCTATTTCTATGCTGCTTCCTGAAGTAGTTGGATTTAAAATATCTGGAAAACTTAATGAGGGAGTAACAGCTACAGATTTAGTTTTGACTGTAGTTCAAATGTTGCGAGCAAAAGGAGTAGTTGGAAAATTTGTAGAATTCTATGGAGAAGGGGTTAAAAATCTCTCATTAGCTGACAGGGCAACAATTGCAAACATGGCTCCTGAGTATGGTGCAACTTGTGGTTTTTTTGCGGTTGATGAAGAAACCATAAAATATTTAAAACTCACTGCAAGGAACTCTAGGCTCATTGAAATAATTGAAAAATATAACAAAATTCAAGGCCTTTGGATGGATGGAGACAGTGAATATAAAGAGAACATGGAACTTAATTTAAGTAAAGTCGAAGCCTCGCTTGCAGGTCCTAAAAGACCCCAAGATAGAATTAATTTAAGCAATGTCTCTTCCAACTTTTATGAATTACTGGACGAAAAAACAAAAGAAGTAATCGTTGATAAACATAATTTTAAATTGACTGATGGTGACGTGGTAATTGCAGCAATTACATCATGTACAAATACTTCCAACCCAAATGTATTAGTAGCTGCCGGTCTTGTCGCTAAAAAAGCAAATGACCTAGGCCTTCATGTCAAACCATGGGTTAAGACTTCATTAGCTCCTGGCTCGAAAGTTGTAACTGATTATCTTGACCAATCAGGTTTAACAAAGCATTTAGACTTACTTGGATTTAATTTAGTAGGCTATGGTTGTACAACTTGCATTGGCAATTCTGGACCTCTTCAAGAAGATATTGCTAATTCTATATCCAAAAATAATTTAACGGTTGCATCAGTTTTATCAGGTAATAGAAATTTTGAAGGTAGAGTTAATCCTCATGTTAAAGCCAACTATCTTGCGTCTCCTCCTTTAGTTGTGGCTTATGCTTTAGCCGGAACTGTAAACATAGATTTGACAAAAGATCCAATAGCAAGAGATCCATTGGGTAACGAGTTTTATTTAAAAGATATTTGGCCTAGTGATAAAGAAATTCAAGAGATCGTTGAAAAAAATGTATCCCCTGAAATGTTTGAAAAACAATATTCATCTGCTTTAGAGGGTCCCAAGGAGTGGCAACAAATTAAAACTTCTCAAGGCGCGCAATTTGAATGGAAAGAACAATCAACTTACATTCAACAGCCTCCTTTTTTTAATGACATGTCTGAAGAGGAAAAAGAAATTAAATCAATAAATGATGCGAGGCCATTAATGTTACTAAGCGATAGTGTAACTACAGACCATATTTCTCCCGCCGGAGCTATTAAATCTGATAGCCCTGCAGGAAAATACTTTATGAAAAGGCAAATCCTTCTAAAAGATTTTAACTCTTATGGTGCTAGAAGAGGCAATCACGAGGTCATGGTCAGAGGGACTTTTGCAAATATCAGAATTAAAAATCAATTATTAAATAATGTTGAAGGTGGATATTCTTTGCTAGAGCCCGAAAAGGAACAGAGGAGTGTCTATGACGTAGCTATGGAATACCAAAAAAGGTCAGAAAATATAGTAGTTTTTGCAGGTAAAGAGTATGGAACTGGGTCATCAAGAGATTGGGCAGCAAAAGGAACAAAGCTGCTTGGTATAAATGCAATAATTGCTGAGAGTTTTGAGAGAATACATCGCTCCAATTTAATCGGAATGGGTATTTTACCAATACAATTAAATGATCAAAATATAAATAGTTTGAATATCTCATCATCTGATTTAGTTGATATACATTTAATAAAAGATCTTAAGCCCCTACAGACAATTGAGATCGATCTAAAACAAAGTTCCGGTATTAAAAAATTAAAATGCACCCTTCGAATTGATACTATCAATGAACTTCAGTACTATAAATCAGATGGTATTTTAAATTTTGTTTTAAAAAATATTCTTAAAAATTAATCTAATTTAGGATTTTCCAAAATTTCCTTAAGCCTTACAAGAAATGTAACAGCTTGTTTTCCATCTATAAGTCGGTGATCATAGCTTAAGGCAACGTACATCATAGGTCTGATTATTATTTTTTTATTTAAAGCTATCGGTCTTTCAATAATTGAATGCATTCCTAAAATAGCACTCTGCGGCGGATTAATAATTGGTGTACTCATCATAGATCCGTACACACCCCCATTTGTTATAGAAAAGGTACCACCTGATAAATCAGACATTGTTAATTTATTAGAATTAGCTCTAGAAGCTAATTCAGCGATATTTTTTTCAATATCAGCGTATGACAATTTTTCCGCATTACGAATAATTGGAACTACTAGTCCTTTTTCAGAGCCTATAGCAACACCGATATCAAAATAATTTTTATAGACTATTTTATCTTGAAATATTTCTGAGTTAACTTCCGGAATTTCTTTTAAAACTTTTGTACATGCTTTAACAAAAAAAGACATTATACCTAACTTAACACCGTGTTTTTTTTGAAATGCCTCTTGTTTTTTTTTTCTAAGATTCATGATAGAGGACATATCTACTTCATTAAATGTTGTTAAAATGGCTGCATTATTTTGTGCATCTTTTAATCTTCTTGCTATGGTCTGCCTAAGTTTAGACATAGGGACTGTTTTTTCATTTATGCCATTATCTATATTATCAAAATTGGGCATGAGTTTTTCTAGAGTCTCAGTAATTTCTATTTTTGGGAGAACTGCTTTAGGCTTTGGATCTTCAGCTTTTTCAATCTTTTTTTGAGTTTTATCAATAGTTTTTTTTGTCTTGGCTTCAGATACTCCTTCTGAATATTCTGCAATAACTTCTCCAACTTTTACACTAGTTCCCTTTTGAACTAAAATTTTAGAAATAGTTCCAGAGGATTGTGCCGGAATTTCAATTGTAATTTTCTCTGTTTCGATTTCAGCTAAATTATCTCCAGCATTAAAAGAAGATCCTTCACTGATTAACCAAGAGGTAAGCGTTCCCTCTATTATTGACTCCCCTAGTTCTGGTACTTTGATATTTGCCATTAATCTTTTGGTAGATTTTTAAATTTCATAAAACTCACCCCAGCTCTTTCCTTTATAACACGTTTTAATGGAGCTTGAAGTGAAATTTGTTTTATTAATGTTTGATTTGTATTATGTCTTTTAGCAATTCCGGTTGCTGGAGCAGCTGCTCTTTTTCTTCCAACATAATGTATTTTTTGATCTAATTTATATTTAGTAAATAAATGACGAATTCTACTCTTAACAAATCCCCAAGGTCCCATATTCTTAGGTTCTTCTTGTACCCATATCATCTCACAATCTTGGTGGTTAAATATAACTTGTCCTAGAGTATCAAAAGGAAATGGATATAGTTGTTCAATTCTTACGATTTTAACATTTCTAATTTTTTTTTCTCGCCTGTAATCATCCAATTCATAAAAAATTTTACCTGAACAAAATATTACCCTTGAAGTTTTTTTAATATCCTCGTCTATGATTCTATGAAAAGAGGATTTGCCAGTGAATTCATCAATTGAAGATGTGTTATTAGGGTGTCGTAATGTCGATTTGGGAGTAAAAATGATTAAAGGTTTTCTAAAGTTTCTGTGTATTTGTCTTCTTAAAGCATGAAAGTAGCTAGCCGGTGTTGTGCAATTTAATATTTGTAAATTATCTTCAGCTGCCATTTGTAAGAAGCGTTCTATTCTTGCACTAGAGTGTTCTGGGCCCATTCCCTCATGACCATGTGGTAATAAAAGAACTAAACCACTCATTTGCATCCATTTTCTCTCACCAGCAGCTATAAATTGATCAATTATTATTTGAGCACCATTGGCAAAATCTCCAAATTGAGCCTCCCAAAGAACTAATGAATTTGGATCGGCAAGGGAAAACCCGTATTCAAAGCCCAATACCCCTAATTCAGATAAGAAAGAGTCAATTATTTCAATTTCTTTTTGATTTTTAGAGATATGATTTAGAGGAATATATCTTTCTTCGCTTGTTTGGTCATAAAAGACAGAGTGTCTTTGACTGAAGGTTCCTCTGCCAGAGTCTTGCCCTGCTAATCTAACCTTAAAGCCCTCTTTTAATAGAGCACCAAATGCCAACGCTTCAGCAAAGGACCAATCAATACCCTTGCCAGTTTCTATTGCTTTTAAACGAGAGTCATTAAATTTTTTTAACTTTGGGTGAAGGTCAAAGTTTTTTGGAATTTGGGTAATTTTTTTACCAATATCTTTTAAAGACTTAGCTGGCTCAGCAGTTCTTCCTCTGCGAAGAGTATCTTTAGGTGCTCTACTTAGACCACTCCATTGACCACCCATCCAAGATTTAGTTTTCATTTTATAGTTTTTGGCTTTTTCAAATTTTTTCTCAAGATCAGACCAAACTGAATCTTTAATATAATCTACTTGCTTGTTTGAAATAAATTCTTGATCAATGAGTTTTTGAGCATATATGCTGGCAACAGACTTTTTACTTTTTATAGCTTTATACATTAAAGGTTGAGTGAAAGATGGTTCATCACCTTCATTGTGACCATGTTTTCGATAACAAAACATATCCACTAGAGTGTCTTTTTTAAAAGTATTTCTAAACTCCGTAGCTGCTCTTGAAGCTAAAACAACTGCCTCAGGGTCATGACCGTTAACATGAAATATTGGGGATTGAACAATTTTTCCAATTTCAGAGGAGTAAGGTGCGGATCTACTGTATTGCGGACTTGTCGTAAATCCAATTTGATTGTTAATTATGAAATGTATTAAACCACCTATTCGATAACCATTAAGTTGAGACATAGTGAATGTTTCTGCTACAATCCCTTGACCTGCTATCGCTGCATCGCCATGGATTAGAAGACCTGAAACTTTTTCATTATTTTTATCTTGTATTATTGATTGTTTCGCTCGAATTTTTCCAGCTACAACTGGATTAACTGATTCTAGATGAGAGGGGTTAGCAGCCATACTTACATGGATAAGATTTCCTCCAAAACTTCTATCTGAACTTGCACCTAAGTGATACTTCACATCTCCAGAACCTTGGTCGCTCAATGCATTTTCACCACCATGGATAAATTCACTAAATATTTGAATATGAGGCTTTTTTACAATATTAGCCAATATGTTTAGTCTTCCCCTATGAGCGCAAGCAAAAGAAAAATCCTGAATACCATACTCCGATGATCTTTTTAATATTTGCTCTAAAGCAGGAATAGTAGACTCCGCACCATCGAGACCAAACCTTTTGGTTCCTCTATATTTGGTATCTAAAAATTTTTCAAAATACTCTGCTGAAATTAACCTTTCAAGAATTGTTCTTTTTCCTTTTACAGTCAATTGCATATCTTTGTTGTCTTCAATTCTATCCTTGAGCCATCGGTACTCTTCGGCGCTTTGAATGTGTTTATATTCTATGGATAGTGTGCCTGCATATATTGATTGTAATTTATCAAAAACCTCTTGGACAGTTGCAGACTGAAATCCTAAATAACCAAAAAGAAAAATTTTTCTATTAAGGTCTTTTTTTTGAAAACCGTAATATTCAGGATCTAAACCTGCAGGTTCATTTTTAATTGCTAAATTTAAAGGATCTAGATTTGCAATTAAATGACCTATTTCTCTGTAAGCTCTAATCATCATAACTAAACGAAGAGAGTCTGATATGGCTTGGTCTAAAGATGTTTGAGAAAAACTTTGGTTTCTTGATTGTTTAGACCAATCAAGTTTTTCGTAGTCCGAAAGTATTGCTAGCTCTTCAGGTTGAAGTGATTTAAAAAAATCGTGCCAACTTTGATCGATATTGCTTGGGTTTTTGATATAATCTCGATAGATAGAAACTATTTGAGAAGCGTTATTTGCTGTTAAAAACGAATTATAAGATCTCATTAATCTTATTAATTTATACTCCTATCTTAAAGACATGTCATGTTATTTAGACATTAAAGTAATTTATCTACAGCACTAACAAGGCCTTGAACTGATTTAACAGATTTTTTCAACATTAATTTTTCTTTTGCTGAAAGCTTAACTTCTATAATTTTTTCAATACCTTTTTTTCCGATAATAGTAGGAACACCCATATACATATTTTTCAAACCATATTGACCATTGAGATGGGCGGCGCAAGGTAATAGTTTTTTTTGGTCAAGAAGGTAAGCCTCAGCCATTTGTATAGCTGAACTTGCAGGTGCATAGAAAGCAGATCCCCTTTTTAAAAGTTTTACGATTTCTCCCCCGCCCATTCTTGTTCGATCAACAATTTTTTGTATCTTGCTTAGAGGAATTTTTTTCATTTTGATATAATCCACTAATGGTATACCGCCAATAGTTGTATAATTAACAAGAGGAACCATATCATCTCCATGTCCTCCCAAAACAAATGTTTCAACATCATTAATTGAAATATCCAATGCCTCAGATAAAAAAAATTTCATGCGGGAAGAGTCTAAAACTCCAGCCATACCAACACACATTTTTTTTGGAAGTTTTGAATATTTTTGAAGAACATAAACCATTGCATCTAGGGGATTTGTTATACAGATCACAAAGGCCTTAGGTGCATATTTTTTTATATCCAGTCCGATCTTTTTGATGATTTTACCATTAGTTTCTAAAAGATCATCTCTACTCATACCTGGTTGACGAGGTAATCCAGCTGTAATAATTATAACATCTGATTTCTTCATTTTAGAAAAATCATTAGTGCCTTTTATCTTTCCTGTAAAACCTTCGACTGCAGAAGATTGACTAAGGTCTAGGGCCTTACCTTGAGGCATCCCCTCAACTACATCTATTAAAGTAATATCACCAAGTCTTTTAAGAGCAGCTAAGTGGGCTAGAGTTCCACCTATATTTCCTGCGCCTATTAATGATATTTTATTCATTCATTATCCATCTTTGATATCTCATTTTTAATTTCAGCTATGGCTTTAGCTGGGTTAAGTCCTTTCGGACATGAATTTGTACAATTCATAATTGAATGACACCTATATAGTTTAAAACTATCATTTAACTCATTCAACCTTTCTTTTTTTTCTTCATCACGACTATCCTGAATCCATCTATTAGCTTGCAGAAGTACCGCTGGACCAAGATACTTATCTTCATTCCACCAATAACTTGGGCATGAGGTACTGCAAGAAAAACACATCACACACTCCCACATTCCATCTAATTTGTCTCTATCTTTAACTGATTGGTAATTTTCTTTTTTATTGTTAGGTGACTTTTTATTTAACCAAGGTTTGATAGATTTAAACTGTTCAAAGGCTTTTTTTAAATCAACAACTAAGTCTTTTAATACTTTCATATGAGGAAGTGGATAAATATTTATTTCATCTGAACAGTCCTCAATGTTTTTTTGACATGCTAGTGTATTAACCCCATCGATATTCATTGCACAAGAGCCACAAACACCCTCTCGACAGGACTTTCTGAAAGTTAAGCTAGGATCTAATTCAGCTTTAATATTATTCAAAATATCTAAAACCATTGTGCCCGCTTTTTTTACGTCAATTTCAAATCTATCAATTTGAGGAGGCTTCCCCTCTTCTCCTGACCAACGGTATACATTGATGACCCTAATATCATGATTTTGTTGGGATTTTTCATCAAATAGATCTACGTTAGAATATGAATTTCCTTTTACAGGAACTGAATTCTTAGGAAGGGTAAGTTGGGCCATTAATAAATCCTTACCTGAGGTTGGATTACTGAAATTTGATTACTGAGAGTTGTCATTCTCACAGGACGATGTGAAATTTTATAATCTTCACTATTTCCCCAATAAAGTGTGTGTTTTAGCCAATTTTCATCATCTCTATCAGGAAAATCCTCTCTAGCATGCGCTCCTCTGCTTTCAGTTCTTTGTTCTGCAGAGCTTCCAACGCTGCCAGCAACCTGCATTAAATTATGTAGTTCAAGTGCTTCAATCAAATCAGTATTAAATACATCAGATTTATCTTTTACATTTATATGCTTAAGATCTTGAGACATGGATAGAAGTTCATTATTACCTAATTTTAAAGTTTCACTTTCTCTGTAAACTCCAAATCTTTTTTGAACAGTTTTTTGCATTTTATCTCTAAGCTCTCCGACTGAAACATCTCCTTTATTGTTTTTTATATTTTGAAGTCTTTCAATAATTAAATCAGTTTGCGACTGGGATGGCATTCTTATTGACTCATTTTTGTCTATCACCTGACCAACTTGTCTAGCTGCACCTCGTCCAAAAACAATAAGTTCTGCAAGTGCATTAGTCCCTAGTCTGTTTGCGCCATGAACAGAAGCACAGGCTGCTTCTCCTATCGCCATTAAACCTTCACAAACCTCTTCAGTGTTAGAGTCTGTTGGTTTTAAAACTTCAGCTTTAAAGTTTGTTGGGACCCCTCCCATACAATAATGTACAGTTGGTATAACCGGTATTGGTTCTTTAGATACATCTCTTCCACAAAAAGCTTTTACTGACTCAGAGATACCAGGAAGTCTTTTGGCCAACATTTCAGCATCTAGATGTTCTAAATGTAAGTTAATATAATCTTTATTTGGGCCACAACCTCTGCCGGCGCTTATTTCTTTACTTATGTATCTTGAAATAACGTCTCTAGCTGCAAGATCTTTTGAATTAGGTGCGTATTCTAGCATAAACCTTTTGCCTTCATTGTTTTTTAAAACTCCACCTTCACCTCTAGCTGCCTCAGAGATAAGTACCCCAACTCCATATATGCCAGTTGGATGGAATTGTATAAATTCCATATCTGATAAAGGCAGTCCT
>MDTE01006000.1_pt1 | contig 20263 bp, 26 predicted proteins | sample 811231 | NCBI WGS metagenome assembly MDTE01 (sample SAMN05326651, study PRJNA326480) | marine metagenome | isolation source: seawater | place: Indian Ocean: Red Sea | collected 2010
AATTTGGGCTTGGCAAATATTATTCTGGATATTAGGTACTGGAATGATGTGGTTCTTAGCTTACAAAATGGAAATGTCTACGGTTCCTAAGAAATCAGTAAGTGCTCTGGTTGAAGATATCGGAGATACTGCTAGAGGATAAGGAACTACAGGATATAACAAATTTCTTTAAGAAGGGCGGGGATTCTCGCCCTTCTTTTTTTTTGACATAATTAAAATATAAAAATATAAATTTTCATATGAAGAATGTTAAAATATCGCCATCAATCTTATCTGCAGATTTTAGCAAGTTAGGTAAGGAAATTGAGGATTTAGAAAAATCAAATGCGGACTTAATACACATAGACGTTATGGATGGGCACTTTGTTCCAAATATCACTATTGGTCCAAGTGTAATAAGTAAATTAAGAAAATATACATCTTTACCATTCGATGTTCATCTAATGATTTCTCCAGTTAACAATTTCATTAAAAACTTTGCTGAAGCTGGTGCAGATATTATTACAATTCATCCAGAAGCAACGAATGATTTAAAAAGTTCAATAAGTAAAATAAAATCTTACAATAAAAAAGCTGGCGTATCTTTAAATCCTGAAACCCCAATAGAAAAAGTACTTCCTGTATTAAATTTAATTGATTTAGTTTTAGTAATGAGTGTAAATCCGGGATTTGGAGGTCAAAAATTTATTAAAGAAACTTTAGAAAAAGTAAAAGCTTTACGCAAAGAAATAGATACAAAAAAATATAAAACAGAAATTGAAATAGATGGTGGTATAAACTTTGAAAATGCAAAAATAGCCAAGGAAGCTGGTGTTGATATACTAGTTTCAGGCACAACGATCTTTAAGGAAAATAAAGGAAATCTAAAAAAAAATATTCAATTACTAAAAACGGGATGAAAAAATGTATAGGCTAAAAAGTATCAAACTATACTTTTTTTCTATTTTAAACTTATTTATTTTAGGTTTTAAAAATTTTTATTTTAGAAGCAATTTTTACAATAAAAAACTAATAACATTTATTCCAGATAGATTGTTTTATAATCCTAGTACATATCTAAGTGCTTCACTCACAACAATTGGGAATGAATTTTACAAAATAAGTGATACCTCGCCAGAATTATTATGGAAAACTCTTCCAAAAGATAAATTAAAATTTGAAAATCTACATAATTTCTTGTGGTTAACAAAACTTGATAGAAAAAATAGTAAAGGAATTGCACAAAATATAATTAAAAGTTGGATTAAAATCTTTTTTAATTACGATCCAAACACCTGGGATATGGAGATAACTGCAAAAAGATTTATAGCTTGGTCTTCTAATACTGATCTGACTCTTGAAAATGCAGAAAAAAAATATAAAGAAGAGTTTTTTTTAAGCTTAGTTAAACAATCAAATTTTCTACTAAAAAATTTACAAAGTTTATTTTATGGACCTAGTAAAATTATTTGCTGTGCTGCTATTATATTATCAGGAATGATTTTTAAAAGTAACGATTCAAATTATAAAATTGGAATAAAAGAACTTGAAAAAGTAATTAAAAATTATTTTGATGAAAAGGGTTTTCCAAAATCAAGAAATCCTGAAGAAGTTTTTATTAGTATTAAATATTTAATTTTAATTAGAGAGTGGTTTAATGAAGCACAAAAACCTATACCTGATTTTTTAGACGAAATTATACATAAATGTGGAAATTGTTATGCAATATTATCTTGTACGAATAAACAATTTCCCTTGTTTAATGGAGCCACAGAAATCAATTATAAAAGTTATGACTTATTTCTTAAAAATTTAAAATATAAGTTTGTAAGCAAAAGCCATGAAATTGGAGATTTAATTAAAATTAAAAAGAAAAAGTTTGAGTTTTTTATAGATTGTGGGAATCCTCCTCCAAGCAATTTTTCAAAATATTATCAAGCTGGATGTCTGGCATTTGAACTTATCTCCAACAAACAAAAAATAATTTGTAATTCAGGATATGGTAAATATTTATCACAAAAACTTAACTCGCTAAGCCGTTCAACGGCAGCACATTCTACTTTATATATTAATGATACTTCTTCTTGTAGTTTTCAAAAAAATAAATCAATAATTAAAATTTATGGTAACTCGCTAGTAGAAAAACTTAAAATAATTAAAAAAGAATATACTGAAGATAAAAATTTTTACTCAATAGCTGCTTCACATAATGGCTACGAAAATAAGTTTGGTTATGTTCACACCAGATTAATCAAAATTTCAAAAAATGAAGATATAATCTTTGGTAAAGATGAATTAAAAAAAACTAAAAACTATTCAAATTTTCTTTCCTACAATGTTAGATTTCATATCTATCCAAATACTAAAATTGTTAAAACAAAAGCTGGAAACTCAGTATTGATTAGTTTATTTAACGGAGAAGGCTGGCTTTTGAAAAGTGAAACAAATGAGTTTAATATTGAAAAAAATATTTTTCTTGGCAATAAAAACAAAATTATAAATAATGAATCCGTTTCTATTTCAGGAAGTATAGAAGCTGAATTGATTTCAATAAAATGGAAAATTGAAAGAGTAAGTTAAAAACATGAACTTAAAGAAAATTAGAAGAGCAATTATTTCGGTTTCAAATAAATCGGACTTAAAAGTAATATTACCAACTTTAAGGAAATTTAATATTGAAATAATTAGTTCTGGTGGTTCTTTTAAAAAAATTAAAAGCATGAATTATAATTGTAGAGAAATTTCAGATTATACAGGATTTAAAGAAATGCTTGATGGTAGAGTCAAAACTTTACATCCAAAAATACACGCTGGTATTCTAAATATTAGAAAAAATAAAAAGCATAAGAACGATTTAAAGAAAAGAAATATACCAAATATCGATCTAGTAATCGTGGATCTTTATCCATTTGAACAACAGTTAAATAAAAATATTAAATTCGAAAAATTAGTTGAATATATTGATATAGGTGGACCAGCCTTAATTAGGTCTAGTGCAAAAAATTTTAACGATGTTGTTATAATATCAAATATTTATGACTACCCAAAATTAAAAAAGGAACTTAAAAATAACAAAGGATCAACATCAATTGAATTTAGAAAAACTATGGGAGCTAAAGCGTTTAACTTAACTGCATATTATGATTCTGTTATATCTAATTGGATAAACGATCAATTAAAAATAAAATTTTCAGAGAAGAAAACTATACATGGAAATTTAGTAGATAAACTTCGCTATGGAGAAAATCCGCATCAAGAAGGAGGTATATATAAAACTGTAAATAATTTAAATTTAGAAAAACTTCATGGAAAAGATTTAAGTTACAATAATTATAATGATATTTATGCAGCTTTATTAATTATAGAAACATTCAAAAAAAACGAAGGAGCAGTAATAATAAAACACTCTAATCCATGTGGGGCATCTTCAAAAAAAAATCAAATTGAATCTTTCAAAAATTCTTTAATGTGTGATCCAATTAGTGCTTTTGGTGGAGTTGTAGCAATAAATTCTATAGTTACTAAAAAATTAGCTCTAGAATTAAATAAAATATTTTTTGAAATAATCATCTCACGAGGATTCAAAAAAGATGCTTTAAAAATTTTAAAAAAAAGAAAAAATATAAGATTAATTGACTGTAGTAAATTTAATTCTGTATCCAAACAACATTATCTTTTTTTTGGAAACTCTTTTTTAGCGCAAGATCCGAATACTTTACTCTTTAAAAATAAATTAAAGATAGTTACAAAAAAAAAACCATCATTAAAACTGCTTAATAATTTAAAATTTGCTTTTAATATTTGCAAATTTGTAAAATCAAATGCAATTGTTTTAGCAAATGATTTGTCTACTATAGGAATTGGATCTGGACAGCCAAGTAGACTAGATAGTTGTAAAATTGCATCTGATAAAGCTTTACAGTTCATTCCAGAAAAAATAATAAATTCAGTAGCTGCTTCTGATGCTTTTTTTCCTTTTCCAGATGCGATAGAAAAATTAGCAAAAGTAGGGGTCAAAGCTATTATTCAGCCAGGAGGATCAATTAATGATAAAAGTATAATTAAGATGGCTAATAAGGCAGGCATTATTATGGCTTTTACTGGAATTCGCCACTTCAAACACTAATTGATAATTTTATCAATTTTTGCAGCTAAAACAAAATCACTTTCATGCAAGCCTTTTATAGCATGAGTAAAAATTTTAATTTTTGCATAACCCCAACCAAACCAAATGTCAGGATGATGCCCTTCTGTTTCTGCAATATTACCTACTTTATTTACAAAATTTTGACTTTCTAAAAAATTTTTAAATTTAAACTCTTTTATCAGATAATAAATTTGAGAATCGTCAGCTTTTACTTCCCAGCCATCAACCATTTTTAGATATTTGTGAATTTCTGTTATCTTAAATCCAGGTATATCACCTTGACATGGAATACATTTTTTATCTGCTAGGTTAGTCATAATCTTTTGGAGCGGGAGAAGGGAATTGAACCCTCGGCCTAAACGTTGGCAACGTTTCGCTCTACCACTGAGCTACTCCCGCTTTTTAAAAAAAATATTATAGAATAGAGATTATACAAAAGCAATAAATTGATTAATTTAAAGGTTAAATTTTAAAGCTTCATTAATTTGTTCAATTTTATGTTTAGAAAGAAGATTTGGAAAATAATCTAAACGATCCCTAAGAATAAAAGTTCTCCCAAAATTACGTTTTATAAAATTTACTGGTTTGTTCAAATATTGGTACTTTTTCGATTGAAAAGCTATTTCCCATAATTTTTCAAGTAAAAATAATTCTTTGTTTCTTATTTTTACATCTTTGTGAAAGATGCTTGGTAAAGATACTGTTGAAATCAAAAAGTAAGATAAATCAAATCCCCATTGCATTTTTTTTCTTAAAAAATTTTCCCAATCAACAATTATTGGAATATTATTCTTATCAAATATTATATTAGAAAAAGTAAGATCACCATGACAGGGAGTAATTTTTTTATTTGGCCAAATTTTTTTATAGTGTTCAATTACTGAAATAGACTCATCATAATTTTTTTCTAAATAATTCCAAAATTTTCTTTTATTGCCTCTTATTATTGGAGTATCAATATAATTTTTACTCGCTGTAATTAATGATTTGGGAGTTTTTAAAATTTTTTTACGTTGTAAATGATACCAATTATATCCAATGCTTTCATTTTTGATTAACTTATATTTCGTTTTATCAAATGTAAATTTTCTAATTATTTTTTTATTTGAAATATAAGCCACTCCGAGCTTTTTTTTTTTATTAAAAGTTATTAATGTTGTCATTTAAATTTAATTACAATAAATTTTATTTTTTTAAAAAAAACTAAATTTGCTAAAAATTTTTTAAACCAAAAATAAGAACTACCTAATATATTTATAAATTTATAGTGACCAGGCCAATCAGGGAAAAAATTATGAGCGATTATTTCTTTTTCTAGTTCAAAAAAAATTAAAATATTTTTATAAATTTTAAAATTTCTATTCAATAAAATAAAAATATTTAATATTTCAGTAAGCTGGAATTTCTTGAAATCAATGATGGCAAAATAAATTTTATTACTTTTAGAATTTTTTTTTGAAAATCTTTTATATTCATTATTACTGCTTATATAAAAGTAATTTTTTTTTTCAATCTTTTTTAAAAAAAACAATTCTTTTGATATATCCAAAACTATTTGTTTTTGCATTTTTAATATTAAAATTTAAATCCTTTATCAGCTATGTTAAAAAAAATATTTTTTACAAAATTATTATTATTTAAAATTTTTAACATATCATTTTTTAAAATATTATAAGAAAATGTATTTTTTAATATATTGCTACTCGTTGAAAAAAGAAAATTTCTTGGCTTCGCTTCAGCTGAAAATTCATATAAAATTTCGTCGCTTCCTATATCTAACCCTAAACTAATTTTTTTTCTTAATATTCTTTCCAAACTTGATAAATCTCTTAAAGTCATATTAAAACCCTGACCAATAAATGGGTGTATTGTATGTAGTGTATCTCCAAATAATAAGACTCTATCTTTATAATATTTACTTCTAATAAGAAAATTTAAATCCCTGAATTTAAGATCTGTTAAAAAAGTAATATTTTTTAAAAAATCTTTTGCGTAAATCTTTATTTTATTTTTCATAACAAAACTACTATCAATATTTTTCTTTTTAATTGAAAGTACTACCGATGTTTTTGTATTAGAAATAGGAAGTAATGCCATAATGCCATCATTTAAAAAAACCTGCCTTGCTGAATTATTTTTAAGTGATTTATGTTTTAAAATTGTAGTACAAGACATCTCTTTATAGGAATTTTTTATTATTGATTCATTGAAAATGTCTTTAACTAAACTTGAATTATTGCCAGTACAAACAATAATTAAATTATATTTATTAGAATTATTTTTAATTTTAATATTTTTTAATAATCCAGTTCCATTTATTTTAGAAATAAACTCATTTTTTATTAATGAAATATTTTTAATTTTTTTAATCTTGTTTATCATTAAATTTAGAATTTTTTTATTTTCCATCATATATAAAACATTTTCAGATTTATTTTTAAATTCAAACACTTTAGAAAAATGATTTTTTTTATCTTCTGTATATAATTCCATAAAAGAACACGGCCATACATATTTTTTAAATGACTTTGATATATTTAAGCTATTTAAGTAATCAAAGTTACTGTTTGAAATTGCAGTAGTTCTATTAGATTGCTGAATCTTTATATTATCACTCATTATTAGATCAATTTTGCAGTTGAGTCGCGAAAGGCTAATAGCTGTGATTAATCCAGTTAGGCTAGCCCCAATAATACAAATTTTTTGTCTTTCCATGATTTTATTTTTTATAAATTAATTTTAACAATTATTAATAAATGATACAAAGTTAATTAAGTGATTTGAAAAAAAATGGGATCCCAAATTGTAACTAATATCAATAATTTTGTAAAAAAAAGATTAATAGAATCTTTAGGTGTCCTGTTAGTTCTAATTAGCGTATTTTTACTTGTATCAATCGTTAGCTATTCTCCAAGTGATCCTAATTTCATCTATTCCCCAGAAAATGTTCAAATTAAAAATGTGGGTGGATTTTATGGAAGTGTTATATCAGATTTTTTTCTACAATCCCTAGGATTAGTTTCTTTTTTATTAGTTTTTAATTTCCTATTTTGGGGTCTTGCACTTATTAGAGAAAAAATAATTAATAATTTTACTTCAAAAATTTTTTACATAATTGTATATCTAATTTTTGGAACAACTGCTCTAAGCGTTATTTATAACCCTTCATTTTGGTTAATTGATAATGGCAATGGAGGATTTGTAGGACAAGCAATCAAAGAAAATATTTTTTATTTTACTCCCTTAATTGAAAATCAATATATAGTTTATATTTTTATCTTATTAACTATTGTATTTTTTATATTAAGTCTAAGTTTAAAAATAAATGAAATTTCTAAAATTTTATTTTCACCTCTAATTTTAATTAAAAAAATTTTTATACTCTTTAATAAAGGAAAGACAAACGATTTTGCTGATAATGATTTTCCTAACGATATTATCGAGCAAAAAAATTCTAATGAAAATAATAATAAAATTAAACAACCTATATTACCTTTTCAAATTAAAAAGAAGGAAAATAACTATAAAAAATCAGATACTAATTTTAAATTACCAAGCATAAATTTTTTAGAAAAAAATCAAGACCTAAAAAATAAAAAGAATATAAATGATGTTGAACTAAAAAGAAATTCAGAATTTTTGGAAAAAGTTTTGCTAGATTTTAATGTTGAGGGAAAGATTAAAAATATTAGCTGCGGCCCAGTGGTAACTTTAAATGAATTTGAACCAGCTTCAGGAATAAAAGTTTCAAAAATAGTTAATCTAGCAGATGATATTGCTAGAAATACAAGTTCAGTTTCAACAAGAGTAGCAACGATTCCTGGGAAAAACACAATAGGTATAGAAATACCAAATTCAAAAAGAGAAAAAGTTTTTTTAAGTGAAATTATTTCAGATGAAAAATTTAGAAAAAAAGAAATAAAATTACCTATAGCCCTGGGGAAAAGTATCTCAGGTACTCCAATTATTGGTGATCTTTTTTCAATGCCTCATTTATTAATCGCTGGAACTACAGGATCTGGAAAGTCTGTTTGTATTAATACTATAATTTTGTCTTTGCTTTATAAATATACTCCTGAAAAATGTAATTTAATTTTAATAGATCCAAAAATGTTGGAACTTTCTACTTATGAAGGCATTCCTCATTTACTTTGTCCTGTTATTACTGAAGCAAAAAAAGCTACGGCAGCTCTTGGATGGGCAGTAAAAGAAATGGAAAGTAGATACAAATTAATGACGAATGTTGGTGTAAGAAATATAGATGGTTATAATTCTAAACATAAAAAACATATGCCTTATATTATAGTTGTTGTGGATGAAATGTCTGATCTCATGCTAATAGCAGGGAAAGAAATAGAAAATTATATTCAAAGATTGTCGCAAATGGCAAGAGCAGCAGGAATTCATATAATCATGGCTACTCAGAGACCAAGTGTAGATGTTATAACTGGTACAATAAAAGCAAATTTTCCTACAAGAATTTCATTTCAAGTAAGTTCTAAAATTGACAGTAGAACAATTTTAGGAGAACAAGGAGCTGAACAGTTGCTAGGAAGAGGAGATATGTTGTTCATGTCTTCAGCAAACAGAATAGTAAGAATTCATGGCCCTTATGTTTCTGAATCTGAAATAGAAAAAGTGAATAGCTTTTTGAGATCTCAAGGAAAACCAGATTACATTGATGAAATTACCATTATAAAAGAAAATGATTCAAAAAGTGACGAAGACACAAATAATGAAAAGGATGAATTATATTACAAAGCTGTGGATATTATAAAATCAGAGGGAAAAGCATCAACCAGTTTCCTACAAAGAAAGTTACAGATTGGGTACAACAGGGCAGCAAGAATTATGGAAACTATGGAAAAAGAAGGTATAGTTGGTCAAGCAAATCATGTAGGTAAGAGAGAAATTCTATAGGACCATCTTGAAAAAAAAAATTAATTTTATTTTATTAGTTTTACTAATTAGCTTATTTTTTACAAGTCATTCGAAAGCAAATTTTAAAGAAGAATTAATAAATAAATATAAATCAATTAATACTCTATATTTTGATTTTACTCAAAAAATTGGTGATAAAGTGGAATTTGGAAATTGTAATATTAAATATCCATTATTGATGAAATGTGAATATCCAAAAAAAAAGAAAAGTATAATTTCAAACGGAAAAAGATTTGTAGTAATTAAAAAAAGATATAAAAAAATTTATAGTTATCCACTTAAAAAAACACCACTATTTTTTCTACTTAAGAAAGAAAATATTTTAAACGTAATTGAAAATTATGAACCAACAATCACAAATTTTGTTGAATATAATTTAAAAGATGAAAATTCAAATAGTTTAAAAATTTTTTTTGATAAAAACTCACTAGAACCTTTAGGATGGAAAACTATAGATGCTTATTCCAATGAAGTAACTTTTCTAATTAGAAATATTGAAACAAATGTAATAATAAACAACGAACTTTTTAAAATTCCTAAAGAAGAAGATCTTTAAGAAACCATTTTTCCTACTTTTTCACCACCAAAAATATGAAAATGTAAATGAGGAACTTCTTGTCCTCCGTTTGGTCCTACATTCACTAAGGATCTATATCCTTCACCTTTAACAACTTCAGAAATACCTAATTTTTTTGCAACCACACCTATTCCTTTGATCAAGGCAGCAATTTCTTTTTCGGATGCATTGCTAGAAAAATCATCTAAATTTACATATTCACCTTTTGGAATTACAAGCGCATGAATTTTTTTTTGTGGATTTACATCATAAAAAGATAAAACATACTCATCTTCATAAATTTTCTTACAAGGTATTTCACCTCTAAGAATTTTAGCAAATATATTATTTTTATCGTAAGTCACTTTGTTTATTTTCCATTAATTAATAAAAAAATGATAAATTAATAAACCAATAATTAATCCCTTAATAAATGATATCCAAACAACTCCATAATCAGAAACGTTTAGTTTTTCTTTCCAATATTCTATATATCTTTTGTGCCAATTTATCATTTTTGTCTTTTCTTTAACTCATCCATCACATCCTCAATTTTAATACCATTTGCTTCTAAAAGCACCATCAAATGGTAAAAAACATCCGCTGATTCATGAACTTTGTTTGAATTTTTTTCGATAGCATCAATTAATTCGGCTATTTCCTCTTTTACTTTTTTGGTACAAAATTTTTTGTCATTTAATAATTTGTTAGTATAGGAATTTTCAGCTGTAGATATTTTTCTTTTACGAATTACAGAAATCAATTCTTCTAGAGTTTTAAACATTTTTAAATTCTTACAGGAATTCCCTTTGATTCTAAATATTTTTTTGCATCTTTTATTGAAAACTCTCCAAAATGAAATATGGAGGCTGCTAAAACCGCGCTAGCTTTTCCAATTTTAAAGCCATGATAAAGGTCTTCTAGGTTTCCCACCCCACCAGAAGCAATTACAGGTATTTTTAAAATTTCAGATACTTTTTTTGTTAAATCTAAATCATATCCTTTTTTTGTTCCATCTCTATCCATTGAAGTTAATAAAATTTCTCCTACGCCAAGATTTTCCATTTTTTTCACATATTGAATTACATCTATTCCTGTTGCTTTTCTTCCTCCATGGGTAAAAACCTCCCATTTATTTTTGTTAACTAATTTTGCATCAACAGCAATAACAATACACTGAGATCCAAATTGCTTAACAGCTTCTTTAACTAAATTTTCATTATTAGTAGCCGCAGTATTAATTGAAACTTTATCCGCACCAGCACGAAGTAAATTTTTTATATCTTCAATTTTACGAACTCCGCCTCCAACAGTTAAAGGTACGGAGAGTTTATTTGCAGTTTTTTTTACTATTTCTATTATCGTATCTCTATTTTCGCTAGACGCAGTGATATCAAGAAAACAAATTTCATCTGCTCCGCTATCATTATATATTTTTGCTTGTTCAACGGGATCCCCCGCATCAACAAGATCTACAAAATTAATACCTTTAACTACTCTTCCTTTGTTTATATCTAAACAGGGTATAATTCTTTTTTTTAACATTAAATTATCTTACTAAGTTCCTTGATATCAATACTACCATCATAAATTGCTTTACCTATTACGATTCCTTCAATATTAGGAAATTTTCTTTTTTTAATATCAATTACTTCGTTTATTGACGCAACACCACCAGAAATTAAAACTGGAATTTTAGTTAAGTTCGAAAAGTTTATTGTTCCCTCAAGATTGGAACCTAATTTTGTTCCATCTCTATCAATGTCCGTATAAATTATTCGATTTATTTTTATATTTTTTATTTTTTCTAAATATTCGCTCGCCAATATATTAGTTTGTTTTTTCCAACCAGATAAGGCAATATATCCTTTACGAACATCAAGTGATATTGCAATTTTATCTCTAAATTTTTCGCACGCAGATTTAAGAAAATCTATATTTTCTACTGCAGCCGTTCCTAATATTACTTTGTCAACGCCAAAATCTAATAGTTTTTTTATGTGTTCAGAATTTCTTATCCCTCCACCGACTTGAATTTTAATTTCATTTATCTCACTAATTTCTTTTATTATATTTTCATTAATAATATTGCCTTTTAGAGTGCCATCTAAATCTACCAAATGAATATTTTTAAAACCTAAATTATAAAATTCTTTTGCATGCTCAACGGGAGATTTTTTGTATTCAGTAATTTTATTAAAATTACCTTTTAGAAGTCGCACACATTTACCCTCTTTAATGTCAATCGCAGGGAATATTTTCATTTTAAAATTTAGAGTTTTCCTTTTGTAGAAGGAATTTTATTTTTTACTCTACCATCTATTTCTAGAGCTTCGCGCAATGACTTGGCAAGAGCTTTAAAGCAAGACTCAATTATATGGTGACTATTTTCACCATAAATATTTTCAACATGTAATGTTATACCAGCTGCTTGTGAAAAAGCTTGAAACCATTCCTTAAATAGTTCTGTATCCATTTCTCCCAATTTTTCGACTTTTAATTTTACTTTCCATATCAAATAAGGTCTGTTCGAAATGTCCAGAGAAACACGTGTTAAAGTTTCATCCATTGGTATGAATGAATGCGCAAATCTTTTCATACCCTTTGCTGTTCCAAGTGCTTTTCTCAAACATTCTCCCACGGCAATTCCTACATCCTCAGTTGTGTGATGAAGGTCAATATTAGTATCGCCCTTGGCAATTATTTTTAAATCTATTAAAGAATGTTTAGATAATTGCTCCAACATGTGATTAAGAAAACCAATTTTTGTATCTATTTTATAAAGACCTTTACCATCAATATTAACTTCAACAGTTATACTGGTCTCGTTGGTCTTTCTTACTATTTTAGCTTTTCTTGGCATATAGCGATCCTGTAATAACAGGCTTTATAAATAATTCAAGAATTTATCAATAAAATGAACTTTTAGGCTTGAAGATACCAAATAAATCTCCACATAGATATCCGATGAGTAATAATACAAATTGGCACGGAACTACGATTGTCTTGATCAGAAAAGGCAAAGATGTTGTTGTTGCAGGAGATGGTCAAGTCAGTCTTGGTAATACTGTAATAAAAAGTACAGCAAAAAAAGTACGAAGGATAGAAAAAAGAAACGTTATAGCCGGTTTTGCTGGATCAACAGCAGATGCGCTAACTTTATTTGAAAGATTGGAAGCTAAATTGGAAAAGCATGCCGGAAATCTTACAAGAGCAGCTGTAGAATTAGCTAAAGATTGGCGAACTGACAAATATTTAAGAAGATTAGAAGCTTTAATGGCTATTGCTGATAAAGAAAAAAGTTTTATTATTTCTGGAACTGGTGACGTATTAGAACCTGAAGAAGGTATTATAGGTATAGGTTCTGGTGGTAACTATGCTTTGGCGGCAGCAAAAGTTTTGATGGATACTAAAATGTCAGCAGAAGAAATAGCAAAAAAATCAATTCAAGTTGCTTCGGAAATATGCGTTTACACTAACAGTAACATAACTTTAGAAAAAATATAATTAATGAAGCAAAAAACAAATATAACATCATTACCAAAAAAAAACTCTCAGCAAGAGACGGATGATAAATCAGTAGTTTCATCCTTATCTCCTAGAGAAATAGTATCTGAATTAGATCGTTATGTAATTGGACAAAACGCTGCGAAAAGAGCTGTTGCTATAGCGCTTAGAAACAGATGGAGAAGACAGGCTTTAGAAGGCAACATGAAAGATGAAGTTTTACCAAAAAACATTTTAATGATAGGACCAACTGGTGTAGGAAAAACTGAAATTTCAAGAAGACTATCAAAATTAGCTGAAGCTCCATTTATAAAAGTAGAAGCAACAAGATTTACAGAAGTAGGTTATGTAGGACGAGATGTAGAACAAATAATCAGAGATTTGTTAGAAATTTCTATAGCTATAGAAAAAGAAAGAATGAGAAAACAAGTACATACTAAAGCCCAACAAGCTGCGGAAGAAAGAGTGCTAAATGCACTCGTTGGGAATAAAGCTAGTGTTGCAACAAGAGAAAGTTTTAGAAAAAGATTAAGAAATGGTGATCTAGATAAAAATCAAATCGAAATTGAAGTAAATGAAGCACCTAGCATGCCAAGCTTTGAAATACCAGGAATGCCTGGTGCTAATGTAGGAATGATAAACATAAGTGAAATGTTAGGAAAAAATCTTAAAAAAGGTAAAAAGAAAAAAATGACAGTGAAAGAATCACATGAAATTTTAATTGCTGAAGAATCAGACAAAATGATTGAGCAAGATGCTATTATTAAATCAGCAAAAATTTCAACAGAAAATAATGGAATTGTTTTTTTGGATGAAATTGACAAAGTATCTGCAAGAGGAGATAGAATCGGTGGTGACGTTTCAAGAGAAGGTGTGCAAAGAGATTTACTACCATTAATAGAAGGAACGACTGTAAGCACAAAGCATGGTCCAATAAAAACTGACCATATATTGTTTATTGCATCTGGTGCCTTTCAACTTGCAAAACCTTCTGATTTACTTCCTGAACTTCAAGGTAGATTGCCTATAAGAGTAGAACTAAGCGCTTTAACTAGTGATGATTTCAAAAAAATTCTAGAAGAACCAGACAATAGTTTAATTAAACAATACAAAGCTCTTCTTCAAACAGAAAAAGTCGAGTTAGATTTCACAAAAGATGGGATTGAAACAATAGCCAAACTTGCTACAGAAATTAATTCCAGTATTGAAAATATTGGTGCAAGACGATTACATACTATTATTGAAAAGGTACTAGATGAAATTAGTTTTACTGCAACTGATCGAGGTGGTGAAAAAATTATTATTGATAAAAATTACGTAACAAAAAACCTTGGTGAACTTGCTAAAGATACAGATTTATCAAAATTTATTTTATAAATTTTCTTTACTTTTTAAAAAAATATATATAGCTCCTTCTCCGCCATCTTTAATATCTGCGATCGATATTTTGTTTATTTTATTAGATAAATCCTCATCGTTCTTTATATAATCTGGAACTGAATTTTTAAGAGAACTTAGTTTTTCAGAAACAAAAGGATTATTGTGAAATTTTGATCTTAACCCTTTACCAGTAATAATTATAATTTTTTTATAACCATTATTAAAAGATTTTATAATAAAATCTTTTACTTTAATATTTGCTTCAGATAAAGAAATCCCGTGTAAGTCAAGTTTTGGCACCTTGAGAATTTTAATATTTTTTTTTTCTATATCTTCTTCTTTGGGGGAAATATCTCCGATTTTTTTAGTAAACGACTCCCAGTCCTCTTTGTCTTTGGGTGTAACTCCGTATTTTTTTTTCACTTTTTATTTGTTATTTGATGTCTCTACTAAATACCATGTTGGATCTTGACTCCACATGTTTTTTGAAAATTTCCAAACATCATTGGCTGTTTTTATTTTATCAGGATGGCCTTCAATTATTTTATTATTTTTATCTTTTACGCATGTAATTATTTCACTAACAAAGTTTACTGTCACTTTATAAATATTTTCGATCTTTTTAAATTCCTCTATTTTTGAGGATTTAATTCCTATAAAAGTTGTTTCGTATCTAAGTTCTTTTTTCTTTCTTTCGTCAATAACTTCAGAGAAATTTGCAAATAAGTCTTTTCCTAATAAACCTTTTAATGATTTTTTATCACCAGCTGCAAATGAGGTAATTATTTGTTCGTAGGCAATGTTTGCTCCTTTTAAAAAGTTTTTTTTTACTTCTTCATCAACATTTCCTGTCCTGATAGCTTCATTATTTTCTATATCTTTAAGTACTTCCATGCCTCTGGGGAAATATCTACCAGTTGGCTTACCTTGGTGACCTGTTCTTCTGCCTAAAATATTTCTAAGCCGTAAAATTATAAAACCGGCAAACATGGCTAATAAAATTATATCTATGAACCCAAACTGACTACTCATATGTTTTTTGATTATAATACTTAATTGATATAGTATGCAAATACATTAAAAAAGACAAATGAACGCTATCATCCTTTTTATAATTGCAATCCCCTTAATAGAGATTTATTTAATGATAAAAGTTGGCGGTGTAATCGGTGCATTTAACACTATATTTTTAATTATATTCACTGCTGCGACAGGATTATTTTTTGCAAGGTTAGCTGGCTTAAGTACAATTAAATCTGGATTCAACCAAATAATAAAAAATGAATCACCAATTTATGAAATTATTTCGGGTGCAGCTATAGCTTTTGCTGCTTTGTTACTTATTATACCTGGATTTTTAACCGACCTAATTGGTTTTTTATTAATACTACCACCTACAAGAAAAATTCTTATTTTTTCTATATCTTCTAAATTCAAAAAAAAACAAACTTTCGAAGATAAAGATATTATTGAAGGACAAATTGACGAAAATCAGGATAACAAAAATAAGTAGATGAGTTACAAAATTATATCAAAGTTCATAAAAGATATTTCTTTTGAAATTCCAAATGCTGAAGCTTTTGTTATGCTGGAAAAGGAGATTCCAAATTATATTTTAAATTTTGACATAAAAAGTACTCCTTTTAAAAAAAATATAATTGAGGTTAATACAATATTAAGACTTACGCCTAATGAAAAAGTTAAAAATAAAATATTAGCAGAAATTAATTTAACTGCCTTAGTATCTATTGAAAAAAATATTGAAGATAAAAAAGAGATAGAAAAAATTGTTCTTGTAAAAATACCAACTGAAATCTACCCAACTTTATATGAAACTTTTGTTTACCTATTCAAACAATCTGGAATAAAAAATATTCAAATTACAAAAGAAGTAAATTTTGAAAAGCTTTATAATGAAAGAAAAAAATAATTACTTATAATAATTTTTTTGCAGAGATGATTTAAGATACTCTTTATGCATTGAAATTTCTTTTTCTGAAATTTTAACTATTTTTCTTAAGACTTTGTTTTTTTTATCTAAATCAATATCCAATTTTTCATAAGCAACATCATTATTTTCGAAATTAAATTTAGGTTCTTTTTGACCTAAAAGATTTATATAAACTTCTCTAAGTAAACGACAATCATCTAATGCATTATGTTTAATTCTTTTGCTATTATCTATATTAAAACGTTTACAAAGCGCATCTAAAGAGTTTTGTGCACCTGGAAATTTTTGACGCGCCATCTCTAAAGTATCAATTACATTCTCTTTATTAACTTCTTTTTGATTATTTAATCTTAGCTCATAGTTAATAAATGATAAATCGAACGGCGCATTATGTATTATTATTTTTTTATCTTTTATAAAGTTTATAAAATCTTCAGATATTTGAGAAAATGTTTTTTTATCAGATAAAAATTTATCAGAATATCCATGTATCTTATAAGCATCTTCAGATACTGATCTTTTAGGATTTAGATATTCATGAAATATTTTTTTTGTGGGGATTTGATTTTTTAATTCAATACATCCTATTTCAACTATCCTATGTTTTTCATTAGTTGATAATCCTGTAGTTTCAGTATCTAAAACAACTTCAAGCATTAATTAATATTTTTTTAATTAATCTTTTAACATTTTTTTTAGTAGAATTATTGTTAAAATTGTTTTTTATTATAAAATCTGATTTTCTTTTTTTGAGTTCTAAAGGAAGTTGAAGTTTTTTTAATTTCTTTACAATTTTTGGGTTAAAATTAGCTCTTTTTTTTAACCTCTTTTTGATTTCTTTTTTTTTGGCATAAACAAAAATTATAATATCTTTTTGATTATTTAATTTATTTTCCATTATTAGTGGAATATCCAAAATAACTATTTTTTTCTTTTTATTTTTTTTTAAAAAATTATTCATTTTCTCTCGAATTTCCGGGTGTACAATTTTAATAATTTTTTTAAGATTGTTTAAATTAAACGCAACCGCATTAGATAGTTCTTTTTTTTTAATTGGGAAGCAAGTTATGTATGAAGGGAGTGCTTTTTTAAGTTTAAGGTAACATTTTTTACTTTTTTTATATAATTTCGCTACTTCGTTATCTGCATTAAATACTGGGTAACCAAATTGTCTTGCAATATGGCTTTTCCCAGAACCAATATCTCCTACTAATGCAATTCTAATCATTAATCTAATAAATTCTCTTTTACATTTGGCAAAATGCCATGCCAAATTTTAAACGATAATTGAGCCTGATAAATAAACATCATTTTACCATTTTCAATTTTATTACCCAATAATTTTGCTTGTTTAAGAAAATTTGTTTGCACGGGATTATAAATTACATCATAAAATAATTTATTTGGACCGATATCTTCATAATTTAATTTTATTTTATCAGTTTTATTAAGACCTAAACTTGTAGCATTAATTATCATATCAAAGTCTGGCACTTCACCCCATTCTATAATATCAAGGTATGAATAAATTTTTTTTAAATCGTCTGCTTTTTTTTTAGTTCTATTGCTTAAAATAATTTTAGAAGCTCCAAATTTTTTTAAAGCTATAATAATTGCGGGAGCGACACCGCCTGCTCCTAAAATAAATACTTTTTTATTTTTTACACTGTAATTAATATGTTTCAAACTTTGTTCGAACCCGCCTACATCAGTATTATCTCCCACAACTTTATTATTTTTTTTATAAATCGTATTAACAGATTGAGTTTCTCTAGCGGTAAAAGTTAGTTCATCCAAAAAAGGTATAACCGATTTCTTGAAAGGTACGGTTACATTTACTCCATCTATTTTAGAATTTTTAATGTCTAATATTATCTCTTTAATATCAGATACATTAAGTTCTTTTTTATCATAAATTGCTTCAATATTATTTTCTTTAAACCAATAATTATGCAATTTCGGTGAAAGCGAATGATCAATTGGATTTCCTATAACAAAATATTTTTTCATTTTATTGTGCTCAAATATTCCTTTATTTGTTTAACAGGTAGTCCCATAATTGTATCCTCATTGCCTTCTATTTTTGAAAACAAAGATCTCCCATCAGCTTCGATTTGATAAACTCCATAAGCAAATAATTCTTTATCATTTATCTTTTTTAAATATGATTTTATTTCGTCAGAACTAAGTTGTTTCATTGTCAAATTTGAGGAATCTGTAAAATTCCACACCATAGATCCATTTCTGGATATACAAACCGAACTAATCAACCTATGTTCTTGTCCATTTAATTTTTTAAGTATATCAAAAGCTTCTTTTCTATTTTTTGGTTTAGAAATAAGATTATTTTTTAGGTCTATTACGCTGTCTGCTCCTAAAACAAGTTCGTTAGGTTTTTTTTCACTAACCTTTTTTGCTTTTATTTCGGCCAGGTTTTTTGAAATTATTTCAGGGGTAGCTTTTTCTTCCAACAAAGATTCCTTAATCTGATCCTCATCAACATTGGATGGTATTACTTCGCAGGTAATTCCATTTTTATTTAATATTTCTTTTCTAACTCCACTTTTTGATGCGAGAATAATTTTATTAATCATCTAGAGTTTAATATGTCTAATGTTTTTATAATTGATGCTGCAATTTCCTCAATAGATTTTCTTGTTACATCTATTATAGGCCAATTATATTTTTTAAAAATTTTTTTAGAATTTTCTAATTCATTTAATATTTTTGCCTCATTGGTGTAATCACTGGGTCTTTCTTCATTCATAGATTGAATTCTATTTCTACGCACATCAAGCAATCTATCAGCACCGCAAACAAGCCCAACAATAAAATTTTTTTTAGAATTTGTTATTAGATATTTTGGTAAATTTTTGTTCGGAATTATAGGTATGTTTGCAACTTTATAACCTCTATTAGCTAAGTACATCGAGGTTGGTGTTTTGCTCGTCCTACTAACTCCAACCAAAATAACATCTGATTTTCCCAGATCATCAATAATTTTTCCGTCATCGTGTGACATGGTAAACTGCACTGCTTCAATTCTTTTGTAATATTCTTTATCCAAAGCATGCTGACCACTAGGTATTCGACTTGCTTTTTGCTTTAATAGTTTAGAAAAATCCGAAATTAAATTTCCTAAAACTTCAAAGCTTGGAATATTATTTTTTTTGGTTTCCTCTACCATATACGCTGAAAGATCTTTATCGACGATAGTATATAAAATTATTACATTTTCTTCTGATTTTGCTTTTAAAATTATTTTGTCTAGCTGATTTTTTGTTCTTGTGAATGAATAATGAATAGTTTTACTATTAAAATCAGAAAATTGAGCTTTTAAGGCCTCAAAAATACGATCTAAGGTTTCGCCGGTTGAATCCGAGACTTGATAAACTTGGTAAATTTTGTTCATAACAATGTTAGTAAAGTTTAAATATTAAACAGTATTCACATATATTTTAAAAAAGTTAATATTATTAAAATAAATCAACAATAAATTAAATAACTTATAAACGTTAATAATATACAAACAAATTATTATAAAAATTAATAAAATATAATATATGTAATTAAATCAATTATTTATAGTATACGTTAATAACAGAACTTATGGATAAACTGTACACAACTAATTTATACCTTTATTAACATGGCCTAATAATACTATTAACTTATTTATAGAATATATTAATGAAAGATACATTAAGAGCATGCATAGAGGGAAAAGAAACTTCTTATACACCTATATGGTTTATGAGACAGGCTGGTAGATATTTACCTGAATTTAGAGAAATAAGAAAAC
>MDTE01118539.1_pt1 | contig 20260 bp, 19 predicted proteins | sample 811231 | NCBI WGS metagenome assembly MDTE01 (sample SAMN05326651, study PRJNA326480) | marine metagenome | isolation source: seawater | place: Indian Ocean: Red Sea | collected 2010
AATCATTGATGTTGTTGTCAAAGCTGAAGTCCCTCTCAATTCACAAGAAGGCTATCTTCGTCAAATGATTTGGAGAGAATACGTCCATCATGTTCACGAGATTACGGATGGTTTTCACAGTCTTGATATTCATTCGACCGTTCCTTCTAATCGTACGGCTGGTTGGCCAATGAACATCGATCAGGATGAATCCAAACATCCGAATCATCTCAACCAAACTCGATCGCTTCCAATGGCATTCTGGGGCCAAAATTCGGGAATGGATTGTCTCGATTGGGCTGTTGAAAGCGTAATGGATGAGGCTTGGACGCATCACATTCCACGATTGATGGTTCTCAGTAATCTTGCACAGTTGATGGACATTGAACCTCGTCAACTCACTGATTGGTTTCATGCAGCATTCGTTGATGCTTTCGATTGGGTTGTAGAGCCAAACGTACTCGGGATGGGGACATTTGCTTTAGGCGATGCAATGATGACCAAACCCTACGTTTCAGGAACACCTTACATCAAAAAAATGGGTGATTTCTGCTCTTCGTGCAAGTTTCATCCAACAAAATCATGTCCTATATCACCAATGTATTGGGCTTATTTTGAACGGCATAAAGAAGCATTCACTGGCAATCATCGATTAGCGATGACACTGAGAACATCACAGAAACGTTCGGATGAAAAGAAGGCAAATGATATGGAAACGTTCCTCCACGTAACAAAGACACTTTCTGAAGGCAAATCGCTGCATGCCCAGAAGACGCTGTTTTCAAACGAGTAGGAACTTGACCACCTCCAACCAATTTGTAGGTTCAACCTTGATATGTTGGAGAGAGATGTACAATCATGGAGGACCCAAATGAACTGATTCTTCCAGGAGCCCTAATATCCGTAGGATTCCTTGTTTTTCTCTATCCTTTTGGCTCCGATGTTTCCATCATTGAGGATGTCGCCCCATATCTCTGTTCAGCCCCATTCATGCTCGCAGGGTGTTTCATCCTTTCAAAACGACTGGGGGCAGTAGATGGGCCAAAACTTAGCCTAGCGAACAATTTACTTTCATCGGAAGAATACCTTGAATACAAAGAGAACGAAAAGGCCCGAGATCAACAATCAATTGGATACATGATTATGTTTGGTTCAGCGATTTCAGCTGCCGGCATTTTTGTCATTGGCCTTATCAGTCTCATTTTTCTTGCAGCGATGAGTTTTGGATCCTCATCCGATGATACCTTGGAAAATGTATTCTTCTTCTTCTGGGGCTTGCTGAAAATCTGCTTCTGGACGTATGTTGGAAGTCACGTGATTATTGCCCGACCATGGCAATATTTTGGTGAAAATGGGGATGAAACATCTGTGGAAGAGAAGCGTTTGGTCCAATGTCCTGCATGCGATGCGTCGATGCGTGTACCTGTTGCCTACAAAGGCCGAGCTAGGTGCCCTGCCTGTGGTGAGGAATTCAAGACTTGATCACTTTGGACCAATCATCTCTTCTGGACGGACCCATGCATCGAATTGTTCATTGGTTAACAGACCAAGACCAATGGCACTCTCTCGTAGCGTTAGCCCATTCTCGTGTGCATTCTTTGCAATCTTGGCCGCTTTGTCGTATCCGATATGGTTGTTCAAAGCAGTTACGAGCATGAGCGAGTTGTCAAGATGCTTCTGAATGTTCTCTTCGTTTGCTTCCAGTCCATCGATGCATCGCTCTCCAAAAGCAATGCAAGCATCACTGAGCAATCGAATGCTGTGCAAGAGATTGTAGATCATCATAGGTTTGAAGACATTTAATTCAAAGTTGCCTTGACTACCTCCAATGGTTATTGCCGTATGATTGCCCATCACTTGGCAGCACACCATCGTAAGTGCTTCGGATTGAGTTGGATTGACCTTTCCAGGCATGATACTGCTTCCGGGTTCGTTGGCTGGAAGGGACAACTCGCCAATTCCACAACGTGGACCAGAACCAAGCCAACGCATATCATTTGCAATCTTCATCAAACTTGCAGCGAGGGTGTTCAATGCCCCACTTGCAGCAACGACTGCATCATGAGCAGCCAATTGAGCGAATTTATTCTCGGCACTAACAAATGGGAGTTCAGTTCGCCTTGCAATTTCTTGAGCAACCAATACTGCGAACTCTGGATGAGAATTCAATCCAGTTCCAACGGCAGTTCCTCCAAGTGCAAGTTCGAACAAATCCTTCTGAGCGAATTCAATACGGCGAAGATCTGCCTCGAGCATATGGACATAACCACTGAATTCTTGCCCAAGCGTTAAGGGCGTTGCATCCATCAAATGCGTACGTCCAATTTTGACAATGTCATTGAATTCCTTTTGTTTACTGCGTAGTTTTTCCTTCAAACTTCGCACGGATTTGAGGAGACGATGCTCGATTTCTTCAGCTGCTGCGATGTGCATCGCTGTTGGAAACGTATCGTTGGACGATTGGCCTTTGTTGACGTGATCATTTGGATGGACGGGCGATTTACTTCCAAGAACTCCTCCTGCCATTTCGATGGCTCGATTAGCGATGACTTCGTTGGTATTCATGTTCGTTTGCGTCCCTGAACCAGTTTGCCAAATTCGAAGAGGAAAGTGTTCATCTAAATCGCCATGCATAACTTCTTCACCAGCATCAACAATCCAATCTGCGACTTTTGAATCGAGAACACCAAGATCTCGGTTTGTGCTCGCTGCGGCAAGCTTGAGAATGCCAAAGGCTCGAATTAATGGCCGTGGCATGACATCGTCACCGATGTCAAAATTGACCAATGAGCGCGCCGTTTGGCATCCGTAATATTTGTCACCAGGAACGTTCATCTCACCCATGGTGTCGGTCTCAATCCGATATTTGACATCCGATTGTGGAGCACGTGCTTTTGCTTCTCGACTCGATTGATGATATGTTCCTTTGATGTCAAGACGGTTTCGTATGGCCTGAACAATCCATGCACTGCGGCCTTTGTTCTTCCCTCCACCTGTCCAGCGATCAAGCTCTTGCGCGACATCTTCTGGAATGCTTACTGAGACGATGCGGCGGTCCCCAACGTTGTGTTTTGCCATAGTTAATAACCAAAGTCGGCAGTTATTAAATCAATCCAAAGAGTGGTTTAGTGAAAGAATTGAACTGATAAACCTCCTTCACATGGACCATACATGGAAGAACAATCGAATTTCTTACCAAATCTCACAACTGCTTACGGTATCGTTCTAACACTCTGGGGGTTGATTGTGACTGCTGTATCCGAAGCACAATCGGTATCTTCTTTTGCTCCAGCCTTGTTTGGACTACCTCTATTGGTTTCAGGTGAAATGGCAAAAACACCGGGTGTAAGCAGGAAATTATGGATGCACGTTGCCGTAACCTTCGGCTTGCTTGCAGCACTAGGAGGGACTCGATTTTTCATGGTCATGTCGGATGGTCTCAATTATGCAACAACCTCAATGTTGATGCTCTTCTTGACCGGATCAATCTACACGTTCCTATGCGTACGCTCGTTCATTGATGCACGAAAATCCGGCGCAATGGAAGCAACGGAATAATCAGAATTTACGTCGACCTTTGACGGTAGGTGCTGAGGTATTGGTAACATCAAAGTCATCATCATCTTCCTCGTCGACTTTGACAGTGACATCAATTTGAGTGCCTCGTGATTGTCCTTGTTTTGCTTCCATCTTGTCGATGGTTTTCATCAACATGGCGAATTCCAATTCAAGGTCTTCGAGTGCATCGCTTAACTTCTCGATTTGACCTGCGAGACGCTGAGCGATTTTACGAGCCTTGGACAAGGTTCGGTCGTTTCCCATGTTACAACCGTTTCCTCGATTGATTATCAATCCATCGAATCCAAATCAACATCGTTTGGACCGATACCAACCGTGATTTCCCCATCCTTCCAAACGCCTCGATACATGAGCATAGTCTGGAATGGAGTTGCAACATCACCGCCCTTTGTGACAGCGATGACGCCACCACGACCTCCGATTGGCTCAACTGCATTGAGAACATCCTGGCACGCCTCATCAAGGCCGAATCCAGTTTCAAATTTTGAAGCGAGTCGATGAGCAGCGCACGTTCGAATGAATGCTTCGCCAACACCGGTGCATGAAATTGCGATGTGAGGATCAGCCCATGTTCCAGCACCGATAATGGGCGTATCTCCAATCCTGCCTTTCGGCTTTCCCGTCATGCCTCCGGTCGAGGTTGCTGCAGCCAAGTTTCCATCCGCATCGAGAGCAACAGCTCCGACAGTTCCCATTCCTTCCATATCATGATCAAGGACGGAATCAACTTCATCGGTTGCTCCAGGACGGGCGTTTTGCTCTTTCCAAAGGTTCCATTGTTTCTGGCGAAGCTCGGTGATAAGCCACGACGGCTTGACCTTCTCGACACCTTGCTTTATTGCAAATTCATCAGCTGCCTCACTGTTTAGCATCACTGGCCAACCTTGCTTGAGAATGCAGTTTGCAGCGCGAACTGGATGACGAATGCGTCTTACATTGACAACAGATCCTGCAGCACCATCTTTGCCATTCATGATTGAAGCATCCATTGTGACGGTTCCATCTTCATCCAAAACGGAGCCGATTCCTGCATTGAACAACGGTTCGTCTTCCATCAATTCTACGGCCTGTGTGACCGCTTCTAATGCATCGATTGAACCCGATTGAAGTGCCTGACCAATCGATTTGAGAACGTGATGCATACAACGAATTCGTTCAGGATCAAGTGAGGTCAAACCTCGCCATTCACCATCGCCTCCAGCCCCACCATGAATGGCGAGAATGGTCATTCTCCTCACTCTACAACGGAGCAGCGGACGATTTGCTGAGGTTGTGCTGGGCGGTCACCAGGTAACTTTTGGCAACGTTCAATCGCTTGAACGACATCCATGCCTTCGGACACTTGTCCAAAAACAGCATGGTTTCCGTTGAGCCATGGAGTTGCAACCGTGGTCAAGAAGAACTGAGAACCTCCAGTATTTGGTCCAGCATTGGCCATTGAAAGGATACCAGGCTTGTCGTGCTTGAGGTTCAAGGCAGAACGTTCGCAAGGAATCTTCCACCCTGGGCCACCGGTCCCTGCTCGTCGGGACATGGGGTCCTTGGAGTGTGGGCAGCCACCTTGAATCATAAAATCCTCAATGACTCGATGGAAGTGAAGTCCGTCGTAGTATCCGTCGTTCACGAGTTTAACGAAATTCGCGACCGTATCAGGTGCGCTTCCGTGAAAGAGTTCGATTGTGATGTTTCCTGCAGATGTTTCCATGAGTACGTGCATAACCCTACCAGACGAACGTACCTCAAGAGCATTTGCTTGCCCCATTCTTTCTTTCTCGTCAATCGAAAGCGCAAATTTTTGTTAGGAATTGTTGGAACAAATGTATCAAAGTCGTAACCACACCTTCATCAATGGAAACCCGATGTTCCACTCATGACCGACCTAAGGGATATTGCAATTGAGACGATTGACGGGAACAAAACGACACTACGCGAACTTGGTGGTAGCACCTACCTCATCGTTAATGTTGCAAGTGCTTGTGGCTTTACAAGGCAATATGAGGGCATGCAGGCCTTGTATGAAGCAAAGCAGTCTGAAGGGCTGGTTGTTGTCGGCTTTCCATGCAATCAATTTGGTGCGCAAGAACCAGGAACGCATGAAGAAATTGTAACATTCTGCGAAACTACGTTCGGCGTTACCTTCCCGATGATGGCCAAAATCAACGTCAACGGTGAGAACCGGCACCCATTGTATGCTGAGTTGTGCAAGGTTCCAGATCATGAAGGTAAAGAAGCGATTAAGTGGAACTTCAACAAGTTCATAATTCGCGAAGATGGTTCAGTGGAGCGCTTCTCCCACCGTACCGAACCTTCGGAATTACCGCTCTAAACGCATTCAGAATCAAGAATCTTCAACGAGATTCAAATGCAAAGCCATTCCCGTCAAGCCTATGGTTAAGCAACTTCCATGTGTTCCAATGGGATGCTCAGCATGTTGTCGCGAAACGACCATGCCATTGACGGAAGCTGAAGCGAAGCGCCTCTCCCGAAGAACAGGAATGGCTCTTGAGTCCTTTACGTGGCAAAACAACGGAATTCTGACGCTGCTTAACGATGAGAAGACTCGAGCTTGTGTGTTTTTGCTAACAGCGAGTTCTGATGTCCATGCTGAAGGTATTTGTTCGGTCTATGAGGTGCGTCCAGAAGGATGTCGGAAGTATCCAATCGTTCTGAATTCAAATGATGACGCAATCTTAGATGAGGGTTGTCCGCATCGTCTTGACTTTCCTCAACCAAACGAATCCGATGCGATTGAGTTGCTCAATCTTGAGGAACGATTGTTGCGTAAACAATAACTCTTCCAAGCGATCGATGGACAGAAACGTACCACGCGTTCTGATATTGCCATCCCGTTTCCTCGAGCATGTCTTCTATCGTCTTCCAAGTATAGTGCTTGAGTGCAGGTCGTTCATCGGATTGAAGTGGACGAGTTAACAACTCAGGCCGAGGTTCGCTTGGAAGAATCAATGTAAGTCCGCCACGAACAACTTCTCTTGCACTTGCAAGAGTATGTTGGAGAAGTGCTTGATGGTCCATTGAACCTTGAGAATTACGTCCGTAAGGGGGGTCGAGAACCACACCTGCGAAGTTGTCTCTTTCATTCGGAAGACTTGCCTTGATGTTCGTTGCATCACCTTGAACGAAAGGATTCAATTCAGATCCAACCCATTCAAGATTTTGCTTCGCACCCTGAATCATTCCTTCATCAAGGTCCATTCCAATCGCATCTCGTCCACTCAAGATGGCTTCAATGGTGAACCCGCCTGTTCCTGTCATAGGATCGAGACATGCACTGTCTGCAAGTGGCCCACAGGCGAGATTCACAGCAAGCCGAGCAAGGCGGGGCTCCAAACTCACCGGTTTGAAGAAAGGTCGTTGACTTGCTCGACGCTCAATGCTTGAATCGGCTTTCGGTCCATGATTTAACAACCAACCGAAGGTCACGGTTTGCGAAAAGCCATCGAGGAGCAGACCAAATGTTGATTCAGGATTTTCAAGATCGATTGAGCCTCCCATTCGACTCAAGATGCCGCCAACCTTTCCCGCGATGACGGTACGTGAACATCCTTTGATCCCCTTACCATGCTTCCAAGCGAGAACAGCACAAGATGCTTGACCAGGTGAAAAATTCTCAAGGTGCTGCATTACTTGATGCAGCAACGTTTCTTCATCAGACCAATCGAAATTGACTCCATTCTTGAAAACGGCTTCAATACCTGCAGAAACCAAAAGTTCGGAAGCATTCTCTGAACATTTGAGGCGAGCAAGTCGCGGTGAAGACAGTTGCTTCACCTCTCCGTTCGGGAACAGAGCAGAAAGCTCAGCTTGAGCGAGTGCTGGGTGCCACCCGCGCAGTGAAACGATACAGTCGCCCATACGCTTCCCTAACGGTACATGTTCTTCACGACACCGCATGCGAACCATGACATACTCTCGCCCTTAACCGTTGGATATGGGCTGTAATCTTCGAGACCTGGCCAATGCTGAAGACATCAATCTTGCAGAGCTCAAAGGCAAGCGTGTTGGAATCGATGCTTTCTTGACTGCATTTCAGTTCCTGACAACGATTCGAGATCGTTCTCCGACTGGTGATGGAGGACCACTTCGTGATTCGAAAGGACGTGTTGTAGCCCATTTGATGGGTATGTTAACTCGGACAACGACGATGCTATCCCTTGGTATCCAACCTGTGTTCATCTTTGATGGGCCAGCTCCAGAATTGAAGGCCGATGAACTCGCTGCGCGACGAGAGCGTCGTCTTGAAGCAGAGGCAGCACACAAGCAAGCACTGGAAGATGGGGATTACCAGACCGCTCAAAAGATGGCACAACGCATTGTCCATTACAGTCCAGAAATGGTCGAAGACACAAAGCAGATGCTCGATTTACTTGGTGTCCGTTGGGTCGATGCTGCCGCAGAGGGCGAAGGTCAGGCTGCTGTAATGGCCGTTAAAGGACAACTCGATGTCGTTGCTACACAGGACTGGGACGCACTTCTGTACGGAAGTCCCGTTCTTGTTCGAAACCTTATGAGCGATGGAAGTAAGCGACACGGGCGAACCGTTCGTGCGCAGAAAATTATTCTTGCAGAGATGTTGGCAGAGCATGATCTATCACGAGAGCAATTGGTCGATTTAGCCATCATGATTGGTACCGATTTCCACCCAGGATTGAAAGGAATTGGTCCGAAAACTGGAATCAAACTCATCAAAGCCCTCGGAACCATTGAAGCGATTTGCGAAGAGAAAGGCAAGGAAGTTCCAGAACGATTGGATGAGATACGTGAGATTTTCTTGAATCATCCCATCAATTCAGTAGCAGATGAAGCCCTTAAGCCTGGTCAAGTCGATGTTAAGGGACTGATTCAGTTCCTTCAAGAAGAGAGAGAATTTAGCCAACGACGCATCGATGAAGCCTTGACGAAGCTGCGTAAGGCAAATCTGATACGGGAAGGTGGACAAACATCACTGTTCTCATTCTAAGGTCAGGCTGGGTCAAGACCGGGAAGCATTTCCAAATCCGTTGTTTCAACATTAACACCCATAACTGCAAGACTGCGAGCAAGACCTTCGGCTTGATGATCGGCAGTAAAACGTTTAAGAATTCGCTCACGCCCTGCTTTTGACCATGCTATTCGATTTGATTCGACTCCTGCCTGTTCAACAGCCTTGACCCATTGCTCGAGGCCCGCTTCTGTATCCGGCCATGGAAGGCGCCTTCCATTGAATTCATCTGTTACCGTATGCGTAAATCCACAATCATTGACAACCAAAGCAGGTGTTCCAACCATGGCAGCTTCCATTGGAGTGAGACCGAAGCCTTCTGTTCGAGCGGTTGCGATTAATGCGTGTGCATTTCGCATTAGTGCAACGATTTCCATATCGTCAATACGCGGCATTACAATTAATTCTGCACCGAATTTTTTTGCTTGATGTTTCATTTCTTCGGTTTCACCACCTCCGACATGAACGAGTGGAAGTGATGCTGCTGCTGCAACTTGAATCGCTTCCTTGCTCCCTTTCATGAACCCTGCTCGTCCGATAGTGAGCAGATAGGAGCCAGTTGGTTTGTGTGGGAAAGATTCCCAAACATGACGTTCATGTTCCGTCTCTTCAGATGGCCATGCATTAGGGTCGATTGCTGGCCATAAAACACCGACTTCGCTAGGACGTTGCAGTTCATCTCGAAACTTGACGTCCCCAGCAATCCATTCTTTGCTTGTAGGCCATCCATGTGAGGAAGCAAGCAAGCGTGAACTGGTCGGAGTGTTGGCTGAAACAGCCGTTCGAGGCCGTCTCCAGAGTCGCTTGTGCCAACGTTGATCCCAACGTCGCAGATAGGTGAGGGCTAGATTTTTGACAATCAAAGGATAGCGCAATTGACCATCCATATCGCGTTGAAGAACATCATCGTAGATGCCTTTGTCTCGCTCATGAATGTAGACATACAATGGGCAATTGTTTGGGATGATATCGAGAACTTCCATTCCACCTGTGCTCAGGACGATATAACACGCATCAGCAGCATCGAGGGCTGGTTGCAGTTTGCTTCGCAACCTTCGCCAAGCCTTGAGCGCAGACCGGCCAGCACGAGCCGTGACTTCAGCAATAGGTCCTGTTGGTAGCTGCCATGGGACCTCAGGCGTGATAACCTCAATATCGAGTTGTTTACATCGTTCGAGAAGAAGCTGAGGTGCATTGAGCGTTGCAATAGTGATCGACCATCGTTTTGCATGCTCCGGTAAGGCAACGATGAGATCGCGTTGTGCTCCACCGAGCAAGCCCATGTTTCGATGCAGAATCACGAGTCGAGGTTTGCTCATGTTCTCACCCGCTTGTACACTTCAAGCAAATCGTCGACCACGTTTGACCAAAGATAGGGTTTGGAGGCTTCATGTCCGTTTTCTGACCACTGTTTAATTTGGTCATCATCGGCTTGAAGTAAGGTTTTGATGGCTTTGAGAAGGTCTTGTGAATCTCCCGGAGCGACCGATAATCCTGCATTTGGTTCGGTTACCAAACGACCCAAGTCATTGACATCAGCCATCACCGTTGGTGCTCCAGCATGCATTGCTTCCAGCAATACTGTTGGCAACCCCTCGAATCGAGATGGAATCAAAACGCCTTTGGCTTGCTCAAACAACCACCGCTTTTCATCATCATCTACGCGACCCAGTTTTGCAATCGAATCGGGATACTTCGATGAAGCAATTCGCTTGTCCAGCCATGCATCCAACTCTCCGCTTCCAGCGATGGCGAGGCAAGCATTCGGCTCACCTTGGTGACAAAGCATGTCCCATGCATCCATTAAAACATCAAGCCCTTTCTGTTCACTGAGTCGTCCAACAAAGACGAAAAGCGGATGTTCTTCGATACTAACAGGGAGCGAAGCGGGACGTGCAGCATCTTCAGCAACAGGTTCGAAGCCATTGGGTAATACATCGATCGATTTGTGAACACCTCTGTTTTTCAGATGATTCGCATAGTAAGGAGTGAGTGCGATACGAGCATTGGATGAATGAAGCGTCCTTCGACCTTGCAGTGCCCAGCGAATTCGTTTGAGTATTTTCCCAGAAAGACTCGTCTTGATGTAATCGTTATGGAATGTTGTGACCACTGGAATCTTTTCCTTCCGAGCACGTTTAATCGAGCGTCGGATCAATACAGGCAACGTGTCGTGAAGGTGAACAATATCGAAGTTCATCTCAAGTTGTTGAATGGAAACGACTGGATCAATGCCTCCTAGAATTCGCTTGGGTGGTAGTCGAATCACCTCAACACCGTCTCGAATGAAACGTTTCTCCTCATGTTCAGGAATGTCTGCACACCAAACGGTGGCTTTATGTCCTCGTGCAACCAGCTGACGAGCGATGTGTTCAACGTGCTGATTCCCTCCTCCAAGGTGAGGCCAATACCAAACGTGAACAAGAAGAACGCTCAGAGGCGAGTCCACTTCTGAGGGTTCCATGATGCGAATGACTCGTCTTTGCTACATTAGCCATTCCCTGTTCTGTCGATACATGGTGAAAGAATACGCATGAATCGGAGTTTTCAAGTTGTATCGAGGATTGTTGTCCATCATGCGAACCTTGACTGCGCTCATCGTGGTCGGTTTGTTTCTGTTTCCTGGTTGTACGTATTTCGATAACGGGGAGGCGATTGAGAACGAGATTGTGGTTGAACTTGTTCAAGGATGCACCGATGAATCTGCAGAGAACTACAATCAAAGTGCTGAGCAAGATGATGGCTCATGCGTTTACGCAGAACCAATCTTTGGATGCACAGATCCGACTGCAATTAATTACGATGAGACTGCAACTGAAGATGATGGAAGCTGTGAATTTATGGAAACGATACCCTGCAATGGAATGGTGATTCTTTGCCACAGGCCGTACGATACAGTGACTTTCCCTGAAACGCACAATGCATTTTCCACACATGAAGACAACATTTTCTATCCTGCAAGCAATCACCGAACTGGGTTCCAAGCACAATGGAATGCAGGAATGCGAGCCTTCATGCTGGACACCCATTATTTGACCGATGCTGATCAGAGTGCAACCAATGTTCGTTTCTGTCATGGTGATTCAAGCCGGGGCTTTAGTCCATGCACCTACGGTAATGTTGACCCATGGGCATGGTTGGGCAAACTTGAATCTGAGATGCAATCCGAAGAGAGAGATATTGTGACACTCCTTATTGAAAATCATGTCGAAGCCGATCATCTCAAAGCCTTACTTGATGATGTTGGCTTGAGCGATATGATGTACGTTCATGAAATGAATACCGAGTGGCCCACGCTGATTGAACTCATCAACATGGACAAGCGATTGGTTGTTTTTTGGGAACAATCAGGAGATACTTCACACCCCTACTTCCATGATTTCTTGACGTTTGGATGGACAACAAATTATGCTGATGAGAGTACGTCATCGATGGATTGCAAACCCTTACGAGGCGATGACTCACAACCCGTCTATCACATGAACAATTGGCTGAAGAACCAAGCTGGGCTTTCTGATCCGACACGATCGGCAGAAGCCAATGATGTTGATTTCATGGTTGAGCGAGCGGAAGAGTGCATTCAAGACCATGGAAAAAGGCCGACTTTCATCGCTGTTGATTGGTGGGAAGACGGGGATGTTGTTGAAGCGGCCCGATTGGTGAATCTCATTGAGATTGCATGAATCTTAGTGGACTTGCGAGCGTTGTAACGCCGTTCTCGTCGAGAAGAGCACCCCTGGCAACACTTTGGATATCTGCGAGTGCTTCAGAAACGGTATTGATTGGTGCACAAGGTATGCCTTGAAGCATGTGTTCCAATTCGGTCCGAGTGTATTGTTCGACCCATTTTTGAATCTGCGATTCGATCTCTTTGCGGTTTTCGATTCGACCTTCGTTTGAACTCCATTCTTCCATACTAGGGATGCCTGAAACTGCACAGAATTTCGACCATTGAGCATCCGAACCTATGGCGACAACAAACCAACCATCTTTGGCTTCAAACGCTCGATAAGGTACCAAATTTGGGTGTGCTGAACCCATTCGTTGTGGGTCAACTCCACTGGCGAGAACATTCTGAGCTTGATTGGCAAGGGACGCAATTGCACAATCCCACAAACTGACATCAATGTGTCGAATTGTCCCAGTTCGCTCTTTATCGAAAAGGGCTGCGAGGATGGCATTTCCTGCATATAAACCTGTGATGATGTCAATCCATGCGACTCCAACTTTGACCGGGCCACCCTCGGCTTCGCCGGTGATGCTCATGATTCCACTTCTCGCTTGAAGAGCAAGGTCGTAACCGGGTTCATCACGCCGAGGCCCAGTAGCACCGTATCCAGAGATGGAACAGATGATGGTATCTTGAGGAAGGGCACCAATAAGACGTTCAAGCGTCCCAGGTTTGAAATTCTCAACAACGACATCAGCCCACTCGATCAATTCCACCAAACGTTCTGTTTCTTCTTTCAAGTTCATTTGAAGAATGGTCTTTCCTCGATTGCAGCATAGGAAATATGCTGCTACGCGCTCACCATCAAAGTCCGTTGCAAATGGAGGCCCCCAGCCACGCGTATCATCACCCCAAGGCGCCTCGATTTTGGTCACATTTGCTCCCAAATCTGAGAGCATTTGTGCTGTGTATGGGCCAGCCAGGATTCGAGAAAGGTCGAGAATGTTGATTCCGTCCAAGATTCCGCTCATGACACCTCCAGACATCCGAAAGAGTTGAACCCAACCCTCCGGCTTTGTGGTCATGAGCGAGGAGGAAACCAACCATCATCGGGTGTGGTGGGGCCTGCTTGTGTTCGGTCTGCTTCTCCATTTGTCGTCCATTGCATCCAGTGATTATGGTCTTGATACGCATCTTCACCTTGCTGCGATTGAATCCAACGAAGACGGAACACCAAATCTTGAGTGGGGAGATGTACGTCCTGAGGATCCCTCAGCGAGCAATCCAAACGATGTCCAAATGTTGGAGCGTGGCTGGTGGCAAATCCTCGAACTCTATCCCTCATGGCTGCTTCCGTTTGCTGCTTTCCTACCGATGCTTGTGCTTATTGGGCTTGTTCTTGGGGCGACCAAAGGAAAGCCACATCTCGCTGCCCTCATCTCGCTTCATCCATCGTTCATCTTCGCTACTGGTCGTCTCTATCCTGAATCGACCGTTGCTCTCGCTGTAGCGGGCGTCATTCTCGCATCGTTGTATCTGTTCAATCTTCGAGGCTGGAAGCTAATTCAATGGCTCTTGTTGGCGGTTGCAAGCATCCATTTGCTTGTTCTCGTTAAGGGCTTATCCGCAACGGCCGGTTGGATTCTCGTTGTTCTTTTGCTTGCTTGGATTGCTTTGGATCGGCTTGTGCCTCAATTTCGAACCTATTCTCGAAATCCAATGATGGCGCTCTCAGTTTCCATTCCGCTTGTGTTGGTAGCGATGATTGCTGCATCATTCACAACGGCTGGATCGCTCACATCGATTCGCACACATCCAGTTCAGTGGACGTTTTCTCTTGTTGTTGCGTTCTTCGATGGATTTGGCCTGTATCTTTTGGTTGGAATGTGTTGTTGGCCTTTCTTCTCAAATGCGGTTGTTCAATTGAAGCAATCCAATGATAATTCGTTGGTCTTTCTTCTCGTTTTCATTGCCTCAGGAACGCTTCTCATGTCGATGTGGATTGCTTCACTTTGGGTCTATGAGGCAGAACGTTGGAATCTTCCATTATGGGAGAACATGATTTTGATGGGGAACAATGGGCGTTATCTTACAGCTCTCGTTTTTCCACTCTTGTTGTTGCTGAGCAGAAGCATAGGGGACAAACCTTTGGCCGTAGGCAAACCACTTATGTTCGCTCTCCTTCTTGTTCTACCGCTCTCAATGTTGGCTGGTATGCATGGGCAAACAATGTGGACGGACGATGCTGCAGAATCGTTTTCAGATGATATAGAGGATGGAGAGGATTTCCTCTACATCGATGATGAAGCGCTTGCTATGCACTGGCTATACACGTTCAGACTTGAGATCGATCCCGAGGGTGACCGCAACATTACAGGACACTGGCGAGCACCAGACAGCAACTGGGAGGTTGAGTTGAAGGGTTTGGTGATGGAAAATCGAGGGGATTTATCGAACGTTGCCTATCTTGTGATTGCTCCAGAAATTGATGTTGATGTCCCTTCGGGCTATGAAAAGATGGCTTCAGGAACCGCTCCTTTCCTCAATGGTGGCGGCGATTGGAAGGTCTATCGGGCCGTCTGATGCTAGCGAGGGGTTCAAGTCATGCCTACTCGAGGGTTGTAACGGAGGGACCATGGTGCGACGTTCCGGCGCTCACAACTCTTTACCTGATGAAGACCCTGTTCAGACTCATGAATGGGAACTTTCAGTCAAGGAGGTTATCGAACAGCAAGGTGCTCAACGCGCAGAGAGATTGCTTCACAGTGCCATCGCAGCAGGTGCTGAAGCAGGCATTGATATCGATACGACCACGACTCCATATCTCAATACAATAGCTCCAGAAATGCAAGGATCTTATCCTGGTGATTTGGAAATGGAGAAGCGACTCCACACCATCAATCGCTGGAATGCGATGATGATGGTTACTCGTGCCAACAAATACGTTGATGGGATAGGCGGACATATCTCGACTTATGCTTCTGCATCTCATCTTTGGGAAGTCGGATTGAACCATTTCTATCGAGGAAAGGATGGAGATGGTTGGGGCGACCATGTCTATTGGCAAGGCCACGCCTCCCCTGGAATTTACGCTCGAGCTTGGCTTGAAGGTCGCTTAAGCGATGAGAACATTCACAATTTTCGTCAAGAGGTTGGGGGCGATGGACTTTCCTCGTACCCACATCCAAGACTGATGCCTGATTTCTGGGAATATCCGAGTGTTTCAATGGGGCTTGGAGCAATGACGGCTATCCATCAAGCACGATTCAATCGTTATCTCCACCATCGTGGTTTGGCCGATACTACGCTCTCTCGCGTGTGGTACACGATGGGAGACGGCGAGTCTGACGAACCAGAGTCACTTTCAGAATTGGCGCTCGCAGCACGTGAAGGATTGGATAACATCGTCATGACCATGAATTGCAACCTGCAAAGGCTGGATGGACCGGTTCGTGGTAATTCGAAGATTGTTCAAGAATTGGAAGGGCGATTTCGGGGAGCTGGCTGGAATGTTATCAAAGTCCTTTGGGGCTCATCATGGGATGAATTGTTTGCTAAAGATACGAGCGGAATGCTCGCAAAGCGTCTCGCAGACCTTGTTGATGGGGATGAGCAACGCCTGTTCACTGCTGAAGGGGCAATCATTCGCAAAGAATTGTTTGCAGGTGAGGAACTGACGGCTCTGGTCGCTGACTACACTGATGAAGAACTTGAAGCGTTAACTGAAGATCTTGGTGGCCATGATTTCCTCAAAATTCACGCTGCATATGCAGCAGCATGCGCACACAAGGGTCAACCAACCGTCATCCTTGCCCGCACCATCAAGGGATATGGGCTTGGTCCTGCTTTTGCAGGTCGGAACACAACCCACCAGAGAAAGAAGGCCGATGAGAAAGATTTGCGTTTGATTCGAGATGCGATGGGTCTCGATTTTTCAGATGAGGATTTGGAAAAACTTCCATTCATTCATCCTAAGGACGTTCCTGATGTTGTCGCTTATGCGAAGAAGCGACGTGCTGCAATGAAAGGCCCAATGCCGGAACGACGAGTTCCTGAGATAAACCTCTCACTGCCAGAAGACACAGTCTATGCTGAATTTGATGACGGAACGAAAGGAACGTCACAAGTTTCGACGACGATGGCATTTGTTCGATTGATGCGTGGTTTGATGAAAACGAAGGATTTTGGTGAGCGCGTTGTCCCCCTTATTCCGGATGAGGCCAGAACGTTCGGTATGGATCCACTGTTTTCCGAATTTGGAATCTATCATCCAGAGGGCCAACTGTACAAGCCGGTTGATCACAAGGTCTTGATGAAGTACAAAGAATCTGCAAAAGGGCAAATTCTCGAGGAAGGCATCAACGAGGCAGGAGCACTTTCATCATTCATCGCTGCAGCAACATCCTATGCTACGCAGGGTTCACCAACCATCCCATTCTACATCTTTTACTCGATGTTTGGATTCCAACGTGTTGCGGATTTGATTTGGTCTGCTGCTGATTCCCGGGCACGAGGATTCCTTATCGGAGCCACTTCTGGTCGAACGACGCTTAACGGAGAAGGATTGCAACATCAAGATGGTCATTCGTTGTTGATGGCACACTCAAATCCAGCGGTTCGAGCATACGATCCAGCATTCGCATTCGAACTTTCAACAATTATTAAGCAAGGAATCGTTGAGATGTGTGAACAAGACAGTGATGTTATCTACTATCTTGCCGTCTACAACGAGAACTATCCAATGCCAGCCAAACCTAAAGATTGCGAAGAAGGTATACTGAAAGGGTTGTATAAACTTCGAAAGGCTCCAGAAGGAGATGGCCCTGTGGTTCGTCTCATCGGTTCAGGTCCGATTATGCTTCAAGTTCTGGACGCGGTTGAGAAATTGGAAACGTTTGGTGTGCGTTCTGAAATCTGGTCGGCTACTTCCTATGGTGAACTTCGCCGGGAAGGAATGGAGGTATCGCGATGGAATCGTTTGCATCCAAATGAGCCAATGAAATCTTCTTGGATTGAACAACAATTTGGAGATGATTCCTCGCCAATTGTTGCCGTATCGGACAATGTTGCTGCTGTTCCGGAAATGATTCGCGAGTGGGTGAATGCCGCATACACTGTACTTGGTACCGATGGTTTTGGTCGCTCAGATACTCGCCCCGCCCTTCGCCGGTTCTTCGAAATTGATGGCGAAGCCGTTGCCCTAGCAGCACTCTCATCCCTGGTTCGAGAAGGCAAATTAGAGGCATCTGTATATGCAGAAGCGATGGCTTCGTTTGAGGTATCTGTTGATCGAACAGACATCACAAGCCTCTGATTGGCGGAATCCACGTACCATCCTTTCGAGCGTGATCCAGAATATGCCAATAGATTGTATCCAGTTCAATTCTTGGATTCTCGACGAAATCAATCTCTTTGATTGAGAGTGGTTTTTCCAATCGACTCCAAGCCCTTTTTGCATTCCATCGTAAGCCCATGATGTGTTGAGCAGGACCGCACGTCGGTAAGGAGAAACGAGTTTTCCATTGTCTTTCAACGATTTTACTTTCCTTTACGGTCGATTGAACCGTTTTCCATGATTCTCCTTTACCGTATTTCTTTGAAACGAGCCAAGAGGGATTGATTGAGGAATCAACAACAAAGCCATGCTCGACCAATACAGGAATCATCCAAGAAGCAATGTAACCAGCAGGAGCTCGAAACCATGGTTTGAAATGCTGAGGAAAATGATGTTCCAAAATTGATACTGATTTGGACAAATCGCGTGAGAATGCTTCCACATCTTTTGGCCATGCAGACCAACTACGGTGATGCAAACCATGGCAACCGATTTGGATTCGGTTTCCAAATTCAGTACAAAGTGTTGACATCAATTGCACAAATTCTTCGGATTCGCACTGATCTGCAATAACGAACAATGTGAGAGGATAATCGTGTGTCCTCATCCACGATGCAAAACCCTTCATCCCTGATTTAAATTGTTCAGACAATTGTGGTAAGGTTGGGTTTGGATTCGAACGGGTCGGGTGTCCTTGGTTAGAAGGGACGTGTCGAACATCGTCGGTATCGATAGTCAACCAAGTCCGAGGCAAAACCCTCACATCCTTGGTAAATCGATAACATGGATTTTGTGTGGGACCGTCTTATCATTCAATTCAATTCCAATGAATTCATCAATCATCTGGCCGTTCCATCTCTGACAAATCCGTTCAGCAGTTACCAGGCCAGCTTCATTACGCGGATGAACTGTGATCTCGACTCGAAGAGCTGAGCCTCTTGAATCAAGCCAATTGAGAACAGTATCAACTGCATTCGATGCAATACGACGGTTTCGGAAGCCCTTCCGGACCCAATAGCCGAGATTGTAATTTGAATGAACCAGTTGCATCTCATCTCCAAGACCAATCAGGCCAATGAAGGTGTTCTCTTCATCATGAATAGACCAAAAATGAACACGGTCAGCATTGGAAAGATGCTCAAGGTCGTGCAGCATATCAGCCAATTGGCGAGTGATGTCTTCATCGTTTCTCAGCCAAGGCAAAGCTGCTCTCGCAGATTCAGGATCTTCGATGTAAGCTTCGATGACCATCGGAAGAATGGCCTTCGAGACCGGGCGCAGCGAATAACCCCCTGCTAAATCGGGGAGATTTGGTGTTGGCGGCATTTCTCTCCCTCATGCAGACAAATGCGAAATGGCATTCATCACATTCTCATCATTTGGATGTACACGGCGCGCCATTTCAAGCATCCAATTCAGATGTTCTGCTCGACCGGCTTGTTGTAGGATGAGGCCAATGTGATAGAGCAAGGAGACATCATCACCCAATTGTGGGCCGAGCGTGTCGATGTTGTGTTCGGCTTCAGCGATTCGTCCTGCTCGAACCAATCCAAGCGATTCAACAACAATTCGATGAACTTCTCGAGGGTCCATCGGTTCTCCAGCAGGCCATGGCCAAATTCGTGTGTTAACTCCAACTTCAGGCGAGATAACATCTTCTGGTTCTGGTTGTTCAGGAGCAGACTCAACAACCTCATCCTCAGGTAAATCGGGAACGACATCGTCCATAGGTAATTCAGGGACGTGTTCATCACTATCCGTTGGCAAATCGGGAACGCTTACCTCTTCTCCATCAAAGTCTTCAGGTATGTCAGGAGTTGTCAATTCTCCAGGAGCTAATGGAATCTCTTCATCGCCCACTGGTAGGTCTGGAACAGAATGAGGAGATGGGCCCACGGAACCGGTGAAATCAACATCATCTTCATCCTCATCCGATTGAATTAATTGTCCTTGTCCAGTGTGAACAGGTTCCGCCACTTCATCGAGAGGGTTTGAATCAGGAACTTCAAATCTGTCTTCGAGAACTGGTGCATCCGCTGTCGTTAATTCAACATCATCCTGTTTCTCAAACTCAACAGTCTCTGAGAGCGTTGGGCCTTCGCTGTCAAGGAACGAAAAACCTTCACTTTCCAATGGGTCGTTGTACTGCTCAACTTCGATTGTCACATCTTCAAGATCCAAAACTGCTTCGACCGCAAATTCATCTTCCTCTGTAACATCATCATCCATAAGGGTTGAAAGAAGATCGTTCTGTACATCGGAGGCTACCTCGAGGTGCTGGTCTCGAGCAGGCTTGGTTAAGTCGTAGTAGCACTGGACACATGTTGTCGCATGAACTTCGTTTTGAGCACCGCAAAACGGGCAAGGAGTTCCATCCTCTTCCGCATTCTTTTTGCGCTTCCAAAACATTGTCTCGCCTATTTTCTCGGTAGGCACTTGTGGTTTAAGCATCACCATCTCGCGAGCGACGAATGCTTCATTCGCCATAGTCTGAAATGATGGCAGTAGGTGGAGAAGACATGGGCGAGCGGGGCAAAGTCCGACGTATGGACAGTTCATCGCCTCCATCAGACCTCGAACCGGAAGGAGAGGACGGTGGTGTTTGGCGCCGAGGACAAGATCACTTTCGTCATTTTCGTACACTTCTCGAAATGGAGTTGGAAGAGGAAACTTCGATCATCCAAGAACGCTGGTCGTC
>MDTE01073346.1_pt1 | contig 20255 bp, 19 predicted proteins | sample 811231 | NCBI WGS metagenome assembly MDTE01 (sample SAMN05326651, study PRJNA326480) | marine metagenome | isolation source: seawater | place: Indian Ocean: Red Sea | collected 2010
AAAATAAAATTGTAAGTAAAAAAGAAATATTAATCATTAATTAATTTTAAACTTATTAAAGCAGCGTAAGTTCCTTTAAACAAACTTATTATCGAATTTTTGACCTTATAATTTGATAATAAAATAAGAAATATATGTTTAAATATCTGAAGACTTGATATGAAAAAAAATAAAATCAATTTAATTGGTAACTTGATATGTAAAGACCTAAGAATCCATTTTTCATTGAAAATTATTCTGCTATGAGCAATTGAATAAATTCTAGAAGGGTTATGGTAATTTAATTTTAAATTTAATATCTTAATTATTTTTGTATCTCCAACATCATGGTAAATAAATCCATGCGATATTTTATATATAAATAATCGATTTAACTTAATAGACTTACAAATATCTGTATCTACTTTATCCACAAAAAAATCTTCATCATATCCACCAAATATTTTAAACTTATCTACTATGATTATTGATCCAGAATTTATAGTGAAATTGATCTTTGAGAAACTAATATTTTTTCCATAATTTAGAAATTTTTTAATTCCTCTTTTTTTAAGATACTTTTTCGGAAATTTATCAAGGGTAATTAATGCTGCATCATGAGGGGGTATATTTTCTTCTAAAAAGAACAATCCTAAATGCTCATATTTTTCTGATAAAATACTATCTTGATCCAAGATTAAAAGATATTTTATTCTTTCAGAAAAGCATCTATTTATAAAACTATTGTAAGATTTGGAGAGGCCATGGTTTTCATTATTGCCCATCTTAACAACTTTTTTATTTAGAAATATTTCATGATTAATTAATTCTCTTTTTATTGGAGAATTTAAATAAATAAAAATATTTTCAAATAGTTCTGCATACCTAACGATATTATCTAGATAATCTCTATTTGGGAAATAAATTGTTACTCCTAATGCTACATTGCAGAGCTTTCTTTTCATACTAAATGTGTTGCAAATTCATGCATGGGATGACAATTTTTTTTATATTTCTTATACCAAATCTTAGGCATAATAACTATAGAATTGGATTTTAAATTAGAAAAATAAATTGGCCACCAAGCAAAACTGCTATTCATAATAATAAAATTGTTAAATAATGACATTTGATTAATTTTATTGAAAATATCACTTTCATAATTTATGTAGCTTTTGGCTGGTAATTTTATATTTTTCAATTCACTATAATCATCTGCAAATATATGGAAAGTTGCATTGGGATATTTTTCTTTTGCTATTTTAAAAGAACTCTCAAGATATGTTAAATAGTCGATGCAAATATCTTTTGCATTAATGTAATCTTTACCAATTCTTAGACAAACACAAAAATCACAGTTGTTGAAATTATTTTTTTTTAAATTACTATTTTGTCTATTAAGAAAAGGAATCTTTTTTTTTAAATTATTTTGACTTGGTAGACTCTTGGGCCATTGAAAATATCCGTGCAAAGAATAATATCCTAAAAAAGATCTTTTAAATTCAACTAAATCAATATTATAACCTAGATATAAGCCTAAATAAGAATAAAGATTTAATAAAGGGATTGGTATTTTTTCTTCCTTGAAGAAAAATCCATTTAACTTATATATAATTCTTGAGGAAATAAATAACCACTTATGAATTTTTTTTACATATTTAGGAATCTCAACTTCAATATTTTCATCCTTAAAAATAAGTTGATTAGCTTCAGAAGATCTAATTTTATTATTTTTAAACCAGTCTTCATTAAGAATAATATCAGCGCCATACTTTTCCTGAATTTTAATAGCATATGAAATTTGAAAAAGCTGATTACCTAATCCTCCTGTAAGATAAAGCTCGATAATATTTTGCATAATAATTTGCAATTAAAAATCACTATAGTGCATAATTTCAAGATTCTTCGCATATTTGAACAAATTTTTGAGCATATTTTTCTAATCTTTTTTTCGAGTTTATAAGTATAGCTTTACTTAGACGATTTTTTATTATTTTGCTTGGTGAGATCCTTATTAATTCCTGATTTTGTAAAACAAAATTTTGAAGTTCTTTAGAAATAGAATTTATTGAATTAGGATCAAAATATGTTGCCCCAGGACAATTCTGTTCTCTATTCACTTCGATATCTGAGATTATAACTTTTACTTTATATGCTCTTGCTTCTTCAATAGTAGTACTCCATCCTTCATAAAAAGAGGGATTAATTAGTGCTATACAACCACAATATAAAGATTGTATTTGAACAAAATTTAAGTTTTCCAGATAAATTACTTGATTATTTATATTAAGTTTATCAACAAGTTTCATTACATTATCAAAATAAAAAGAGTTTTCATTTTTAAAAAACTTACCGCCACATAATAGTAATTTTAAATTATTTGCCTTACTCATTTTTAGTAATATCGAGAAAGCTTCTATCAACTTAAAATGATTTTTATGAGGCCAAAATTGATTTGGGCAAAAGAAAAAACCATTTTCTAATTCATATTCTTTGACAAACTTTGATAATTGAAATTTAATTTTTTGGGGATTATTATTATGGACTATAGAGGAATGGAAATTTAAAACTTTTAATAGCGAATTTTCCCTGGATTGAGTTTTAAATCTTTTTAAAAATTCTTTTTTAATTGTATTACTGCTTAGGATTATGGAATCAGAGTTCTTCAATTGATTCTTAATATTTATTTCTTCATTTTTGATATATTTATTTGAAAAATATTCTGGATATTTTAGATACTGTAAATCTGGCAGCCAATAAATTTGTTTAATTTTATTTGATTTTCTAACGTTCCAAGTTGAAAAATAAGTATGAGTAAATTTATACTTTTTCCTACAGAAATAAATGTATGGAGAAAATTTAAAAAACTTTAAGCTAAATCTATTAATAAACCAATTTAAATCCCATTTTGTTAAAAATCTACATTTTATCAAAGTCCCAAATTTACTTAATTCAAGTAATTTATTCTTAGGAATATTATTAGGAGAAAAAATTATTATATTTTTTCTTTTAAAGCCATAAGAATTTAAAGAAAAAATCAAATTATAAAGATAGTTATAACCTCCCATATAGGATGTAGGTCTATCGTAAATAAAAGCAACTTTTTTAATTTTATTTTTCTTATTTTTCTTATTTTTCATCATAGAATTCTTCAAACCAATTACAATAATCAATTAATCCATTATCAATATCAAGTAAAGGAAACCAGTTCAATTTTGATAATTTTAAAATATTAGCTTTCAAGTATTTAGGATCTCCTTTAGGTGCGATATTATTAAAAACAATTTCGCCATCATATTTAAAATATAATTTAATTTGATTCAATATATATTTTACTGAAGAGGTTATTCCAGTTCCGCAATTATAAATTTGGTATTTTGATTTTTCAAATAATAACCCCTCGTTTAACATTAATTTATAAATTAATAAGCATAAATCATTTATATTTAACCAATCCCTTTCTTCATAACCAGTTCCCCAAAATTCAATTTTACTTTCGTTACTATTATTTATTTTTTTGCAAGCATCCCACAAAAGTTGTTTTTTAAATCCTTTTCCATATATAGAAAATAATCTTAGTGTAAAAACTTTTAAATCATACATTTTAGAAAAACTTTTATATATATTTTCATTGATTTTTTTATGTAAACCATATGTAGATATTGGACTTAAATCATAAGTTTCCTCTTCACATTTACTAATTGAATTACCATAAACAGCGCCACTTGATAAAAAAATATTTACTGCATCTTTTTGAAATACTCTTGTAAACTCTAAAATTGCATTAGTACTTTCTGTACTTTTTTTGAAGGAAATGACAGGATTTTTATTTGAAAATCCTACTGTGCCGCTTCCTGTACAATTTATAATGAAATCAATTTTTTGCCTAAATATCGATAAAGATTCATATGTAACACTTTCATTTACTAATTGATCATAAAATTGATTTCGATATTTAAAATCTTCAAAATTATTACAATTACCAATTGCATAAACCTTAAAATCTTTTGCCTTAAAAAATCTAGCAAGATTTACTGCAATTGTGCCCATTCCTCCAGCTAATAAAATAGTTTTCATAAAAAATTATCTGGATTTAATTCATTAATATTTCTAATAAACTCTATTTCATTTTTATCAAAATTATAGACTTTATAATTTTTTATATTTTCAAATCTTTCTTTAATTGATTGATATTCTATTTGTCCATCTATTGAATTTTTAGCTTCTCGAAAACACGCTTTTCTGTAAGCTTGAACTGGTGATAAAACTTGAACATCAGAGATCAAATCGTTCCTAATAAAAAAAGCATTATTTCCCGCATTATTTGAAGCTACCAAAGAATATCCCTTATAGTCTTCAACACCAAATTCAACAAATATTTTTTTTTGAATAGGTATTTTCGATAATAAGTGTTGAATTATTCCATCCTCACCCCATTGAGAAAAAAGCCTGAATTCTGAGCTCTCAACTTCAAGTCCTGAGCATTGTCTAGATTCAATTCTTCCTAAAGCTTCTTGAATCCTTTCAATTTTATAAGGCAAAGACAAAATTCTTTTAATGGTTCTTTTAATTCGAGAAGCTAAAGAAAAATTTATTTTTAAATTTAAAATACCTCTAAACATAATAAATTTTCCAAATATATTTGTTAATCAATTCTTTTGATTTTACCATCTTCCAAAGTAATTATCCTATCGCAAAGAGATAAAGTATTTTTTCGATGAGCAATCATTATTACTGTAACTTTTTTCTTTAAATTATTTATAGATTCCATTACTGATTTTTCAGTATCACTATCTAAAGCACTTGTAGCTTCATCAAGGAAAAGGATAGTTTTATTAAAATAAAAAGCTCTTGCTATAGCTATACGCTGTTTTTGTCCTCCACTAATTCTAATACCCTTCTCGCCAACAAAAGTATTATATTTTTCGCTGCAGCTTTCTATAAAATTTGCAATCTTCGCTTTTTTGGCAGCTTTTATTACTTTATCTATATCTATATCATTTGGTTCAACACCGAATGCTATATTTTCAGCAAATGTACTATCAGATAAAAATATATTTTGTGGTACATGAGCTAAAGATGATTTCCATCTGGCCAGTCTTTGAGGATAAACTTCAAAATCTAATTTTTTATTATCTATATATACAGCTCCATCAGTAGGTTTTAATAATCCCATCAATACATCACATAATGTACTTTTACCACAACCTGTTTCGCCTACTATTCCAATCTTTTCCCCTTTCAATATCTCTAAATTAATTCCATTTAAAACTTTTAAATCTGTATTAGGATATTTATAAGTTAAATTTTCAATTTTTATTAATTCTTTAAATTCTAATTCGGTTTTGAAATAAAAACTATTTGATTTTGCAACTGGCATATCTAGAAAATAAATTATCTTTTTAGCAGAAGAGCTGAAAGAATTTATTGTTGCCCAAGATAAATATACTCCTTGCATAGATGGTAGTAATCGTTGAGCTCCCAGTCCTAAGGTACCTAAAATAGGAATGATAATTTCAAGCTGAGATGCGTCTTTTAATGATAAAAATAAAGCTATAAGAGCAATAAGTACAAGACCTATAGCCTCCAATGCAAATCTTGGGAAAGAAGATAAAAATGTGTTCTCAGCAGTTTTAACTTTTATAGGAAAATCAAGGTTTTTAAATATTTTTAAATATATTTGTTGAGAACCATTTATTATTGTGTCTCTAATACCTCCAAGACTTTCCTGCAAAACTTTTATTTGTAAATTAGATGCATCAACATTAAAACTACTATTTCTTAGTAATTTTTTTCGAACTGTAAAACCTAAAACTAAATATATAATTAAGAACGTTAATACTAAAATCAAAGTAATTGAAAAATTAAAGATAAATAATCCACTCAATAAAAATAATGTGATTATTGAATTACTAAATAATTGAAGAGAATAATTTATTACCATTACTGTTTTATCAACATGAATTAATGCAGCATTGATAATCTCACTAGAGTTACTAATTAAATGACTCTCATAAGATTTATAAAGATTACGTTTATACAATTCACAACAAATATCGGACCCTATTGAAGCTGATAATCTTGTACTTATCCATAAATTTGATAACCTTATCAAAGTTGCAAAAATTACAGTAAACATAAAAGCTAAAACGACCAAAAGTATTAATTTAGATTCTTGAGAAATTCCCAAATAATTTACTATTTTTCTAAATGATTCATATTTCAGTAATATATCTGGATTAGTTATTACAGCTAAGAAAGGAATTACTGATGCCAAAGTCAATAGTTCGGCAAAACCATTAATTATTATAAAAAAACACAGCATGTTTAACTGTTTTTTCCTACGCCTAGATAATCTCTTATAAACTTCTAATAATATGAGAAATATCTCAATTCTTTTTATTTTTAAGATTATTCCCATATTTTATAAATTAAATATTCTATTACTTTAAGCAATTCTATTCCCATTATAATTTGCTTTTGATTTCACAACTATACACCAGTCTTGATTATTTAAATACCATTTTATTGTCTTTTCTAGAGCCTCATCAAAACTTAATCGAGGAGTCCAGTTCAATTCATTTATAATTTTTGAAGGATTTATTGAGTATCTTCTATCATGGCCTGGCCTATCTCTCACAAAACTAACTTGTTCTAAAAAATTATTTTCTGTATTTATTAAATTATTCATTTTTGTACATATTAGTTCAACTATTTCTTTATTTGTTTTTTCTCTAAAGTCTTAATATATGCACCAGCCTCATGAAGATAATCAAATGTCCCAGTATCTAGCCAAGCTTTACCTCTACCTAATAACTGAACATTTAGATTCCCTTCTTTTAAATACATTTGATTAATAGAAGTTATTTCTAATTATCCTCTTGCAGATGGATTCACTTTTTTTGCTTTATCTATTATTGAATTATCATAAAAATATAAACCTGTCACAGCATAATTACTTAGTGGATTTTTAGGCTTTTCTTGAATTGAAAGTACTTTGCCTTCTTGGTCAAAATCTACCACCCCATATCTTTTGGGATTTATAACATTATAAGCAAAAATAGTTCCTCCTTCTTCAATATTATCTGCTTCTTTTAATTGCTTAAATAAGTTATCTCCATGAAAAAGATTATCTCCTAGTATTAGGACTACATTTTCTTTTTGTATAAAATCTGAGCCAATTATAAATGCCTGAGCAATTCCTTCTGGTTTCTCTTTAGTGGCATATTTAATATCAACACCAATTTGATTCCCATCTCCTAATAATCTTCTAAAAAGATCTTTTTCCCAGGCGTAGTAATTATTAAAAAATCCTTTATACCTGCATTCATCAATGTTGTCAGAGGATAGTAAATCATTGGTTTATCATAAATAGGCATAAGTTGTTTACTAATAACATTCGTTAAAGGATTTAAACGACTTCCAGTTCCACCCGCCAAAATTATTCCTTTTCTATTTGAATATTCTGAAGACATTTATTTAAAATAAATTAAATTTAATGATGAATTTATGAAACAATATTTAAGTTAAATTTAATTTAAAAATCATTATCTTAGTAAAGTTTATAAATGAATAGCTACAAATCTTCAATTATCGTAACTGGCGCTGCCGGCTTTATAGGAGCAGCTTTAGTAAAAAGATTATTAGATTCAAATATAGATGTAATTGGAATCGACAACTTAAATTCCTATTACAATTTGAATTTAAAAAGGGATAGATTGAAAGACATAGAGAAATTTAAAAAAGGAAAAAATTGTAACTGGAATTTCTATGAAAATTCTATTACTGATAAAAATGATTTAGAAAAAATTTTCGAGAAATATAATCCAGATATAGTAGTTAATTTAGCAGCGCAGGCCGGGGTAAGATATTCTATTACAAATCCAGAAGAATATGTTCAAACTAATTTAGTTGGTTTTGCTAATATTCTTGAAACATGCAGAAAGTTTAAAATTAAGCATTTAGTTTATGCTTCAAGCAGTTCTGTTTATGGTGGAAACAAGAATTTACCTTTCAGTGAAACCCAATCTGTTGATCATCCAGTAAGCCTTTATGCAGCAACTAAAAAATCAAATGAAATAATGGCTCATTCATATAGTCATCTTTTTAATATTCCATGTACGGGTTTAAGATTTTTTACTGTTTATGGACCATGGGGGAGACCTGATATGGCGCCAATGATTTTTGCTAAATCAATAATTAATCAGAAGCCAATAAAAGTATTTAATTATGGAAAAATGCAACGAGATTTTACTTATATAGATGATATTGTTGAATCAATTTTTCATTGTTGCTTTAAAAAGGCAGATATCGATAAAGATTTTGATTTCCTTAATCCAAACCCGGCCACTTCATTTGCTCCTCATAAGATTTTCAACATCGGTAATAATCAGCCTATAGAATTAATGGAATTTATTAAAACTCTTGAGGACTGTTTAAATTTAAAAGCAAAGATTAATTTTATGCCAATGCAGGATGGAGATGTAATTGCTACAGCAGCAAATACAGATAGTCTTAAAGAATGGGTTGGCTTTTCTCCATCTACAACCTTAAAAACTGGAATTAAAAAGTTTGCAAAATGGTTTTTAGAATACAAAGAATATTGATCAATGGAATCTATTAATTAATTTTCAAAGTTTCTAATCTTTTTAAATTTTTCTTCTAAAATTTCTATAAAGAAATATATGAATATTGAACCAAACGTTTATTGATTTTCTAGTAAATAAGTTTTTAAATTATTTTTTTAGTTATTTTTCATTTTTAAATTATTTCTATGTATAAGTATACCTGGTGCAATTCTTTTATCTAAAGAATCTATTATTCTATTAATAGTTTTAGAATTCTTAATCTCATCTAATGTGAATTTTGACCATTCTTCGAAGTCTCCTGGATAAGGAGAAAAGTGAGTAATTTCAGCAGTACATAATTGGCTAATATAATATGTAAATTTTGCTTCTTGAATCGATGTTAATGGAAGTTTTTTATTTTCCTTGAGATTTTCTTTGATGGCCGAAAAATAAGCATTTTTATCAGTACATTTTATAACAAATGATTTATCTGAATAATAGTTATCACTTTCAACGATTACTGTCTTATTTAAGATAGCAGCTTCGATTCCAATTGTTGATACATAAGGAAGCACAATTTTTGCATCCTCCAAGAGATCATAAGTATTAAATTTGTCTGTAGCACTTATAAATGTTACTCTTTCTTGTCCTTTATACCTATTTAAGAGGAATTCTTTTAAGTCTTTGCCACTAGACTGATTTCTTTCTTGAGGATGTTGTCGAATAGCCAATGAAGCATTTGTGTTAGATAATATAAAATCCGCAGTCTCTATAATCCAATCGAAATCATTCTCAAAGGGGACATGCTTTCCCAAAGCAGGTAAATCCCATGTTATGTTTAAGGGCATTAGTATATCGTATTTATTAGTTCTATTAATGGATGATGATACAACTTGTGTTTTATAATAGTCTTTGCCTTTAATTCTTAAACTTAATTCAGTATCGACAAGTTTATTTATATACTCAATTTCATCCAAGTTCATATTATTAAATTCATTTGTACTCAATATTTTATTAACGTCATCTTGATAACCTGCAATTCCATATAATGAGAAAAAAGCTCTTTTCTTACCTCCATCATAAGTAGATATTAATGTATCCTTATTTTGAGCTAATTTTATTAATCCGCTATTACCATAAACACCACCAGGTAAAAGTAAGTGATTTACAGTATTATTTTTAAAAAAGTTTTTAATCCTTGGATAATTTACTAATTGTCTTGCTAACCATAAATCTTGAAACTTTTTTGACCTTTTAGTAGATATAGATGTTTTAAATTTACTAATCGAATTCAGTTTAGCAAGTTTCTTTAATTGTATGATTTCTTCTTTATTAATAGGATTTGATCCAGATTGAGAAATCATTTTTACTGGTATAAATTTCTCAACTATTTTTAAAACTTTTTTTATTTCTTTTATCTGTATAACATCTGCTAATGGAATTCCTTTAATAATATCGTCAATATGTAAATCATCCAAAATAAATTCCACTTTTTTATTTTTGATAGCAAGTAAAATTCCAATTGTAATTGAATACCATGGAACAGGAGTAAATTGCCAAGGGGTAATCACTATAGAAATTGAATTTCTTTGGTCCTGATAATTGTCAATTTCTACTATTAAATTCTTCAAGAATTTTGTAAAAACTTTTCTATTTCTTGAGAAGTAAAAAGTATCAGAAAAAAAATGTTTGGCTTTTTTAAGTTGATCAATAATCATTTAGTTAAAATTCTTTTCTATATTATTCGAGTAATCTTACTAAGGATAATTTAATTAGTTTGAATATATTTTTCATAATGTCCAACTTTTTAATAGTTATTAATAAAGATTTTTTCTATTGTTTTTTCTGATTTTTAATACTTAAATAAATTTATTCTTTAAAAACTTTCTTAAATTCAAAATTTAAACTCTAGAAAAGACAAAAAACTATGATGAATTTATATTTTTCAAGATCGTTTAAATTCTCTAATTAAATATTTTTCTTAAAAATTATTTATAAAAAATATTATTTCTTGAATATAATTATTATTTGGATCTTTATAACATTTTATATTATTATATTTCTAGGATTTTATAATGTAGATGATTAAAGAAGAAAAACGAACTCACGATAAGTTTTATCTTGAAAAAAAGGAAGTAAAGGTTAAGCAGTATTTTGAAGAAATTGTTGAAATAATAGGAAATAAAGAAAATAAAAATTATATTGATATAGGTTGTTCAAATGGATCTTTTTTATCTTTCTTACAAAAAAATGTTGGCTCTAATAGTCAATTAGTAGGTTTAGATATTGATTCAGAATTAATAAATTATTGTAAAGATAATAATAAAAATATTGATTTCTATGTACACGATATTAGCAAGAAAGCACCGGATAAACTTAATGGAAAATTTGATTATGTAACTTTACTAGGTGTTCATAATATTTTTGATGATTTAGATCCAATAATAAAATCTTGCAAGTCTTTTCTTAATGAGAGCGGAAAACTAATAATTTTTGGAGCTTTTACCACAAGTAATTACGATTTAATTGCTAGGGTTCGTATCCCAGGGAAGGATCATCTTGAGACAGGTTTTAATAGACACTCTTTGAAAAGTATTAAAGATATTTCATATCAAAATCAACTAACTGAATTTAATGTTCAGGAATTTCATATGAGAAGTAAAATTGAAAAAACAAATGATCCACTCAGATCTTATCATTCTCATTTTTTTGAAAATGATATTAATAATTCAGTATGTTGTAATGGTGTGGGACTTCTAGTCAATCAGTTTTTATTAACCATATCCAAATAATTATAATTTAATTAACCTTAAAGTTTCCACTACTTATACCCACTACAAAATTTATTGAATTTAAAATATAAACTAGGAAATTAATTCCTTTTCAAATATTTATAAACTTGAGTGAAAAATTATAATTTTTTTAAGTTTACTATTTTTAGCCAACTATTTAAAGAGGTTTTAAATTCTTCCAACTGATTTATGATGTAATTCATTTTTATATGAATTTGTTCTTTAAAAATATTATTATTATTTTTTAAATCTTTAAATTTTAAAATTCCTTCTTCTGAGAAATTAATCTTCCTGACATCTAAAGTGTAATTTTCCAAACCAATTTCTCTATATAAACCTCTTATTTGATTGCAATTTATCATTGCAATAGTTGGGATATGATTAGATAAACTAATAATATTAGAATGAAACCTTGTTGCTAGTATATAGTCGCATTTAAGGTAATCTTTAAAAATTGTATCTTTATGTTTTTTAAAACAACATAGTTCACTAACTATTGTTTTTTCTCTGCGGATTTCATCAGGTAAAATTGAAAGTAAATCTCCAATAATATTCATATCACTCCATATATGAGGAAAGAACATTATTTCCAAATTTTTTATATCTTTTGAAATTAATATTAAAAATTTCTTCATTTCCATAAGATACTCTTCATAATTAATTGATTTTTCTGGAAATCTTATATCATTCATATCTTTTGCTATATTTATGCCAATTCTCGTAAATTTATTATTATTTTTATGATTTTTTTGAGTATTTTCATATGCAAAAAATCCCCCATCAGGTACAACTTTAATATTCTTTAAATCATTTAAATCTGGAATTAATTTAGTTAGGTCATTTTTAGTTCCATCATTTCGAAAAGAAATAAATACATCAGATCTGTTAGACAAATATTCAATAAAATTTTTGAATCTTGAGATAGTTTTCTCTGTATGTCCTAATTCCAAGCAACTTCCTAAGCCATTAAAAAATATGGGCACTTTTATTTTTTTTAATATTTCCCTGCTAATAGAAATAGAAGTACCTGTTGGAGAATCTTCTAACCATAATTCAAAAAAACCACCTCCTCCAAAGATCAGTAAGTCATTTTTATTTGCCAAATTTACAAAATCCTCATCAAAACTCTTAACTCCTCTAAATGTTTCTCTAATTTCAAATTCATTCCATATTAAATCTTCTTTAAATAAACTATTAAACCATTTTCTAAAACCATAATGATTAGCTATGTCTCCTATATTTCCTGCAAAACTAGCAATATGAAGTATCTTCAATTGTTTCAGTATAATGTGGTTTAATTTAACACAAATTTAAGATTTTAAAAAAAAAATTAATAATCAAGGCAATTTTTATTAAATTAAAATTATAAGTCTTTTTTTCTATATTTATATTAAGTGGATATTAACGGCAGAAAAATTGGGAAAGATTACACTCCTTTAGTAGTAGCTGAAATAGGTATAAATCATGGAGGAGATGTTGAAGTGGCTAAATGTATGGTTAAACAGGCTTATAATTCAGGCGCAGAATGTATAAAACATCAAACTCATTTTGTAGAAGACGAAATGACTTGCGAAGCCAAGAACATATTTCCTCCTAATGCAGATATTTCTATCTGGGAAGTAATGGAAAAATGTTCTTTATCCAAGGATGATGAAATAGCTTTAAAAAATTTCACAGAAAATTTGGGGATGATTTACATATCTACTCCATTCTCTAGGAGTGCTGCCGATTTCTTGCAAGATATAGATATTCCAGCTTTCAAGATTGGTTCTGGAGAAGCTGATAATATTCCTCTAATAAGACATATAGCTAAATTCAACAAGCCAATAATTATGTCTACCGGAATGCATTCCATTGAGTCAATAAGAGATTCAGTAGAGATAATTCGTCAATCAGGTATCGAATTTGCTTTACTAGAGTGCACAAATCTTTATCCTTCTCCTCCAGAAATAGTTTCTTTAAAAGGTATAAGTGAATTAAAAAAGGAGTTCCCTGATGCGATTGTTGGATTTTCAGACCACTCAATTGGTCCTCATATCGCATTAGCTTCAGTTGCTCTTGGAGCATCAATCATCGAAAGACATTTTACAGACTCAAGATACAGGGTAGGACCCGATATCATTTGTTCTATGGATCCATCTGAATTAAAAATGATAATAGAAAAAGCGAATGAAATATTCATTACTACTAAAAATTCAAAAAGTAGAAGTAAAGAGGAAGAGTCAGTCTATAAATTTGCTAGATCAAGTATTGTTGCTGATAAAGATTTACAGAAAGGTGTCATTATTTCTGAATTTGATATCTGGAGTAGAAGGCCTGGAAACGGGGAAATACCAGCTAATAAATTTGATAAAATTCTTGGAAAAAAATTAAACAAATTTATAAAAAAAAATACACAGCTTAAATGGAGTGATTTTGAATAATTATCATGCCAGGATCATTTACAAAAAAATTACTATTTGTTACTGGTACTAGAGCGGACTTCGGCAAATTGCAACCTTTAGCTTCAGCTGCCGTTAAAGAGGGCTTTAAAGTATGTTTTTTTATTACTGGAATGCATATGTTAGAGAAATATGGTTTAACTAAATCTGAAGTTATTAATTATAAAGAATTCCAAAATTTTGAATTTTTGAATCAAAGGCATGGGGATAATCAAGATATCATTTTATCAAAAACCATTATTGGTTTTTCAGATTATATTCATGAAATAAAACCAGATTTAGTAGTAATACATGGTGATCGTGTAGAGGCTATTGCTTGTTCTTTAGTAGCTGCTACGAATTATTACTTAACAATGCATATTGAAGGTGGTGAAGTATCTGGGACGATTGATGAAATTTTTAGACACTGTAATACAAAATTATGTGCAGTACACTTAGTAAGTTCCTATGAGGCAAGAAAAAGAGTCATTCAGCTTGGCGAAGATAAAAAAAATATTTTTGTTATTGGATCTCCAGAGCTTGATTTACACTTGAAAGATTCTGGTGTATCAATTCAAAAAGTAAAAGAAAGATATGATATAAATGCTTCAGAATATGGAATTTGTATTTTTCATCCTGTTACTTCTGAAAAGAAAAAAATTAGATATCAAGCAGAAAAGTTATTTGAAGCTCTTGTGCAGACAAAGAAATATTTTGTAGTCATTCTTCCTAACAATGATCCTGGATCTGAAGATATTAAATTAATTATTCAAAATCTGGATAGGAAATACTTTAGAGTTTTACCATCAATGCGATTTAACTATTTTTCAGAATTAATGAAGAATTGTGGGATTTTTGTAGGAAATTCTAGTGCTGGGGTAAGAGAAGCTCCATTTCTTGGAATCCCTTCAATAGATATTGGTTCTCGTCAAACGAACAGGGCACGATCAAACTCTATTTTTCAATGTCATAGTGATGATTTAGACTCAATAACAAAAGTAATAGAAAATAATTGGTACAAAAGATTTAAACCTGATAATAGTTATGGCGTGGGTAATGCATCAAAAGCTTTTGTTTCTATTTTAAAAAATAAAAATTTCTGGGATAGATCCTTACAAAAGTTCTTTAATGAAAATAAATCATGAAATATGTTTCTTTTATACCTTTAAGGGCTGGATCAAAAGGGCTGCCCAACAAAAATATATTAAGGTTAAAAGGCAAAGAACTTTATATGTATTCAGTTGAGCAAGCTTTGAGAACTACTCAGAAATGCTTTATAAGTACAGATATTGAATCTATTGTTTTTAGAAAATTTGATAAAGATGTTGAGGTTTTTAAAAGGCCTCAAGAATTGGCAGGTGATCATATAGTTATGAAAGATGTTATTTTGGATTTCCTTAAAAGAATTTCTATTGATGACTTGAGTATAATTTTGCTTCAGGCAACTTCGCCTTTAAGACTGGATGAAGATATTGAGAATTGTAAAAGATTATTTAATAAAGGAGATTACTCTATGGTTATGAGTTTATCAACTAAGAATAAAGTATCCTCTAAGTTTGGTTTTGTATCTGGCAAAAAGTTTCTACCTTTTTCAAATCAATTATTATTTAAAAATAGGCAGGAAATACCTGAAGTTTATGGACCTAATGGTGCTATATATATATTTAAAGCAAAGGACTTTATTAAAAAAAGAACATTCCCCTATGATCAAATTGGTGCATATTTGATGCCAAAAGAGAGGTCTTTAGATATAGATTCTTTAGAGGACTTTAAATTAGTAGAGAAACAATTAATTTTAAAAAAAGAAAGAACTTAATATAAATTCTTAATATTTACTATATATTTATGAATTTTATTTTATTGTTTAAATACTAGTAATTAATTTATAATTTTTATTTAGTAATTCCTAATTATGTCAAAATTTCGTATCTCATATCCTAGGGAAGTTAATAAAGATCTCTATAAAAAAGATTTTAATAATGAACTCGGTTCTGCTTTTTATGGATTGCCAAAAAAAGTTAAGTTTTGTAGAAAATGTGTTATTTCAAATCAAAGACCTTGTACAACAATTGAATTTAAAAATACAGGAAGATCGCCAAAACAAACAATTGATCTTAGCGAAGATGGTATTTGTGATGCGTGCAGAGTTAGAAAAATAAAAGATGAAATTAATTGGAATGATAGAGAGCAAGAGTTAAGAGATCTTTGCGACCAAAATAGAAGAAATGATGGTAGATATGATTGTCTTGTGCCAGGCAGTGGAGGGAAAGATAGTTTCATGACTGCACATTTACTTAAATATAAATATGGAATGAATCCATTAACTTGTACTTGGGCACCTCATATCTATACTGATTGGGGATGGCGCAATCATCAGGCATGGATCCATGCGGGCTTTGATAATATCTTATTTACTCCTAATGGCAAAGTTCATAGATTATTAACGAGATTGTCTACTGAAAAACTTTTTTATCCTTTTCAACCATTTATTGTCGGCCAAAAAACCCTGGCCCCAAAAATAGCAGCACAATATGATATTGACTTAATTTTTTATGGAGAGAATCAGGCTGAATATGGTAACCCTAAAGGAGACATGAAATCTTCAAAAATGCAATCACAATTCTTCTCTAGTGCTGGAGAAGATGAGATTTATTTAAGTGGGTACTCACTTGCTGAGCTTAGAGAGTTCGGTTTAAAGCCAGCCGATTGGAAACCATATCTGCCTATAGATTCCAAAGTTTTCGAAAGCAAGAAAATACAATATTATTATTTAGGTTATTATGAAAAATGGCATCCTCAAGGTGCATATTATTATTCCACTGAAAATTCGAACTTCAAGGCTGCACCTGAAAGAACCGCTGGGACATACAACACATATAATTCCATTGATGATAGGGTTGATGATTTTCACTACCATACCACTTACATTAAATTCGGTATTGGGAGAGCTACTTATGATGCCTCTCAAGAAGTGAGATCAGGTGATATCACAAGAGAAGAGGGAATTTCTCTTATTAAAAAATATGATGGCGAATTTCCAGAAAGATGGGCAGATGAAATTTTTGAGTATTTGAGTATTCCTTATAAAGAATTTAAAGAAATTTCAAATATTTTTGAGGAACCAAATTTTGATAGAAAATATTATGAACTTCTTGCTGCAAATGCTAGATCTCCTCATTTATGGTTTCTTGATGAGGATGATAAATGGCAGTTAAGGCATAATATTTATGATTCTAATGACCTAACTCAAGAAGAAACTGCCCAAGATTGGGAAGGAAACTTATAAGTTTAATGACTTTAACAAAAAGAGTTATTGCAAGAATTGATGTAAAAGGTACAAAACTTATTAAGGGAATTTCATTTGAAGGTTTAAGAGTAATTGGAGAAGCTTCTGATTATGCACAAAAATATGCTATGCAAAATATTGATGAAATTTTTTATGCAGATGCGGTTGCAAGTTTATACGGGCGAAATAGTTTATCAAATTTATTAAAAAAAAATAGTAAAGAAGTTTTTATTCCAATAACAGTTGGAGGGGCAATAAAAAATATAAATGATGGGAAGGATTTATTATATGCTGGGGCTGATAAGCTGGCAATAAATACTGGAATAGTAATAAATCCTTTATTAATTAATCAGCTAGCATCTGCCTTTGGAAGTCAATGTGTTGTCGCATCAATTCAAGTTAGAAAAAGTTTTGAAAGAAATAATTGGGATGTAATGATAGAGTCAGGGAGAGAAAAAACTAATAAAAAATTGTTAGATTGGATTGAAGAAGTTCAGGATAGAGGAGCAGGAGAAATATTTTTAACCTCTGTAGATAAAGATGGAACAGCTAAAGGGCCAGATTTAGATTTGATATCTTATGTCTCCAAATTTGTAAAAGTTCCTTTGGTTATTGGAGGAGGAATATCTAATACAAAAGATATAGATTCTATTTTCGCGATTGATAAACAAATCTCTGGTATTTCTATTGGATATGCCTTTCATAAGGAATTATTACGTCCAAAAGAAATTAAAAATTCTTTAAAAGTTAATCTTTTAGAAGTAAATGAAAATAATGAAAAAACAATTGAGATTTTGAGTGAAAGAAAGAGTGTAGTTGTTATAGATTATGGCATGGGAAATGTTCAAAGTTTGTGCAATGCAATAAATAAAATTGGTGCAAAATCCATACTGACTTCTGAACCTGATTTGTATGACGATGCTTCATTCTGGGCCTTACCTGGTGTTGGGGCTTTTCCAGAGGGTATGAAAAGGTTAAAGAATATGAATTTAGTGGATAAGTTAAGAGAAAGGTCGGCTAGCAACAAAGGAATTATTGGAATTTGCCTAGGAATGCAATTATTGTTTGAAGAAAGTGAGGAATATGGTTTAACAAAAGGGATAGGGATTTTTGAGGGGAATGTCACCAAATTACCTGAAGAAGATCAAATTTTACCTCATGTAGGTTGGAATAAACTTTTTAAGACACAAAATAAAAATTTTTTGATAGACAAAATTGATGATGATTTTTACCAATATTTTGTTCATAGTTTTGCAGTAAAAAACATTAATGAAAAAGATAAATTTTCATTATATGATTTTAAATTTGGAGGAGAAAATTTCATTGCAGCTTCTAAGAAATTGAATACTTATGGGTTTCAATTTCATCCAGAAAGAAGTGGTCAAATGGGTCTAAACTTATTAAGTGAAGTAATTCAAAATTTTTAGAAAGCAGACCAAACTTTTACCAAATGACGTATAAAATTTAAATAAATAAAACCACCAAAATTTTTTGAATAAACAATTGCTGCTTAGATAAGCTAATAATGTCTTTATATTTTTTGCACAATTCGAATAAATAAAATTAATAGCTTCAAATCTAAAGAATAAAATTTTTATATACTAATTTTTGCACTAGTAGTTTTAAATTTATATCCTCAAATCCCTTAAAAAATTATGTAGCCAAGCGGACTCTAACAGCTGTCCACCTGCATGCCATGCAGAACAGCAACTAAGCCATAACAAATTTTTGCAGGTGTTTCTGACAATTTGCTCACAGGGCTGCACGAACAGATAACAATATTAAGAATGGATGACAAAATTACCTTTTTTTTATCTTTGATTATTGATTTCAAACATTTCAAATCAGAAATTTTAAAATTCAGAATAAAGCATTTTTTTAATAAGGATTGTTATTCAAATAGTTTGTTTATGGAGTGTTATGTACTTTTTGATATTTTATTTTTCTAGTAAGATTAATTGAATATAAAAAAGCACCTAATGCCAATAAAAATTCGTTAATTTCTTGAAAAGCAAAAATATTACTTCTTGAAAAAGTGTATGTATTATGAACCCCTTGATAAGAAATTGGGAAATTTATAATTAATTCTCCAACTAAATAATATAAACCAGGCAAAAAGAAAAAGTACAATAATTTCTTTTCAGGTAAAAATATATTTGATTTATTTTTTTTAATTAAACATAAAAAGCAAACAATGGAACAAAATACAATATATATTTTGGGTAAGTGGGAGTGAAAAAATTTTAAATTATGAAAATTAACTTCATTTTGAGAATTGTTTTGTGAGATATATTCCCAAGAAAAATTAAATATTCTTTGTCCCCATGATATTTCTTCTAAAGCCCAAAATAAAAAAAATATTGATAACGCAAGAAAAAAATATTTTATTATTTTAGATAATTTGTTTTTTCTAAAACTCAAAAATATTTTTAATAAAAATATTGAAGCTAATGTTAAAAAAATTACGGTCATCCATTCAAAAATAAAATCTTCAGATTGTAATCGAGTAATGACTTTATGACCTAAATCGTCATAAGAACCTATCCAATAACAAATTAAAAGAAAAACAAATGGAAATTTATTTGATTTTTCTACATCAATTTGTGAACAAATTTTAACGAATCGCATTTATTTAAGATCTTAATTATGATGGAGCCAAGCGAACTCGAACCGCTGACCCCCTGCATGCCATGCAGTAACCAAAAGCCTTGCAAATACTGGCAATTACAGGGTTTATGACAGTATTTTAACATAGCTGAGGGCAGGAATAAGTGCAGTTTTGTCTAAGCGTTTATAAGTAAATCTATTTATATAACTACATTTTAGTATATTTATTAAATATACTTATTCATAAATGTACATTTAAAAAGAGGCTATTACCACACCCCTCGTTACAGTTTTGATCTAAAGAATTTTATTTAATCATATTGATCTTATACAAACCTATCTTTTGTAATTAAAAGGGGGTTTATATTTAGGTTTAAATTATTGAATTATAGAGTTTCTACTTATTTATAAAATTATTTAATGGCTGGAAAAAGCTATCTCCATCTGAACTAAAGTTGGTACTACATGTATCCATAAATTCAATAGCAAGCATCATTCTTAATCCTTTTTCAGGTATAGTCCCAGCATGGAAACCAGTGGTATCCTCTATGAAATTAAATCCTTTTGAGCCTACCATTTTAACAACATTTTCATTATTATAAAA
>MDTE01071349.1_pt1 | contig 20249 bp, 16 predicted proteins | sample 811231 | NCBI WGS metagenome assembly MDTE01 (sample SAMN05326651, study PRJNA326480) | marine metagenome | isolation source: seawater | place: Indian Ocean: Red Sea | collected 2010
CCGGTCCGCTTGGCATTCCGGGTCTGCAACAGCCAGACGCGGCCTTTTTGGACGGTGAACTCGATGTCCTGCACTTCCTGGTAGTGGTTTTCGAGCGTCTTGCCGATTTCATCCAGCTGCTCGTACACCTCGGGCATCTCGTCTTTCAATGACGTCTCGATTCGCTTGGGAGTTCGGATGCCAGCCACGACATCCTCGCCCTGTGCGTTGATCAGGTAGTCGCCATTGAATCCGGGCGTGCCCATTGAGCAGTCCCGGGTGAGTCCCACGCCGGTGGCACAATCGTCTCCGAGGTTGCCAAAGACCATTGCCTGGACGTTGCAGGCCGTGCCCCAGTTGTGAGGAATGCCGTAGTCGCGACGATAGACAACCGCGCGGTCATTGTTCCAACTGCCGAAGACGGCCCCAATCGCTGCCCAGATCTGGTCGATCGGTTCGTCGGGGAAATCCTGTCCGGTTCTCTCTTTGACCTCGGCCTTAAACTCGGCAACGAGTTCCTTGAGCTGGTCGGCGGAGAGTTCCGAGTCGTACTTGACGCCGGCCGCCTCCTTCTTGGCTTCCAGCAGGGCCTCGAAGGGGTCATGGTGTTCGCCTTCGCGGGCCCGTACCTCAAGCACCACGTCACCGAACATCTGGATGAACCGGCGGTAGCTGTCCCATGCGAATGTTTCGTTGCCCGAGTGGTCGGCGAGAGCCTGGACGGTTCGTTCGTTGAGACCAATGTTGAGCACGGTGTCCATCATGCCGGGCATCGATTCTCGAGCCCCGGATCGGCAACTGACCAGCAGCGGATTGGATTCTGATCCCAACTCCGCTCCCATCACTTCCTCGACTCGCTGCAGGGCGGCTTCGACCTGTTCTCGGAGCCCCTCGGGGTAGGCGCCATCATTGTCGCTGTAGTGGTTGCAGACCTCGGTCGGGATGGTGAATCCCGCAGGCACCTGGACACCAATCCGAGTCATCTCGGCCAAGTTGGCCCCTTTGCCGCCCAGAGAATTCTTCATCTCGGCCGAGCCGTCGGCATCGCCACCACCGAAGAAATAGACGTATTTGGACGTGTCGGCCATGAGATATCAGCCTGCAAAGCGGTAGTTGAAGTGAAGCGGTCAACGCTAGCAACCGACCTGAGAAGCGTCAAGAAACGCACAATTGAGACCGGTCTTACTACCGATCTCCAGACAGGATCTTGACTTGCGATGGGTGTCCCAGAGAATTGGGGTAGGAGAATAGCGACGGTCGCCATGCACGCAAGACTCGTCTCACTCGACGGCCGCACCACGGTTCCGCTCAAAAACGACGTCACAGTCGTCGGGCGGAAGCGGGGCGTTTGCGACGTGTTCCTGGATCGTGGCAATGTCTCCAAGCTGCATTGCCTGATCATCAAAACTGATGGGCTGCTACTGGTCCGTGACCTCGGCAGCACCAATGGCACGCAGGTCAATGGTCAGCGGGTCAGCCGGGGTGCGTTGCTCCCGGGTGACGAGTTGTCGTTTGCGAGCCTGACATTCCAGGTGCAATTCGGTGTCGATATGCCCGGCGGAGATCCGGCCATTCCTGCGGACCGGACCGAGGTGATGCCCCTGGTGGCCTCGGCCGGAGTGTCCGAAGCACTCTCTGAGGATCCCGCGTCGTCGGACAGTGTTGATCAGTTTCCGATCCCGGACCTCTAGCAGTCTCCAGGCCGCTGGTGTGGCGAGGCCGATCGGGCGTCGGAGCGGTTCAGGAGGCGAGCCGCAGTTGAATTTCGTCGGCATTGAGCGCGACGATCGCGATGCCGAGACGATTGGCGAGCGCAATGACCTGGTCGGCGTCGAGCAGGATCGTCTGGCGGCTCTCGACGGCCAGCACTCGCCCCCCCGCCTCGTACATGGTCTGGATCGTGTCCAGCCCGATCGTCGGCACGTCGAACCGGCGGTCCTGCTGAGGCTTGGCGACCTTGACGACCGTGAAGCCGCCGCGGCGGCACAGAGATCCCGCCCGTCGAATCGCTTGGTCTGTCCCTTCGATCGCCTCGATCGCAATCACCGCTGTGTCGTTGACGATGACGGTCTGTCCGATGTCCAGACGCCCCATCTCCTTGGCCATGTCCCAACCGAACTTGATATCGAGCCATTGCGAGGCTGAGGGTTTTTTGCGCGTGAGAAAACCGTGGTTCACGAGGAGCTCCGGACAGAAATCGAGCGCGGATTGGAAGCGAATGCCATCTCGTCCGAATTCTCGGATGACGGCCAGGAGGATCGTGTCATCGGCCTTGTTTTCACGTGCGTAGCGATACCACATGTGCAGCGTCCGCCAGTCCGGTAACAGCCTCAGGAGGCGGGCCGGCTTGAACAGCTCGGTCTTTTCGATCTTGCCGGCCATGACCACGTCGGAGATGCGGGCCGCCTTGAACAGCTTGATCGCCCGGCCGAGGCGAGCCAGGCCGAGGGGCATGAAACGATCGCAGCACTCAGCCAGTTGGGACGAGACCATCCCCTGGACACCCAGGCCAAAGACCCGGTAGCCCTGCCGCCTGGCCTCATTGGCAAACACGATCGGAAACCGACCGGCTCCGGCGATCAGGCCCACCCAACGGGTTTGCTCCGAACCGGTATCGAGAGGACTGAGCGTATTGGCGGCGGTGGGCCGTGGGGAGAGTGAGGTCATGCCGCGTGCGGACGCTCCGTGGCCGCTGTTGTTCTCTCGCCCGTACGGCAGGCGTCGTTGGATTCTCCGAGCGGCGTAGCGTCCCTCGCCTCGAGTTCGGATTCCAACCGATCGATACGCTGCACGAGCGCCTTGACGGTCTTGAGCAACTCGGGCAGTCGCTGTTGAGCGATCAGGATGCGGAGTTGTTGAGACTCGGGGCCAGCCGGGTATCCCAGTTGGGTTTCTCCAGCCGGTATGTCGCGTGCCACCGCCGCTTTTGCAGCGACCGAGGCACCGTCTCCGATCGTGAGATGATCGGCGATGCCGACCTGGCCGCCACAGCGGACATAGCTGCCAGTGGTCGTGCTGCCGGCGATGCCCACCTGTGAGGCAAACGCGTTGTGAGGACCGACCTGGCAGTTGTGTCCGACCATTACCTGGTCGTCGATCTTTGTGCCGTGACCAATCACCGTCGCGTCGAGCATGGCCCGGTCGATGGTCGTCCCTGCACCAATCTCAACATCGTCCTCGAGCACCACGTGGCCGTAATGAATGATCTTGTGGAATGCTCCGGCCGGGGCCTGATCGGTGGGGGTAAACCGGTAGCCAAACCCATCGGCACCGATCACGGCATTGGCATGTATGATCACCCGGTCCGCGATGCGTGTGCCGGGGTAGAGAACCGCCCCAGGGTAGATGATCACCTGGTCGCCGATGTGACAGTCATCTCCGATGACCACGCCGGGGTGGATGTCGCAGTCGTCTCCCAAGCGGACCCGGTCTCCCACGCACGCGCCCGCGTAGACGTTGGTGTTGTTGCCGGACGAGAATCCCGAACCGATCGTGGCTCGTGATGAAATGCCAACCTGAGGGCGCACAACGGGGGGATGGAAGAGCGCGAGGACTTCGAGAAACGCGGCCTGGGCATCTTCCACGACGAGGCGGGAGGCGTCGGGAAATTGCTCTCGCGCGACAGCCAGGTGACTCTCGTCGACGATGACAGCTCCGGGACACCCAGAGGCGATGTCTTTCTCAGCCGCCGCGGCCGTCAGAAACGACACATCACTGATCGTGGCAGTGCCCAGGGAAACGGCAGACGTGATTGTCCGCGACGGATTGCCCTCGATCGTCGCACTCAACTGACGGGCCAATTGGTGGACCGGGTAGGAGGCGAGCGTGGTGGCGGGGGAATGCGTGGTCGACGACATGGAGCGGCGTCCTTTCCGACTCCAAGGTATGCGGGATCAAGGCCCGATTCGGACGATTCCGACGGGACTTGTGAAAAGGTTGTAACCGAGAGCATCACCGAAAATCAATCCCGGAAGGTGACCTGGCGCGGTTGGTGGGCGGAGTGTGATGTGCTTGCTAGACTGGCAGCTCACCGTGTGGGCCGCTCGGGATGACGTTGGCCGCTTTGGTGAGTGCCGGATGACGGCGGATTGCAGACAGGTTCAGTGGCATGAGTGACAAAATGGCCGTTCGAGGGATTCGCGGGGCGACGACGGTTGCCAGCGATGACTCTACTGCCGTACTCGAGGCGACCAGGGAATTGCTCGAGTCGATCCTGGCGTCCAACGAGCTGGTGGAATTCGATGAGATTGTCTCAGCGATCTTCACCACGACCAGCGATCTCAATTCGACGTTTCCGGCCGAAGCAGCTCGCGAACTGGGCATGCACCAGGTGCCACTCCTGTGTGCCTCGGAGATCCCCGTGCCGGGCAGCATGGCACGCTGCATCCGCGTGCTGTTGCACGTCAACACGGCGAGGACTCAGTCCGAGATCGTACACGTCTACCTGCGGGACGCCCAGAAGTTGCGTCCCGACGTGATGAGCGCCCAGTGACCGGGGTCGTGCTGGCTTAGAGTCCGGCGAAGTGAAATCCGCTGATTCGAGCTACAGTGGCTGCCGCGAGCACCGCCTGACAAGCCAGCAGGAGCAACCAGTCCTGCTGGCGCAGTCTGTCGAGTGCCATCGCTGAGACCCAGCAGGCCCAGGGCAGCAGCAACAACCATAGCCGGGCCGCTTCGCCCATGTTCTTGCCCGAAAGCCAGAGCATCCCCCACGTGACCAGGCAGGCCCATCCGGGGGCCGACATCGTCAACGCCTTGTGGCGGAGACGTGCCATCAGCCCGGCTGCCGTGAGACCAGACAGGGGGATGCCCACCGCCAGGGTGGCTTCGATGAGATTCACGCCGAGCCATGGCAGATAGCTGCGGGGATTCTCGGGCTGGTCATAGAAGGCGGCGTGATTCTGGAAATTGTGCCACCAGGCCGAAACCAAGTTGATCTCGGTCAGGACCCAGCAGGCCAGTATCGGAATCGCGGCCCCGGTGGCCGATGCCACGCACCAGCCCAGGTACTTGCGGCCGGACCAGCTGTCCCGGACCGCGATGTTCAGCGAGAGAATCGCAGCGAGAGCGAAGGCGGGCAGGAAGGCGAGGCTGAGTGAGAGTCCGAGTGTGACGACCAGTCCAGCGAGGACCGCTCTCCACCGCTGTCCGCCTCGTAGCGACGACCACCAGAGCCAGGTCGCCGTGACGGCGACGAACGGATAGAGACAGTCGGACTTGGGTAGGAAGATAGTCACAGCCGGGACGAGCATCCACAGGACAGATGCTCGCCACGCAGTCCGGTGTGGATGATCGATCCGGACCAGGCCGTACAACGGAATCGCCGTGGCGACGGCGGCCAACTGGGTCATGAGGGCGGCTAGCCAGAGTGCCGCAGTGTCGACAGGTGGGATCGGGCGACCTCCCTCGAGGATCGTCGTCCCGGCACGGCGTACGCTCGTGGGTTGCCAAGACAGGAGGGTGTCACGCAGCACCGGGATGCGTCGGCAGGATTCACGGACTCCCAGGTGAAACAGGAACAGCCCCGGGGGGTGAGTCCCCAGATGGAGAGTGCGTCGATGCGGAGAGGGGTCCGTGAGGACGCCGAGATAGCGTTCTCGGAAGTTCTCCATCGATGTCACTCGCCGGGCTTCGAAGTAGTAGCCCGAGCTGCCAGGGTAATAGAGCACCCACGGCGATCGCTCGATGCCATATCCCGGCGGCAGGCTCTGCTGGAGGAGTTGTTGCGAGAGGAATCCGGTGAATATGAGGCCGATCAGGCAGACGGCGGGTACACCCGCACGGGGCAACTGTCCGTGGCGGGGGCGAGTCATGAGACGTTCGCCCGCCCAACCCGCCAGCACGACCGCCACCACCGAGAGCAGGGCCTGGAAGGCCCCAAGCAGGCTGCCGAAGCGGTTGGACTCGCCGTAGGGGATCCGCTCCCAGGTCCATTGGCCGGGAACACCCAGCGGCCAATCGGTTCCCCACAGCACGCCCACCGCGACCGCGGAGGCGAGGCCGAGGGCGATCGCGGTCACGCGTCGGGACATCGTGTCGCCGGTTCGGGATGCTGCGGGAAGCTGTTGGTGTCTGGAAATCCCTTGTCGCCGGACCGATCTACGGGGACTCGGAGGGGACCTGTCGTGGTACCGGGAACGCCTGACGCGTGGTTTCACGTGGCTGCAGGAACAGTGACTGCAGCGAGGAGCGGCCACCAATGTCGTTGGCGTTGTAGATCACCTGGGCGTCGAGCACCTTGGTCACCTGGTCGGCGACGCGACCGAGGTGCGCCTTGGTGTAGGGATCGACCTTGTTGCCCCAGTCCTTGGTGGCCTTGGCCACCTGGTCCCGGATATCCACCAGCTCCTGCCTGGCCAGCAGCGCAATGGCCTTGTACGCGGCACCCGAACCGTTGCCGGGAAGACTCAAGGTGACGAGTCGGTCGACGTGTTCCTGCTGGAGGTTGCGGCGAAGACTGGAAATCAACGGCTTGCGTGCCGTGGCACCAGCCGCCGGTTTTTGCCCCATTTCCGACCAGATCTCGGTGCTGAGGGCATCGAGCAACTCCGGCAAGGTCAACGCGGGTTGATCGGCCGGAACGCGGAACTCGTTGTCGTAGGCCCGACGGAGGGTGGTCGGGTTCATCAGCATGGTCAACGTGGAGGCCTGGATACCAATGATCTTGTCGTGCACAGGCCAGGCCGGCTCGCTGTTCATGGCCCGCGAGAATCCGTTGGCGCCGTCGATCCACTTGTCGACGGTCATGTGTCGCAGCAGGTCTGTCGACAGGCCATAGGACGCGTCACGGAACGTAGACTCGATGACAAATTTCAGGGCCTCTCGCTGAGTGGATGCGGGAACGACCGAGATCGGGGCCCGGCCATTCTTGTCTCCCTTGCGGTCGCGGTTCACGTGGGCACCGCCGATCCAGTTGGCCATCATGCTGACCGCACGCATCTGCAGCGACAGGGTCAGCTCGTAGCCCCGACGGGCCTTGGACCAGCTGTCGCCGTTCTTGACGAATTTCTCGAGGAGGCGACCTCGGTGGAATTGCACCATACCCAGCTGAGACTTGGCATAGTCGAGGGGATTCTTGCTGAAGTCGTACCGGCGTGCGAGCGGATCAGGACCGCCGGTATCCTCGTCGGTCGCGTAGGCCAGCTCGGGCTCGGCAACGCGGGCGAGGATCTTCTTCAGATCGCTGGAGAACGTGTACCCATACTCGATGGCCCACATGTCGTAGGGACCGATGTCAATCATCGTGTGGTCGCCGGCGGAGTTGTCACCCGCTTTGCGGGCACTCATGTTGACCGGGATGTAGTCCATCACCGAACCGGCAAAGGGCTTTTTGCCCTTCAGCGATCCGTCGTTGATCTGCTTGTAGGTGTAAATGCTGCTGGACTTGAAGTTGTGCCTCAGTCCGAGCGTGTGGCCCACCTCGTGAGCGACGAGTTCGGAGAGCAATGGCCCGACAAACCACTCGGGAATCCCATCGATGAGTGTCACCGGCTTCTTCTGAGCCGCGGCGGGCTTATCGTCCTTCTTGGCGTCCTTTTTCTTGGCGTCTTTTTTGTCGCCGGGTTTGTCCTCTTTTCCGGCTGGCTTTTTGTCGCCGTCCTTCTTGGCGCTCTCTTTCTTCTTGTCGTCCTTCTTTTTGTCGTCCTTCTTTTTGTCCTCGTCATCCAAGGCGGCCAGGATGTCGATGTGCATTTTCATCAGTGACAGGTCGAAGGCCTTACCCTGGGCGGCCAAGCAGAGTCCATTGACCTGGCTGGTCCGGCCGACGAGTCCGTCGAAGACGTCGTCACCGATGAATCGATTGTCCACCTGGGCCAGGGGGTGACCCGCGTAGGGAGCCAGCGCGTTGCCGGCGACCCGCTTGCGGATCTCGGCCCGTTGGCTCGGTGCGGCGAGCCGAATCCTGGGATCCCAGCTGGGATGCCGGGCCAGGAAAGCCAGCGTCTCGGGGCTCATCCCCTGCATCGCGGCCTGCGGCAGTAGCTCGTTGTATTGCATCCAGTAGTGACGGATCCAACCGTCGGTGAGGATGATATCGGCATCGAGGATCTCACCCGTCAGCGGGTTGACACGGCTGGGGCCAATGGCCGTTCCGACATCGTTGTTGAGCCATCGGATGAAATTCCAACGAACATCTTCCGGGTCCTTCTCCATGTGCCGACCCGTCCGGGCATTCTGGAATTCGACGCGGATCGCGTTTGAGATGCCGACATTCTCAAACGCCTTGTTCCAAAGGAGCACGCCCTTTTCGACCCAGCGGCGATACCGCACGGGCGTGGTGTGCTCGATGTAGAAGGTCAGCGGGTTTTTGGGGGGCGAAATCTTCAGCGATGGGTCGTCTTTCTCGAGATGCCAGCGGTTGATGAATCGCACCTGGACCTCGTCGTCGCGATACTTGCCCAAGTCCCGGTAGGTGGTGGTGAAGTAACCAATCCGCTCGTCAGCCTTTCGAGGCTTGTAACCGGGGGAGGAGCTCATTTTGCTGATCGAGTAGTGCAGGGTCTTGAGCCGGCCGCCCGACGTGGGCAGTTCGAAAGCCAGTTCGACGTTGTCGCGGAATGCCTTGCATTTCTTGATCGAGAACAACCGTGGAGTGGTCGAGCGGGCCGAGCTGCCAAAGAAGCGGCTGGCGCCATTGACAAGCAGTGAGTCCATGTCGATCACGGGACCACCGGAGGGGCCAATCGTGACGATGGGAATCTCCATCACCACGCGGTCGGTGAACAGACGAGGCACGCTGGCCTTGCTGTGTCGGTCTCCGGTGCTGCGGATGCCGATGTTGGGTTCGATCAGGGCCAGGCTCTTGTTGAACCGACGGAAGTAGACGTACATTTCGCCCGCCTGAAGCCCAGCGAAGCGTTCTCCACTCGAGACAGTCAGGGCGATGTAGAATTTCTGGGACGGGCCGACACCCGCCGGCAACTCGGCGAAAACCTGCTGATCCTTGTCACGCCGGTAGATCGAAAACAGCGTGCGCGTGACGTCGGTGGCGCTGACCACCTTCTTGAACCCATTGAGCACCGTGGTGTATGGCGGGAAATCGGGACGCGGCGGCGCCGTCTTGGCCGTCTTGGCCGTCTTCGAGGAACTGGAGGCGGGTGCCTGGCCGTGGGCCGGAACGGCCAACGTGACAAACATCAACGAAGCAATGGTCAACGTGACAAGGCGGTGCATTCTGGTATTCCTCGGTGTGCCCGGTGAGAGTCTCGAAAGGAAGGGTTGCGTGCGACTCGGTCGCCGATCCATCAGAAAAGAACCCCCACTCTCTCCATCTTCACAATTCGCCGTCCAGCATAACCGACGTGCCGGGCTCTTTCATGGGTCGGGAAGCGGATTTCAGGCAGGAAGAGCCTGGTGGCGGCCGCGGGGACCGGTGGCACCGGTCGTGTCGAATGAGACGCATGCGCCTCTCCGCGCCAGTGAACGGTCGTCCTCACTCAGTCGCCGACGTCGAGGACAAGAGCCGAGATGTTGTCCTTAGACCCGCCTGATTCCGCTGCTGCGATGATCGACTCGGTGAGCGACTGCGGGTCGGCTTCGCCAGCAAGAAGCCGGGTGATGGTGTCATCATCAATGCCGTCGGTGACCCCATCAGAGCAGAGCAGGAATCGGTCGCCCGGTGCGGGCATGAGAATTCTCGGTGTCGTGCCGTCGCCACCTTCCTTGGAGCCGAGATAGCGGTACAGGACGTTGCGGTAACGATGCGTTTCGGCTTCCTCGGGCGTGATGGTCTGAGCATCCAGCAGGGCCTGCGTGAGTGAATGGTCGGTCGTGAGTTGTTCGAGTGAACCGTTCTGGAGCCGATAGACCCGGCTGTCTCCTACGCCACCTGCGAAAAAGTGACCATCGGCGACGACCACAAAAACGAGTGTTGTGCCCATATTGTGGAACCGCGGCTCGATCTGAGCCAGGGCGAGAATCTCGGCGTTAGCATGTGCGACCGCGCCGTCGATGGCGGCAACCACCGCGTCGTGGTCGGACGATGCGAAATCGACCTGTTTCTCGAGTTGCCGGGAGACCAACTCGATCGCCATCTCGCTCGCCTTTTCCCCAGCCGATTGTCCACCCATCCCGTCGGCGACGAGGAAGAACCGACCGAGAGGGTCGACATGGAACTTGTCCTCGTTGTTGTCCCGGAAATTTCCGGTGATGCTCAGACTGCCCGAGGTGACCTGTGGCATGCAGCGACCGGTTGCTTTCATCTGATAAGGACGGAAAGGGGGGGATCAGTTGTCGGTCGTACAGAGAGTGTTGACGAGATCCTGGACCCCGATCGGGCGAGCGGCGGTGAGCAGCTCACCCGCCTGGAACCCAGCGATGGCACCGTGCAGTGCCGCCCGCCCCTCGACCAGCCTGAAGACCCGGTTCTTTTCCGGTGGGAACTGGGTCTGATAGGCCCGGATGGCGTCCAATTTTAGTTCGAGCGTATCGGAAATATCTACGACAAACCGTGCCGGCCCCGGTGGCGGATCGAGGGATGCGAACGCGAGCGAGTACCAGGCCTGTTGCTCGATCGTGTGGACCGGCAACCCGTCGAAGGTCTCGTCCCACTTGGACAATCGTGAATAGAAGACGGCCGCGTCAATAATCCGGGCTGCTTCAGCGTGATCCGGAGAAGCCATCGGTGTCGGCCCTCCCAGGCCAATCACGATTCTCGGGCGACATCGCCTGAAGATCTTGGCCAATGCCACACGGACCTCGAACCCGTCGAACAGCTTGCGGTTGGGAAACGCCATCACTTCTCGAGAGACTCCCAGGATCTGAGCCGCGCGGGCTGCCTCCTGCAGTCTCACGTCTGGAGACGGGCTGCCTGGCGTCGGTTCGCCATCGGTCAGGTCGACGATCCCGACCTGGTAACCCTGTTGGGCCAGGCGGGCCAAGGTCCCGCCACAACCGATTTCAACGTCGTCGGGATGAGCCCCCACTGCGATGACGTCGAGCAATTCAGGAACCCCCGCCTCCTGGCAACCAGCCGCCTCCAACGGGTTGTGCTCGCTCGAGAGACCGGCGTTGTCTGGAGTGGACATGATCGTCAATGACTGTCCCGAGATGTTGCGGGCGAGACGACCCGTTCCTGCATGAAATCACGAACCAGTTTCGCCAGCCGATGCGGGTGGGTCAAGCAGCCAAGCGGGCCACACCCGGCCAAAGCGTCAACTTCAGCTCCGGGCCACAGCTCGAGCATGGCGAGAGTCTCGGCCGAAACCAGCACGCCCGCATCGGATGCTGCGTCGCCTCCGGGTGAGTATTGAGACTCGGGGACGACAAGCAACAGGGGCACGCGACGGGTGTCGTCGTGATCAATACGAGGAGACGGGAGGCTGAGTCCATCGAGCCTGCGCGTCCGACGCGCCGCGGTCTTCAGAGGCGTTTCCCCGATGACGTCGATGGCAAACGCGAGCCGGGTCTGATCGAACGGCGGAAACCAGGCCTGGTGGTTGTGAACCATCAGACTGCGAAATCCCGGCACGCGGGCCAGAGAGCCAGGCAACAGGCCGCCCAGGCACGCCAGCCACCGTTCGGCCCGCGTCAGCCGGGTCCTGGTGACCAGGCCCTGGAGCACGGCACTGGCAATCCTGGCTGGCTCCTCCGCCACGGCGGCCAACCCGATGGTCGCTCCAAGCCCCGTCCCGAACAGTGACAATGGCTGATGGCCGATGTGCTCCTGGACCCGCCACAGGTCTTCTACCAGGTCGTCAATCTGGCCGGGGCGGGATGGTGGCGTGCGTGACGCGAGGCTGGAGTCGTCGTAGAGGACACACTGATAGTCGTCCTTCATCAGCCAGGCGAACAACGCCATCAGTCTCCAACTGCCCAGCAGAGGGCCCAGCAGAACCAGCGGTGGACCATGCCCGATGGTCCGCAGCAGGATGCGGCCACCCGTGGACCCTGGTAGTTCGTGACGCGAGGCCTGCTCATCGAGCGACTCGAGCACCTGCTGCCAGGACAACGGTGTGGGACAGCCGGAGGCGGTAGGGTCTGTGAGCAGGGGCATGGCGACATCCGACGGACATGCTAGCTGGCGACAGGAGGCGTCTCAACTAGCCGGGCTGCAAGGCCTGGTCGGCCTCACAAATCGCCTGGTAGCTCGATTCGGAATCCGGGCAATGCCGCAAGCGATCCAGGAAGTCATCAGCCGGCCGAGACGTACCAGCACACTCCGTCTGGTGCGTGAGGGCAATGGAACTTCGACCAGTTCGGGCTTCAGGAGATCGCAGATGGCAATGGCGTCTCCGGCCTCGCTGTAACAAGTCTCAACTTTCTCCAGTTCATCCTCCCTGAAATGACGGATTTCCTTTTCGAGCCAATGGGTGATCTCGAGCGAATGAAAACGCCATTCACCCGATTCTCTGTGACCGGGAATACGACCGCGACTGGCCGGTTTTTTGCAGCTCGCGGCGGTCGCGGTCGAGTTGGCCTGCGAGGTCACCGCGAGAGAACCAGTCGTTGGACATGGAGACGCGTGTCGCGGAGGGGAGGCAGCCGTGAGTGTTGCGCGGCGAGGCTGCCAGCAGGACGGCAGCGGGGGGGCTTGCCTCCTATCGTCGAGACGGTGACGACAGAAGCTGAGGGGGGCGAGCTGGTTGGTGGCGGGCAGGTCAGTGGGCCACTTGCCGGGCGGGGAGCGCAATCCTCGGCAGGAGTTTTTCGAATCCCGACTTGGCCCGTTTGACCAGTGCAGACGGGTCTGATAGCCACGACTCTTCCGACCAGACCTGGAGATCAAAGTGGCCGCGGTAGCCAGATCTCACCAGGGTCTCAACGATGCCAGCCAGGGGGATCACACCCTCGCCGGGAAGAGCCCGGTCATGACGTGACCGAGGTGGCTCTCGCCAATCCGAGATCTGGACGGCGGAAATCAGTGGGACGAGTTCAGGGAGCCTGGCGAGCAGCTGCGGTTCTTGCCAGAGGTGATAGGTGTCAAAGGCCAACTTGACACGGGGATGGGATGCCATGGCGATGATGTCGATGGTGTCGTCGAGGCACGAGAGGAATGTCCAGTCGGCGGCGAACATCGGGTGCATGGGAAGCAGAGCGATGTCGACGCCAACTGATTCGGCAGGGCCCGTCAACTCACGGATCGCATCCAACAGCAGTCGCCTTGCGTGATTGAGGGTATGAGCACCGCGGCTGCCACTGACCAGGATGACCGCATCAGCACCGACCTGGCCAGCGAGCCGAATTGCGTCTCGTGCGTCGCTGACGGCGTCTTCGAATCGGTGCCCGTTGGTTCCGGTGAAACCACCCGCAAACGACACGGTGGAGACATCCACCTGCCTGTCACGCAGCAACTCGATCGATCGCTCCTCGCCAAAATCGAGGAGCTTGGGCCGCCAAAGCCCCAGAGATGACAGGCCGGCATCCTGCACGCCGCAGACGTCTTCGAGCAGGTTCCAACGCTTGGTTGTCAGGCTGCTGACCGACACCTTGACCTGCGGGAGGTGGGCATGAGAACTGTCGGGATGTGCCTCTGATTTCCCGCAGCGCCCGGATCCGACAGCGGCCCCATGGTCGACGTGCGTGACTTGGTGACCGATTTGCCAGGAGAGAGTTGTTCGTTGGGACACCAGCCGTCTCGCCAAAGGGGGCAACCTGGTCAGGTCGCCGGATGTCACGGGTCTGAGAACGGGCGATATCCTATGCCGCAACTACTCATTTGGCAAACCGAATGAACCGCGGCAATTCCGGAGGACCAGGTGCTCCGGTCAACGGGCTGTGCCGTATGAGCCGGGCGGGATCATCTCCGAACCTCGTCATCTCAGGATAATGGCGTCGGGGTGGGCCCCCTGTAGCAACCTGAGACTCTGTTGTGTCACGGGGACATGCTTGAGCGACAGACACCTGATTTGCTGGAGGCGTGCGAGGTCCGATACGCCGGTGTCACTGACCTGGGTGCCTTCCAGTGACACCTCCATCAACACGGGGTGATTGGCCAGGTGTGCCATCGCCGCGTCCCCGACAAGGGTCCAGTCAAGGTGCAGAATCCACAGGTGTTTGTGGTGGCCCAGGTTGATGATGCCAGTACTCGTGATGGTGGTCCCTGACAGCGACAAGACGTGCAGGAACGGGAGTGACCTCAGATGGAGCATCCCCCGGTCGGTCACGGCGGTGCGGGCCAGGGAGAGATCATTGAGGGCCTCGAATTGTCCCACCCGGGCGAGACCCTGGTCGTCGACCGGCGTGCCGGAGAGGTTGAGAGAGTGAATCGTCTTGAGCATCGGCAGGCTGTGACCGGTCACCCGTGTGTTTTCGAGGTCCAGCCCCTTCAGGCGGGGAAGTCTCGCGAGATGAACGAGGCCTGCGTCGCTGACACGGGTGTTGCGCAGGCTGATCCAGTTGAGCCGGTCGTAGCCCAACAGGTGGACCAGTCCCGCGTCTGTCACTGATGTGCCGCTGAGGTCCAGGGACTCGACGTCGTCGTGGGCGGTCAGCCGGGCCAGGCTGCTGTCGGTGATCTCGGCGTCACCCGTGGCATGCCGAATCCAGGCGGTTGTGCCCGGGGCCAGAAACGCCAGTCGCGATCGCCGCGCCAACGACTCGGGGGCCACCTTGTCACGTTCGGACTCGTAGGGAATCCAGAGCACAAGCCCGGCAACGGCGATGACCAACAGGGGGACCAGGATCCAGCCCGTGTAGGGGGGTGGGCCTACCGGAGCGGCGAGATGCAGGTCATCGGGCAACTCCTCGTGCACAATCGGAGCGTCAGGTTCCGTTGGTCGTGACGGAGATGTTGCCATGTGTCGATCCGACCAGGGGGTGGGACTGCGGGACCGCTCCCGTCAGCCTACTGCCGCTCGCATCGGGAGAAAACACCGCATCGCCAATACAGAGGTCAACCCTGTGTGGCCACCGATCATACTCGGTCGGGCTAGAAGATGCCGAGCTTGTCTCGCGCATCGTCCGTCATGCGTTCGGGGGTCCAGGGGGGGGTCATCACGAGATTCACCTGGGCCTCATCAACACTGTCGAGCCGCTCGAGAGCCATCTTGGACTGTTGCACCAGTTGAGGACCAGCCGGGCAGGCCGGGCTGGTGAGCGTCATGTCCACCGTGACGACCTGGTTGTCTTCCTGGCGGATGTCGTAAATCAGCCCCAGATCCACGATGTTGATCATCAGTTCCGGATCAATCACCTCACGCAGCGCCTCAAGCATGCGGCTGGCGTCGTCGCCCTCGGTGGGGCCCTCGGTGGGGCCCTGTTTGGATGAGGCCGGGTCAGTTTCAGTGGGAGTCTCCTGGTCGACGGTTGCCTCAGGCTGGATGGCAGCGGAGTCCGTGGCGGTGTCGATGGGATCGACATTTGAGTCGGAGATCGGGGCGGCGGCCCCAGCGTGACGGGCTTGGACGACCTGCTGGCCATCGTTGTCGCACACACGTACCTCGTAGATGTCGATTCGCTCGGTCGCGGGCATGCAAAGGGCCTCGCCGGTTGCAAGGTCAAAGCGTGCTCCGTGCCGCGTGCAGGTGACTTGGTCATCGGCGATCGGACCGTCACCGAGTGGTTGCCCGTCATGCGAGCAGATGTCGGCCACACAGAAGTACCCGGTCTCAGTCCGGATCAGCAGCACCGGTTCGTCGTCGATGAATTCCGCCTTGCGATCCCCGGAAGCCAATTCATCAGCGGTGGCCAGCGTGGTCCAATGGGACATGAGTCTGCCTGTCGGGTGTCGTGGAAAAAGTCGACCGTCAGTCACCGATGCCGAGCTTGCGTTCAACAGCTCCATCGAGTGTCTCACGGACCAGTTCAACAGGAATGCGATCCGAGACCACCTGGAAGAAACCGTGGACGATCATGTGCATCGCTTCGTACTCGGTCAGCCCGCGGCACATCAGGTAGAACACCTGTTCGGCGTCCACCTGTCCGGCCGTCGCACCGTGCGTGCAGCGGACATCGTCGGCCTCGATCTCCAGCCCGGGAATCGCATCGATTCGCGCGTCAGCAGAGAGCAGCAGGGCGTCGTTACGCTGATAGCCGTCGGTCTTTTGGGCCGGAGCATTCACCTCGATCATGCCGCGCCAGACGATGCGCGAAGTGTCTCGTAGCACGTTGCGATAGAGGAGGTCGCTGGTGGTGTCGGGGGCGTGGTGAGCCTGCTGGGTGTAGTAAGAGAGCCGCTGCTTGCCGGTGGCGAAGCTCACCCCGTTGACCTCGGCGTGGGCTCCCCGGCCGTCGAGATGTACGTCCTGGTGAATGTGAGCGAGCCTGGCACCGAGTCCACCCACGGTCCACTGCAGCTGCGCATCGCGTTCGACGCGTCCGGCCTGGTGGGCGATGTGCCAGGTCGACTCGTTCCAGTTTTGCAGCTGGACATACCTCAACTGGGCCCCCTGTCCGACCAGCAATTCGACGGCTCCGACATGAGCGCCCCGCGCCTGCGGGTCGGCTGATGCGGTTTCCTCCAGCAGCGTGGCGCTGGCGTCATCTTCGAGAACAATCAGCGTGTGGCTGAAGTCGATGGCGTCAGCCGTGGCCAGCCCGATGAGGCTGTACAGCGGGGCAGAGACTTCAACACCGCGTGGGACATAAAGCACCGAGCCACCCGTCAGGAAAGCCGCGTGCCAGGCCGAGAAGCGATCGGTCGTCGGGGAAACAGCCCGCGTGAGCAGGTGTGGCTCGAGCAGGCCTGGTTCGTCCTTGAGGATCTGTGCCAGGCTGCCGAATCGGACACCGGCCTGCTGGAGCGTCTCGTCGAGCGAGGAGTCGATGGCGTGTCCATCGACATGAATGGCCGAGCCGGCGAAGTCGGCGCGATGCTGCATCAGGGTTGTCAGGGCTGACTCGCCACCGGTTTCGACCTGGCGAAACGTGTCCGGCCGAAAAGCCCTCAGTTCGACCCGCTTCCATTCCTCCTCGTCCAACGGCTCGTCTTGCAGGGACTGGAAGGCCTCAAACGCTGCACGACGGCGCGAGACCAGCCAGTCGGGCTCGTCGCGTGTCGCCAGAAACGCGTCGAAGGCGGCCTGGCCAAACGATCCGCTGGCGGGTGTGGCGGCGGTGGGTGAAGAACTGCTCATCGGTGTGCGTGGTCGCGGAGCGGCTGGAGGCTCAGCCGACCGAGCCTTCCATCTGCAGTTCAATCAGACGGTTCATCTCGACGGCGTACTCCATCGGGAGTTCCTTGACGAGCGGTTCGATGAAGCCGGTGACAATCATTGACGAAGCCTCGGCTTCGGTCATGCCGCGGCTCATCAGGTAAAAGAGCTGTTCCTCGGCGATCTTCGAAACACTCGCCTCGTGCTCGATCACGACATCATCCTCGTCGATCTCGATGTAGGGGTAGGTGTCGCTGCGGCTGTCAGGGTCCAGGATCAGTGCGTCGCAAATGACGTTGCTCTTGCACCCGGTCGCATCGTTGTTGACCTTGACGAGTCCCCGGTAGCTCGACCGTCCTCCCGCCTTGGAGATGCTCTTGGAGATGATCCGGCTGGACGTGTTAGGAGCACAGTGGACCATCTTGGCGCCCGCATCCTGGTGTTGCCCGTCGCCGGCAAACGCGATCGACAACGTTTCACCCCGGGCACCCGGTTCCATCAGGTAGACGGCCGGGTACTTCATGGTCAGCTTGGAACCGAGGTTGCCGTCCACCCATTCCATCAAGGCGTCGCCGTAGGCCATGGCACGCTTGGTGACGAGGTTGTAGACGTTGTTGGACCAATTCTGAATGGTCGTGTAGCGGCAGCGCCCGCCGCGTTTGACGATGATTTCGACCACCGCCGAGTGCAGGCTCTCGCTGGAGTATGTCGGGGCTGTGCACCCTTCGACGTAGTGCACGTTGGCGCCTTCGTCGACGATGATCAGCGTTCGTTCGAATTGGCCCATGTTCTCGGAATTGATCCGGAAATAGGCCTGCAACGGAAACTCGATCGTGACACCGGGTGGGATGTAGATGAACGACCCACCGGACCAGACGGCCGAATTGAGCGCGGCAAACTTGTTGTCTGACGGGGGGATGACCGTCCCAAAGTGCTCGCGGAACAGCTCAGGATGCTCCCGCAATGCCGTGTCGGTGTCGGTGAAAATGACGCCTTGCTCGGCGAGATCCTCCTGGAGACTGCCGTAGACGACTTCCGATTCGTACTGGGCCTTGACGCCGGCGAGATACTTCTTTTCCGCCTCGGGAATCCCCAGCCTGTCGTACGTCTTGCGGATGTCCTCCGGCACATCTTCCCAGCTCTTTTCCTGCCCCTCCGACGCGCGGACGTAGTAGAAGATGTCCTGGAAATCGAGTTGATCCAGGTCGCCACCCCAATCGGGCATCGACTTGGATTCAAAGACTGCCAGGGCGTCAAGCCGAAACTGACGCATCCAGTCAGGCTCGTTTTTCATCTCCGAAATCTGCGAGACGATCTCGGTGTCCAGTCCCTTGCGGGAGGTGAACACATACTCGTCGGTTGGATCGTGAAACCCGTACTGGTAGTCGCCGATCGCGACATGTGCCTTGGCGTCAGTGGCCATGGGAAACTGGTCCGTGCATTCTGAAACAGGGGGCTGAAAGTCGGGTCGAGGCCGATGCCGGGGTCAGGAACCCGCGGCCGAGGACTCGGTGGCCAGGGGATCCTCCATCGCAGCGGCTTCCGGATGACGCTCGCGCACCGTCGTGTAACCGTTGGCATGGAGTTCGTGAGCAAGCGCCGCATCTCCAGTTTCGGCGATACGTCCGCCCAGCATCACGTGTGTGTATTGTGGTTCGTTGAACTCGAGCAGCCGCTCGTGGTGGGTGATGATCAAGACCCCCATCTCGGGTCCGGCGAGTTGCGAGAGTCCCTCACTGACGACGCGGACGGCGTCGCTGTCGAGCCCGCTGTCCGTCTCGTCCAGCAACGCAAAACGCGGCTTGAGCATCGCGAGTTGCAGGATCTCCATCCGCTTCTTCTCGCCACCGGAGAATCCGTCGTTGAGGTAGCGGCGAGCGAATTCGGGGTCGAGGCCCAGCTCGTCCATCTGCTGTCGCAGTTCCGTCCGAAATTCCCGCATCGGGATCAGGCCTTCGCCCTCCTTCCGCTCGGGATTGCGGACATTGGAAATCGCGTGCCGCAGAAAATCGGCCACCTTCACACCGGGGATGGTGACCGGATACTGGAAGGCCAGGAACACGCCACGGCGTGCTCGCTCGTTGGCGTCCATCTCCAGCAAATCCTCACCGTCGATCGTCGCCTGGCCGCCGGTGATCTCGTACAACGGGTGCCCGGCGAGCGCGTAGGCCAGTGTGCTCTTGCCCGAGCCATTGGGGCCCATCAACGCGTGGATTTCACCCGGGGCGATTTCGAGATTGACTCCCTGCAGGATCGGGGTGTCTCCCACGGAAACATGCAGGTCGGTGATTTTCAGTGAGGTGGTCATCGTGTGAGAATCCGTGAACCGGTCGCCGATGGACGCCGGTGAGGAGAAAACGTTGCGTTGAGAGCGGACGCCGCCCGTATCAAACCTGGAGCGCCTCCGGATCGGCGGCGTAGCCAGTGTGGTGGGGAATCGGCAATTCATCGCTGACCTTCACGCCGGCTCGAAGCAGGCCTGAGGTGTCCACCTGCTTCGCCAGGCGGCGGCCCTTGATCTTGTCCTGGATCCGCATGATGCCTTCCAGCAACGCTTCGGGACGGGGAGGGCAACCGGGCACGTAGACGTCGACCGGCACGACCAGGTCGACACCCTTGACCACGTGGTAGCCCCATTTGAAGTACGGACCGCCTCCCACCGTGCAAGCGCCCATGGCAATCACGTACTTGGGATCCGGCATCTGCTCGTACAGCCGCCGCACCCGACTGGCCATCTTGAACGTCACTGTGCCAGCCACGATCATCAGGTCCGCCTGGCGCGGGCTGGCCCGAAAAGCTCCAGCACCAAACCGGTCCAGATCGTAACGGCTGGCACCGGTGGCCATCATCTCGATGGCACAACAGGCAAGACCAAACGTCATCGGCCAGATGCTTGATTCCTTGGCCCAGTTCATGCCCTGCTCGAGCGATGAAATGATCACGTTTTCTTCGAATCGGCCTTCGATCCAAGTCATCGTTCCCTCGGCTTCCAGTCTCGCCTGTTGTTTCTCGTCAAGTGGTGTCGCATGAGCTGTGGTGGCCGGCGTCCGCACCTGGAGTCCGCATCTGGAGTCCGGCGACCGGGCCGACGAAACCGCTCACTGTAGCAGGACCTCGTCGCCTTGCAATTGCCCCGATCCTGGTCGCGTGTCGGATTCAGCGCAAGGTTCGAACTCGCAGCAGCTCTCGCCGTCACGCCAGCATGATGTCAGCTCGATCGGTGTCCCCAGTACCTCC
>MDTE01157549.1_pt1 | contig 20248 bp, 13 predicted proteins | sample 811231 | NCBI WGS metagenome assembly MDTE01 (sample SAMN05326651, study PRJNA326480) | marine metagenome | isolation source: seawater | place: Indian Ocean: Red Sea | collected 2010
CAGCGTCAGGTCTACGAGCAGCACAGGTGGGAACAGCAAGAGCAACAGCAGCAGCAGCAGCAGCAGCAGCAGCAGCAGCAGCAGCCAAACTACCCGCAGCCAAACTATGCACCGCCCGCTCCGCCCCCGCCGCTACCGCCAGTGCAGACTGGAAATCCGTTCGCACCTCCGATTGCGGCCGAGCCCGCGAGCCCCTCGGCGCCGCCCACCGCGCTCCTGTACCCGTCAGTTCCCGGCGGGCCCGAGCCTCAGGCCCACGCGGCTCCACCACCCACGGAGACTGGCGCTCCGTCGCGAGAGGAACAGGCAAAGCTCGCGGCAGCCAAGGCTGCAACAGAGGCGAAGGTTGCAGCCGCGAAGGCCGCCAAGGCTGCGAAAGCGACGGGAGCGAAGATGGCCACGATGCTGGGAAAGGGTATGCAGGCCGTGGGTAAGAGAATGGAGGAGGCGGCGAAGGATGGCGCCTCGAAGGCAAAGGACCGCAATCCTCAGAATAGGCAGTGATAGCTATTAGCGCTGGGCATGTTATACGCATCGTAGTCGTAAATATTTGATAACGAGCTCGAATGGCGAGTCCCTACTATCTAGAGGACTCTCCAGCAGTTACGCTAATCAAAAGAATAGCCTCCACATTCCTCTACAATCCCACCTATTACATCTTGATGTCGTGTTCCATGGAGCCGAACACCTCCCTGCCAACCTATTCCGCAAACCTCGCGGCGGGAGGGGCTTCACCGCCCGGTCGTCAAGTTACACGTGAGCAACGCGTGTTGCTTAGAGGCCGGAGCGACCCCAGACAACGAGGGAGAGGGAGAAGGAGAAGGTGGCCATGAGGGCACCCCACGCCACGTTCACGATGAGGGGCTCGCCCTCAGCCACCTGCACGAGCTCCATAGCCGCCTGCGCCGCGGGGGCAGACATGGCCTCGTACACGGCACCGGCAGCGAGAACACCGGCGACGGCCTGATGAGGACAACAGAGAGTGGGGAGGGGACGAACGGTCAGAGGTACTTCGAGGGTGCGACGGAGCATGGCGTCGTTCGCGCGAAAAAACCCAAAAAAAGCTCACGGGCGCCTAGGCGCAGCAGCGCCCGAGCGGACGTAGCCGAAGGGCTTGGGGACTCGGAGATCGGGCGCCGCGCTCCGAGCGAAGGCCGCGACGACCGCACGGATCGATAACATCGATAGACCGGGCGTGAACACCACGCTTCCCGGTCGATCGTCGTCGATTTGTGCGTCGTCGCGCCAACCCCGGCGTGCAACGAGCACCCTCGACCCGCGATTTCAGCCCTGCGCCAGTGGCGAAAAGAAAGCGAGCCCCTCCCGCGCGAGCGCGCCGCGCCGACGCGCCGCCGACGTTCAGACCCCCTCATGCATCCGAACATCATCGATTATCACTCATGACGTCATCGAATACCTCGGGACACGACGGGTCTCGTCGCTGTCGCGCCGCGCGGACGCTAAAACCCGCCCGGGCGCTGCCTCTCTCCAGCGGGACAAGTGGATATGGCGTAGATTTTCAACAGGGCTCGTCGCGCACCTTCTGCTGGACGCGGACGGCGTCGACGGGGGCGGCAGCCTTGGCGACGACGGCGGTGCGGCGGGCGGTGCGCGCGGAGCGCTTCGCGACGCGCGCGGGGAGGGCAATCTTGCAGGTCTGGGTAAGAGCGGCCATGTTTCCGGTTTGGGTGTGACAATGACCGTGGTCGCGATCCGGCCTCACCGGAAAAACCCGATCGAGGATGTTCGAGGATAAAATGCCAGCCGCTGGCAGTGTAACGAGCTCTGATTGGCTGAGAGGGCTGCAGGTTCCACGGAAGAAGCGCGAACCGTGCTTTTGGGTTCATTCGAAATGATTGTCATATGTGGGCGGAATTGGAGGTCTAATAACTCATGGTCAGTTTTGCCAAAAATCTTCGGTCGGTCGCACCCTTGAACTTCAAAAATTCCGGTCGACAGTCGAGAGGGGGACAAAGCGGTTGGGGATCCGCCGAAGCGCGGCTGCATTCGCGGACCGCGCGACGTCGAAGCATCCAGCGCGCCAGCGTCGGACTCGCCTCGTTCGTGCGTTCGAGCCGGAAACAAAGCATCCCGTCGTTTTTCGGCGGAGGATATCCTGAAGATCCTCCCGCAGGAGGCGCTCCAGATCTCGGTAACGCGCGCGTGACCTTCAACGAAAAAGCCAGAGTTCCGCCACCATGTCGGACCCGACGTGGGACACCTCCAAGGAGAACTTCCAGCCTTTAAAGAGGGGTCGCGACGCTAAGATGCTCGATCAAGTTACGGGCATGGCCAACGGCGAGCGCGCGACGAAGATTAAGGAGGAACGAAGGTACGAGGCGACGCCCGAACGAACCCCCGCCCCCTCTCTGGATTTGGTGTTCCGAGAGTGACTGGTCGATTTTGGAATCTCGCCAACTCACCCCGCCCCTCCCTCTTTCCACAGCGCCTTTTGGAACGCTATCGCCACATACGACGGTGATGACCCGCTCGAGGTGTGGGTGAGGTTCATCAAGTGGACGGAGCAGACGTTCACGTCCGGTGGACGCGAGACCGAGGTGCTTCCCCTCCTCGAGCGCTGCACCCGCGAGCTTCAAGAGGTGCCGCGCTACAGGGATGACGTGCGATATCTCCGCATCTGGGTCAAGTACGCCGACTGCTGCAAGGAGCCGCACGACATATTCAAGTTCCTTCAGGTGAACGACGTCGGTCAGCGTCACACACTGTTCTACGAGGCCTATGCCGCATTCCTCGAGATCCGCGGCGCGTTCAAGCAGGCGGGCGAGGTATACGACCGCGGCATCCTCATGCGCGCCGAGCCCACGCAGAGGCTCAAGGAAAAGCTCGCGCAGTTTCAGCACCGCATGATGAAGCGTAAGCAGCGCAAGATGGAGGAGGGCGGCGCCCTCGAGGAGGAAGGAGAGGGCGAGACGCGGAGGTTCGGTGAGGTTGGCGCCGCCGCGAGGGGCGGGAGCGCAAATGCCGAGAACCCAGGCAGCGCAGTGCGCAGCGGCGGCGGTGGCGCCGCGGGTGTCGTGGGATCGAGGGCCCGCGGCCTCGGTGGCACGGGCGGTGTCGGTGGCGGTCGCACGCCCAAGAGTTCCAACGAGAACGACGGCGGTCTGGAGATTTACTGCGACGACGAGGACGGGCCGGCTCCATCCGCGGCTCCTGCGCCATGGAAGAACCTCGGCAAGTACACCGAGACCCGCAAAGAAAACACGAGGGGAGCCACGCAGTGGACGGGTCAGGGCCTCGGGAACAAACGATCGAGGCCCGGACAGGCTGGCGCCGTCACTCCCGCCCCAGCCCTCGAGATTTACGAGGATGAGGACCTCGCGCAGGCTGAGGCTGAGGCTGCGGCGAACGCGGCTTTGATGTCCAAGTCAGCCTCGAAGCCCCCGCCCACCAACGCGCTCCGCCGCCGCCTCGACGCCGCGAACCCCAACCTCGCGAGTAATCCCATGCTGCACCACGGCAAGGGGGCGCCAGAGCCCGCGCCCATCGCCGGCGAGCGACCCAAGACGTTCTATGGCGGCTACAACCCCGCGGATATGGTCAACAACTTTGGCGAGGAGGTGTGCTACGAGGAGCGCCGCGCCGCGAGGTGGGAGGTCGCGAACGGCCCGGTGGCGGCACAGAAGCCCGCCCCGGGGCTAATCATCGGCCGTGAGACTAAGGAGGAGGACATGGAGCTCGATGCGACCGTGGCTGTGCCCACGACCATTGGGGGTGTGCCAGCTGAGGTGACGGCGACCACCGTGCAGGTCATGCAGAACCCCAAGGTGGACGTCGCCGAGGTGCAGACGGCGGCACCACCCGAGCCTGTGCCCCAGCATTCCTTTGGATCATGCGGTGCTCCCCCGTCGGATGTCGGCAGCGGTGTGCAAGGACGCGCGCTGGAGCGACCGACTGACGAGGCCCAGGGCGTGCCACCGGCGGGCGCTGCGCAGCCAGTCGCCGCCGCCGTACCCGCAGGTCTTCGCTGGACCGCCACGGAGGGTGGAACATACGGTATGAACGAGCCGACGATGACTTTGACCACCAAGGAGGCGTGGGGCGACATCATGTCAATGTTCTCCGGAGGACTTGAGGCTGAGCGCGCCACAAATCCAACGGAAATGGGCGACGCCGCCGCCACCACCGCTCTTGCACCAATCAAAGAGGCAAACACCCCAGCGCCAAAGGCTGACGTGACGGAGAGCTTCGCGATTTACGAGGATACCTGTCTGCTGTCCAAGGAAGCTGTCGCCGCGGCCGCCGCGCCCAAACAGCAATCGCCCATTGCTGATCTCGAGATTCGAGAGGATACCGTTGTGTTGCCGCCCATCGCTGCCACCCCCAGGCCTGCCGCGTTTGGCGCAAACGCCGCAAAGACCCCAGCAATGCACGGACGGACGCCACTAGCGGCGATGCCGATGAGAACCCCCCTTGCTCCCACCACGGCGACGCGCCAGCCCCTCGCGACCAAGACAGGCGCGGCGGCCATGCCTCTGTCTGCACCAGTGGCTGGGAAAGCCGCAGCTGACGAGAACGAATTTGCTGTGTACGAGGATCCCACTGAGCAGATACCCAGCGGAGCGCACTCCCAGGCTGTGAGCATGCAGCCCCCCGCAGCACCCGCGAACACCCCGGCGCCGAGTGATGACGGTGGCTTTGACGTTTACCAGGACACCATGCATATCGACCCGGCAGTGATGGCCGAGGCGATGAGACAGGGTGAAGGGTCGCAGGCGAGCGGCTCAGCTGGAAGCGCACAGCACACCAGGTAGATTGTGACGAGTGTAATTTTGATTTGGGCGGTGTACGTTGAGATCCAAAAGGACACGTGACTGATGCTCTCTTCTTATAGGACCTTTGGTGAACCGTCAGAGAATGCGGAACGCCGGATGGAATTTGCGTTCAACGCTGAAAACATCGTGCCAGCCTTTGATATACCTCCTGGCTCGTTCGTACCTCGCTCCATCGCTGAAGCGGCAGCAGCGGCGGCGATATTCAAGCCTGTATCCATAAACCTTTCGCCGAGCGTGTCCGAGTCCCAGGTTGCTCTCTCAGAGCGCACCCTGCGCTCGGCACAGCCCCCGCCCGGGCTCGAGGGAAACGACGAGTTTGAGGTCTTGGCTAACGAGGCAGCCTCCGCGCTCCAAACCCTCAAAACGACGACGAGGCCGAGCCCGATCGCTTCCGTTCGCACCAGCAATCTCAGGCACAGCGCTTCCCCGATCAACCGTATCGCGCAGTCGGCGGACCCTTTCGACCGTGACGCGTTTGACGCTCACCTCGCCACTGTTGACAGCGGCCTTGCCACTTTCCCTGGAGTTTACGTCCACGCCGGTGATACGATTCTCGCGAGCTTGCGCGCCGCGGCGAAGGCTGGTGGCGGCGCGAGGGTTCGCGCGAGAGGAGGCACATCGCTTGTTCTCGGCAGCACGGAGTACGTCCTCATGGGTCTTGCCGGGTCTGGAGCAAATGCCAAGGTTTATGAGGCTGAATACGCAGAGGTTGCCAGCGTTTCGGACGAGGATGACGAGGGCTTCGGCGGCCTGGCCATCAAGGTGCAGAGTGCTAGGCTGGCTCGATGGGAGTGGATGGTATGCAAACGGCTCGCCGGGCGCATCGACCCCCTGCACGCCGCGGGCGTTGTTCAGCCCTCTGCTCTCCATCTCGTCGGCGGCGCCGACGTTGTCAAGGGCTCGGACGCGGAGATTGGCGTCCTGATCATGCCATTTGGCGACCACGGAACCCTGCAGGACGTGCTCAACTCCTATCTCCGCGTAGGTAAACAGATGGACGAGCTCATCGTGATGTACTACGCCATCGAGCTGCTCAGGGTTGTGGAGTCACTGCACCTGGCTGGGGTGGTCCACGCAGACATCAAACCAGACAACTTGCTCGTGCGAAACGGTGGAGACAACTGGTGTGACTGGGCCGTGACCAGGCCCGGGAGCTGGAAGCTCAAGGGCCTTTCACTCATCGACTTCGGACTCGCCATCGACCTCGGCATGTACGACTGGCAGACGGTGTTTGTCGGCGATTGCGGCACCGAGGGCTTCAGGTGCTCGGAGATGATTGAGGGAAAGCCATGGACGTGGCAGGCGGACATGCACCAGATTGCAGCCACCGTCCACGCCCTTTTGTTCGGCAAGTACATGCAGGTTCACAAGGTGCTCACCGATTTTGATGGATTCAAGTACCGCCCGAGGGAGTCGCTGAAGCGCTGGTGGAGGACTGAACTGTGGGAGATCTTCTTCGAGGTGCTGCTCAACTTTCCCACACTGGACTTCAAGTCGCCGCCGCCGCTGGGTGATCTGCGCCGGATGTTCGAAGAGCACATCATGGAGGAGCGCCTTGGGGCGCAGCTCCGCGTCGGGCTCATGAAGCAGACTGTCTCTATGTTCCAGCAACTGCGCGAGGGAAAGACGTGATTTTTTGGTTGCACCGAGTGCTCACACAATGAAATGAAAATTAGTACGTTACAACCGGGTAAATGAAAGAACGCCTCGCTCAGAATGGGATGAAGTGGGCTGACTTCGTCTTCTTCGGCCGTGCGGTTCCTGTCCGTCCTCCGTAATGAGTCGAGTCCGGACTGTCCGTGCTGACCCCGGAATCCACCCGCGGCAGTGAAGCTGAGGAACTTGAAGATCTTGGGGGCTTCGCTGCACCCCTGCCGCCGTTGCGCTGCACCAGCCCAGGCTTAGACTTGTTGGCCTCGTCGGTCTGCTTCAGCTCCTCGAAGTTACCTGTGGTTCCGATGCGGCCGAAGCGAGCCTGAATCTCCTTCATGGCATCCTTCGTGTCTAGGCTATCGTCCGAGGCCATCCGGGGAACTCCCGGGCTGCTACTCCTGCTGTGCTCGGGCGAAAACGTCCTGCTCTTGGGCTTCCTCATTCCCGCAAACTCCACAACCTTGACCGTGGAGAGACCCGCGATGAGCTGGCAGAACACCGCGAGATCACCCGGCACGATCAGACCGAGCTCCTGTGCCTTGGTGAGCGCCTCCACGTCCGTCCTTGTCGCGCCAACCTGGTGCACCACCGGAGCCGTCTCGTCGTCCAGCGTTGGGGTGGATCCGACGCTCAGCGCCGGCACCACGCCGCGGTACACGAGCTGCTGTCTCGCCTCCACGTCACCCTCGACCCTCCACTGCACGGTACCGCCGTGGACGGTGGGAATCGACAGCGACAGCACTGGGCACTGCGGGTGGTACTTGGCCACCAGCCGCGTGGTCTCTCCCGTGTGCGAAAACACCACGATGACCTTGGCCTCAATCTGGTACGCCGTCTGCACCGCCGCAGCCGCCAGCGCTTCCTTCTTCAGGTTCACGTCCACCTCAAACTGCTCCAGTCTGATGGTGAGAGAGTTGCGGCGCGCGTTGGGTTTGATCTTGGCGAGGTCCGGGTCGTCCTTGACCAGCGGCGCGACGCCCCACGGGAGCGAATCTGTCGCCTTGGCCAGCTTGACGTTCATCTGCACCATCTGTCGCCTGTACCTAGCCTCGTAGTCGTACACCGAGTCAGCCTCCCGCGCGATGGACAACACCGTCTCGAGGCAGGCCAGCGGGAAGTTCCCGTCCAGCGTCTCGAGACCGAGAAGGAGGCCGTCGGCGCCGTCGAGGACGATGTTTGCCACGTCCGTCGCCTCCGCGCGCGTGGGCCTGGGCGCAAAGATCATGCTGTCCATGAGCCGCGTCACGATGCACGGTCTGCCAACCTTCTCGCACATCTTCAGCACGTGCTTCTGGACCGCGAACATCTTCTCGGACGCCACGACGGCGCCGAGCTCGCCGCGTGCGAGCAGGACCACGTCCGCCTGGCGCAGGATGCCGGGCAAGTCTCGAAGCGCGTGGAGGTTATCAATCTGCGCGATGATTCTGACGCTTGGCAGGCCGCTGTTGCGGGCGTGCAGCTTGAGGAGCCCGAGCATACCGCCGTCGCGTACCGCGCCGACGGAGATGAAGTCCACGTTGGCGGGCACGGCGAAATTGTTCACGATGACCTCGTCGCACGCGTTGAACGGCGGCGCATTCTTCGCCCCGCTGAAGTTGACGGCGAGGCGCTTGACGGTGGACGGCACCTCCACGTCGTTGCGGCACACGCACACGATCTCCCGTTCACTGGTGGAGGTCACCTCGAGCTCGGCGGTGAGCTCGCCAGCGCGCAGGAACGGGTGGACGAAGACGACATCTCCGGGTGAGAACGTCTCGGCGAAATCGAGCTCGCCGATGCTGCTGTCCAGGTGCAGTACGTCGCTGTCGTCGCACACGGGTTTGCCGTGCAGGAGCTTGACCGTCTGGCCCTTGGTGAAATTGAACTCTTTTGCGGGGTCATTCCTGGACACCGCGAAGATGTTCCCGCCCAAGGCGCAGTAGATTGCGCACAGGCACCTGGTCCGCTTCTGGGCCGCCCTGAGATTCTCGAGCGTCTGCAGGTGCTGCTCGAGCGTCCTGCTGCCAGAGGTGAAGTCAAAGCGAGCGACGGTCATGCCCGCCTCAAGCATCTCCGCGAGCTGGTCGACGGTCTCGGTCAACGGACCGCCAATCGTGACGATGACCTTGCACTTGTCGTAGTTGATCTTGGGCCGGGCGGCCTTTTCCAGGATGATTTCAGCTAAATTCGCCTCCTTCGCCATGCCCTTCCTTAACCCGTTGGTGCCGGAGAGCATCCCCATCTCCGAGCCTCTATCTTGAAGCTTCACCTTACTCTGCGTCATTCTCGGGTTTCCCTGTTCTCTCCTTTCACCTCGCGCCCCGTGCCTATGACGATCTGGCGAACGCGTTGGCGGGAATTGGGACAATCCGGGTCGCCCCAAAAGTATCCCTGCCGGGCTTTCTCGAGTGGGACGCGCTTGCCGCGGGACTCGTCATTCACGGTCTATTTTTTCCAAGTTGTCCCCGCGAGCGAAAACCACGTGTTTTGTTGATGAGAAAAAACAACAATTCGGCACCTGTGGCTGTATCCAATCCACACAGACGCGTGACACGACGCCCGTCATGGCCACCTCCACCGAAGGCGTGATGCCGTCGCTGATCGCTTCCGGCGACTCATCCCCCAGACCTCGCGAGCGATTCGGGACTGGGGTGGACGACATGTGGAGGAAGGAGAGCGCGCTCCATGCCGAGGCTAGGAAGACCTCTCGGAGCCCGCTCGATCCCTTCGTCGACGCTTGCCTGCAGCTCACGGCGTCGTTCAGGGTGTACTTCAAGTTCCTTGTGACCATGGAGTCGCTTTTTCTGTCTATCATTTCCGTCGCATCGGTCCTGCTCTTCTCGCTTTACGAGGTCAAGGGACAGAGGCTCGCGGTAAACGTTAGTTGGGCGTTCATATCGTTCGCCATCGTCATGCCACTGACCAACTCGCTCAACGAGGCGTTCAGGAGGCGCGAGGAGGCACTCAGCCTGATCAGCGATGTCAAGGCGTACCTATTGTCGTACTATCAGGGTCACAGGGACTGGGACTGGGGAGAAAACGGCCGAAAGAGGCTCCCCGCGAACCATGTCTCACATGTTAGATTCATCATCGCATCGCTGGTCACCGACATGCGCGACCTCCTCACGTCACCGCCCACCGCCAGGCAGATCCACTTTCACACCGCCAAGGGACGGATGCAGCGACGGAAGATGCGCGCGATCCAGCACGAGATCAGCGCGAGGTGCTGCGAGCACTTCGACCGCGTCTCGCTCGCTGTGGAGGAGCTCAAATACGGCGGGATGCCGGGTAACGAATCGGCGAGACTTCGGCAGTACGTCACGTTCACGATGCGAGCGTGGGAGAAACTCAAGATGATCAAGCGGTACCGCACGCCGATCGCCACGCGGGCCTTCGCCAGGGTGTACATATTTCTCCACCCGATATTCTGGGGCCCGTACTACGCGTACCTCGTCGAGCAGATGCTGAACGAGGACGCGGCGCTGGGTGACGCGATGATCTCAGGTTCCACGGCGCACAAAGCGATGGCGAACGTGTACGCGTGCGTGCTGTCGGTGCTGACGTCGCTGGCGATGCAAGGTTTGTTCAACGTGAGGTACAGGATGGAAGATCCGTTCCTGTGCGAGGTTGGCGCCGGTGAGAAGTACGCGGGGCTGGATCAGATTGACGTGGGGCGGGAATTTGCCGAATTGATGTGGAGTTTGTGTTCAGAGTTCAAGGACGCGGACCAGAACGAGGCCGGCGGGGGACCGAGTCGCAGGGTGTGGCCCGTGCCCAGCGAGTGCGCGATCGCCCACCTCGAAGTTGGGTCCGCGCTCGATGTTCAAACAATCATCCATCACACGAGGGAGGAACGCGTGTGAGGCGGATTCTTCTTTTTTGAAGGTACCTTTGAAGGTACAACACTCAATATCGTCTTCACAGAGCCCTCGCCGCCTTCCTCGCCGCCGCGCCCGGCCGCCTGATCGCCCACGCCGCCAGTCCTCCCGTCGCGACGCACAGTGTCCCCCACGTCGCCGCGTAGTTCACGTGGTCCTGCGGGTTAACCTTGAAGTCCCTCAGGTCCGCCAGCGCCACGGGCACCGGATACGAGGCCTCCGCCGAGCCGCTCGGCCTCTTCCCCCGCGCGTTGTATCTGTCGCCGGCGTACCTTCCCCCATCGTGCACCAGCTGAACCATCGGGGTGTCCGGCGGCAGGCTCATGGCGGCGCAAACCGCGGCTCTGTCGATCCAGTGCCACGCGGCGGCGGCTGGGTCGTTGGCCGGGGTGAACGCGCCGGGCGTCTCGCTCCTTCGAACCACGCCGACGGTCTTGAGGCACGTCCCGCCCTTGGGCTCCACCCAGTGCTCGGGGGCCCAACCCCGGTTGACGATGATCGTCCGCCCCTTCCCGCGCCTGGGTTTGCACGCGGTGAGGACGACGGATCCCGGAACGGGCGTGCCGTGAACGCTCCTCACCCGGGGGCGGATCTTGATCGTCCGCCCCGTCTCGAGCTCGCCCTCCACAAGCACCCTGGCGTACTCGTCGGGTTCGACCCCGGCGTCCACCATGGCGGCGATGTCTCGCATGGTGAGGTCCGGGGCGGATAGCGCCGTCTCGCGCGCGTCCAGCTCGCCCCGCTTCCACTCGTACCGATCCAACTGCCACTTGCACAGGAACGCGCACACCGCGCTGGGGCTGACGAGGAGCGCGTAACCGAGCAGCGAGCGAGCACCGGCGCCGGGGGAGGCGCCCGCGCTCGCGCCGGCGGCGGATGCGGCGAAGCCGGCGGCGGAGGTGGTCATCCCTGCAGCGCCCCCGCGGAGGGCGGAGCTCGCCGCGTCGTGAGAATGCTGGGTGCCCAACCGCGCCCAGGGCTGCTGGCCCCTGGGCGCGTATCCGTGCAGTGGCGCGCGCGGAGCGGCGGCCGAGCGGCTCGCGAGGCGTAGGAGTAACGCGGACCTGGACATTTGCGACATCGTCGTGTGTTTCGACGCGCGTCAGAGTGAGATCCCGGAGCGCGGGCGAGCTTCGGTTTTGCTCAAGTCCACCTGTGTTCCATCAGTGCCACTCGTCTGTCAGATCGGATATCTTCGGCACAACGTCCACGCGCATCATCCGCGTCGACCCCGAGAACGATGGCTAAGGAGATGCGCATGAAGGACCTCTCCGTGGGCGAGCTCTTCGGCGTCGAGGGAAAGACCGTGCTCGTCACCGGCGGCGCGCGCGGCATCGGCCTCATGATCGCGGCGGGTTTCGTCGCCAACGGAGCCAGGGTGTACATCGCGTCTCGCTCCAAGGATGCGTGCGAAGCAGCGGCGAAGCAGCTCACCGCCGAGGGCCCGGGAACGTGCGTGGCGCTCAGCGAGGACCTCTCCACCGAGGCTGGCTGCGTGAACCTCGCCAAGATGTTCAGGGCGAGGGAGGAACGGCTCCACGTGCTGGTGAACAACTCGGGAACATCGTGGGGAGCGCCGCTAGAGAAGCACTCCGAGAGGGGATGGGACAAGGTGTACGCCCTGAACGTCAAGGGGATATTCTTCCTCACGCGCGAGCTGCTCCCCGCGCTCGACGCGGGATCCACGACGACGGACCCGGCCAGGGTCATCAACATCGGCTCCATCGCGGGAGAACGGCCGCAGGTGTTTCCGACTTACGCGTATGATGCGAGCAAGGCGGCGGTACACCACATTACCCGCAAGCTCGCGGACGAGCTCGCGGACAGGCGGCAAAAGGGCGGACACGCCATCACCGTCAACGCCATCGCCCCGGGGTACGTACCCAGCGCCATGAGCGACGGTCTGGCGATGTACAAAGAGAGCGAGGAGATTGCAAAGTCGGGTATCCCGCTAAGGAGGAAAGGTGCACCGCAGGACATGGCGGGCGCGGCGCTCTTCCTGTCCTCCAACGCGGGGGCCTGGATCACTGGGACGACGGTGCGGGTCGACGGAGGATTCCTCGCGAAGTTGTGAGACTACAGCACTCGTGTTGCCACTTCTAGCTCGCTAAATTATCGCGCTCAGCGTCGTCCTCCTCCTCTCCCACCCTTCTTACCGCCGCGGCCCCCCTTGCCCATGATTGTCAACAACTGGCTGTCCTCCTCCCCGTCTCCGTCCCTGTTCCGCTTCTTCCCTCCTCCCTTCGCGTCGGCTTCCCTCATCTGCTGCTGCGCGATCCTCTGCGCCTCGTTCACCCGCTCGTTCATCAGCAGCACCGCCTCCTCCGGGGCGTCGTACGCGTCCAGCTTCTTCTGGATGAGGCGCTCAATCTTCTGATACAGCTCGACGTCGTACTGGGTCACCATGGTGATGGCGAGGCCGCTCCTGCCGGCGCGCGCCGTGCGTCCGACCCTGTGCACGTAGTCCTTACTGTTCTGCGGGACGTCGTAGTTGATGACGACGTCGACGGCGGGGATGTCGAGACCGCGCGAGGCGACGTCGGTGGCGACGAGGATGTTGCGCTCGCCGGCTTTGAACTTGTTCAGCGCGCCGATGCGCTTGGGCTGGCTCATCTGGCCGTGGATGGGTATGGCGCCGAAGCCGAGGTTCCTCGCCACCAGCGCCAGCTTTCTGGTCTGGTCGCATGTCCTGGTGAACACCATCATCGTGGACGAGCTGAGCTCGTTGAAGAGGTAGTTGACGTAGCAGTCCTTGTGCTTGGCCGGGATGAAAAGGTAGTTTTGCTTCAGCGAGTCCACGGTGCTGTACTTGGCGCTAACCTCAACCTTGACCGGGTTACGGAGGCACGCGCGCTGAAGCTTGGCTACCTTGCTCGTCATCGTCGCGGAGAACAGCTGCGTGCGCCTGTCCCGCGGGACGACCTTGAGGATCTGGTCGACCTCCTGCTCGAAGTCCAGGTTGAGCAGCCGGTCCGCCTCGTCCAGGCACAGCACCTGCAGCTGCTTCAGGGTGAACCCCTTGGTGTTGGTGAGGTGGTCCACGACGCGACCGGGGGTGCCGACGACGACGTGCGGCCGCTTACCTAGCTGGATGGACTGCGCCATCATGTCGATGCCGCCCACGAGCACCGCGGTCTTGACGCCGATGCCGGCGCCCAGCGCCTCGAACTGCTCGGCGATTTGGATGGCGAGCTCGCGCGTCGGGGAGAGCACGAGCGCGAAGAACGCCTGGGGCTTGTCCAGGAGCTCCTGTAGGATGGGCAGAGCAAACGCGCCGGTCTTGCCGCTGCCCGTCTGAGCAAGGCCGATGACGTCCTTGCCCTGCAGGGCCTGTGGGATGGACTGCGCCTGAATCTCGGACGGCGCCTTCCACCCGAGGTCCGCCGCCGCCTCGGCGAGCTCCTCGCACACGCCGATGCCGAGGAAGGCCTCCTTCGCCTTCTTTTTCTCCGTCTCGTTCAGAACCACGGCCATTTCTACGGTGGCGGCGAGTCTCTCGCACGAGCGTGGTCGTCAAAGTGGGGCGGCGGTGGAGCGCCTCTCGGAAGAGAGGAAGTCTTCTTCGGCGGCGGTCAGCTGGACCCATTTTCGTAAAATTCGATGTTTTGTAACTGGCAGCCATAAGAAGAAAATCAGGTTACTCCCGCCTCCCAATTTACCGATCGTGGTCGAGGGCGGGAGATCACAGCGCATCGCGCACGTAGCGGGACGCCGCGGAGGGACTGTCATCGCGGGTTCGAAAGATGGCGTCAACGGTGCACTACAAGTTCAAGTCCCAGAAGGACTATGACTCCATCGAGTTCGACGGCATGTTCATCTCGGTGGGAGATCTGAAGCGCCAGATCGTGGACAAGCGCGGGCTCGGCCGCGATCAGGCCATGGAGCTCCAGCTGACGAACGCGCAGACCAACGAGGACTACGAGGACGACGCCGTGTTGGTGTGGAAAAACACGTCGGTGATCGCTAAGCGCGTGCCGCGGGACCAGCTCGCGGCGGTGGGGTCCGAGGTTGGGTCCACCACCGTCAAGAAGACGGTGTACGTGCCGCCGCCCCAGATCCCGGCCGGGACGGAATTCAGGAAGCCACCCCCGCGACGGAACATGACCTACATCGCGCCCGGAGCGGCCGGTGCGGATGGCGCCCCCGCGGACACGAGCGCCGATCCGTCCATCGCCGCGCTCGTCAGCGGCGCGGCGTCCGCGTGGGAGACCGAGAAGGCGGCAGCCTCGGCCATGGGCCGAGGCGCGGGCAGGGGAGGCGGCCGAGGCGCCCCCGGCGGCGGGAGGGGCATGGGAGGCCGCGGACGCGGCATGGACACCAGCGGACCGCCCCCGGCCGGTTATGTCTGCTTCAGGTGCTCCGTACCCGGCCACTGGATCCACCAGTGCCCGACGAACGGCGATCAGAACCTGGACGTCGTGCGCATGAAGACCGCGTACGGCATCCCCCAGAACCGTCTGGAGCACACGGAGGACGGCGTGCTCGTCGCGCCGACCGGTGAGTCCACCTCGTTCAAGGCGGACGACGACGAGTTCTCGAGGATGATGGGGTTCCTCACCGAACGGGAGGAGGCGAAGGCGGGGACCGCGCTGCCCGCGCCCGGAGACGGCGAGGGCCAGGGCGACGCGGCGGCGCTCCCGGCGCCCGGCGACGAGGGCAAAGGCGAGGAAGCCGCGGATGACGAGGGCAAAGGCGAGGAAGCCGCGGAGGACGGAGCGGGCGCCGAGGATGGAGCGAATGCCGAGGACGGCGAGGGGAAGGGCGCGGGGGGCGAGAACTTTCAGCCCCCGCTGCCCCCCGGCCCGCCCCCCCCGGGCGCGCAGCAGGCGACGGCGAACGGCGTACCCGGGATGATGAACCCGATGATGGGCATGGGAGGCATGGGAGGCATGGGAATGAACCCGATGATGGGGATGGGGATGGGGATGGGGATGGGGATGAACCCCATGATGATGAATCCCATGATGGGCATGATGGGAATGCCGGGCATGGACATCATGATGAACCCGATGGCGGGCCTCGCGGGTGGCAGAGGAGGCATGGGTGGTCGCGGCGGCAGGGGCGGACGAGGCATCGTCGCCGCGCCTTCCGGCAGGGGACCTGGGACCGCCAAGGGGAAACCCATCAAGGTTGTCGTTCGGAAGAAGGGCGTCGGACCCACCGGGTCGGCGCCTCGTGACTCCCCCGGGGATAGGAGGGAAGACGACGAGGCTGAGAAGAGGTCCGGCGATGAGAACGAGGACAAGGACACCGCCCGGGAGGGAGACGACGAAGGCGGCGCCGACGGCGACGGCGATAAGAAGATCGACGACTCTCCCCCCGAGAAGAGGGAGGTTCGCCGGGTCGTCATCAAGAGGGACCGCGACCGCAACGTCAGGGAACGATCTCCTGAGCCATCTGGACCGCGCAGGGTCGTCGTGGTGCGCAAGAGGGCTCGGTCCCCCGAGCGGGCTCAGTCTCCCGACCGCTCGCGCGAGGGTAGCCCCGACGGCGACGAAGGCGGCGGCAGCGGCAAGAAGAAACGACGCAACCGCGGTGGCAAAAGGCGTGGCGGCAAAGGAAAGGGCGGTGGTGGTGGTGGAGGCGGAGGCGGAGGCAGCGGTGTCCTCTCCCGCCTTGGCAAGTAAGCAGTAGATCCAAAGCGGCGAGACTAGACAGCTCGCTGGAAGAACCTGAAACTCAGCTCACAAGTTCGGCTGAAACTTCACCGAGTACCTGGTACTGCCGCGGTCTGCTGATCTGTTTCGACACTGCTGCTGTCATGCTCCCTCCCTCCCTTTACATCACTCCATCGCAGGAATGACTTTCACGACTACGCTCTGACTTACTTGCCCTGACCTTCTCCGTCTACTCGCAAACGATTGTTGAAATGAAAGATGAATGATGATGATAACACTTATCGAACACTTATCGTCTTGTACGCGCGAACGTTAAATGACTCGCGTCCCCATTAATCGCACCTACTGCTACCCCTTCTCGACGGTCGCTTTGAATGTCTCCAGCTTTCGCCTATGTTCATCTACTGGAATCCTCTCCCTCACATCCTCCAGGTACCCGAGATCTATGTCCGCGGTCGCTATGCCGATGCCGTTGTCCGGATCCTCGAGTTTGGCCAAAACCTTCCCCCACGGGTCAATGATGATCGCGTGCCCGTAGCTCTCTCGTTTCTCGCTGTGAACCCCTGCCTGCGCTGCGGCGATGACGTAGCTCTGCGTCTCGATCGCCCTCGCCCTCAGCAACACCTCCCAGTGCGCCTCACCCGTGGGTTTAGTGAACGCCGACGGTACCAGCATGATATGCGCGCCCATCTCGTGCCTCAGCCGCGAGTACAGCTCGGGGAATCGCAGGTCGTAGCACACCGTCATGCCAAGCCGCCCTATCGGCGAATCAGCCGCGACGATTGCGTCGCCGGGCGACGCCGTCTTACTCTCCATCAGCACAGGGCCGTTCGGAATGTCGACGTCGAACAGGTGGATCTTCCTGTAGCTGGCGCGCACGTCCCCGTCGGAGTCCACGAGGACGTGCGTGTTGTACCTGTGATCCGCATCCGGTCCCGTCTCCGGAAAGCCCCCAAGGGACAGCCACACGCCGGTGTCCTTCGCCAGCTGCCTGTACCGTGCCATCAGCGGGCCGTCCAGGGGTTCCATCACCGCCAGCGCGTCATTTCCCGCTATTCCGATGTACGCGAAACACTCGGGGAGGAAGAGTATGGAGCACCCCTGCGAAGCCGCGGCCCTGGCGAGCGTCGAGCACGTCTCGAAGTTCGCCTCCAAATCGTTGGTGGCCCGCATCTGACCCACCGCGGCTTTGGAGACGCCAGCGCGCTTCGGTGGGGGTTCCATCGCCGCTGCTCGCGTTACCGTCCTGGTTCGCGATGACAATAATCTCGTCGAGGCGCGAGCTCGCACGAGTCGGGCTCCAGAGCGAAGGAGCGGCGCCCCGCTCATCGGAGAGTGAGCACCCGTCTGGATAAAAAACGCAACCCTCACTTGGTATCGGCGTTTTTATTTTAGACGGCAAAAACGTGAAATGACGTGACATAACAACGGAGGCTGGAACAGCGCCAGAAAGCCGGACGCAGAGCGAGGGTTGACACCTTGCTCCGCGGGTCTCCGCCTTTCGAGGGTCTCGGCTCCATACCGGCTCGGGCACTAGGCCCTTTCGATTTGGATACGGGGGAGGAGTGACGCGGGGGGAATTCCGTGACTCACAATTATGGTGCGAGATTCGGGCGACAGCTCAGCATGCCGGCTCGGGGCTTCCAAGGGCGCGGGGTTTCGCGTCCCCTTCCCCGCCGGTCGCGTTCAATTCGGCCATGACGGAAACCCTCTCGGTGTTTGAACCCCAACATCTTCGTTCGGGACCCTCGACGGGGCCACGGGCAACTTTGGCAAAAGCGACGCGACGAGATCTCCTCACGACACCCGCGACTCACGACCAACCTTCCTTTCCCCCGCCGGCTACGCAGGGTAACAAGATGTCGACGTCGACGTACGTCATGACCAAGATGGGGCTGATGAAGAAGAAGAGCTCGGTCGACCCGAAGTACTGCCGCCCGCAAGGCCTGTACAGCTCGCATAACCTCAACCTCAAGAAGCTGAAGAAATTGATCGTCGCGGGCAAGTTGGCGCCTTGCTATCCGGGGCAGGAAGGGGCGGAGGTGGCGGCCGAGGCGGGGTCCGATAAGGGGACATCGCGAGTGAGCGTGGCCAAAGGAACTTACGCGGCGCAGGGTTACGGCGACATCGTCCTCGATGAGTGCCCGATCTGCTTCCTCAACTACCCGTACCTCAATGTCAGCCGCTGCTGCAGGGCGTGCATATGCACCGAGTGCTTCCTGCAGGTAAAGGCGCCGGCAGAGGGCCAGTCGGTGCAGTGCCCGTTCTGTAAGTCACACGGGTACAGCGTGGAGTTCAGGGGCCAGAAGACGGAGGCTGAGCGCACGGCTCAGCAGAAAGAGGAGGCAGAGGTTGCCGCCGCGGTTGCGAGGAATCGAGAACACCTACTCGCCGAGGAGCGCGAGCGAGAGAAGCGACTGTTGGAGCGGCGGCGAAGCATGGAAACCGAGGGTCCGAGCACACCGGGGACCCCCGCGCAGGGTGGAGAAAACACCGGAGGCGACGCCGACAACGTGCACGTCCCCGAGGGTTGGGAGGAGGAATACGCCGCGATGACGCCTCAGAGGCCGGATCCCGAAGCCAGGCGGGGTCGATGGGTCAACTCACCACCCACGCGTGATGAGTTGCGTCGCGCCAGGCACGAGTACCGCGGGAGGATCTCGTCGAGGCAGCAGGCCGCGCGCGACGCGGCGGTGAACGAGCGCGAACTGTTGAGGCAGCTCGCGGATCAAAGGCAGCGGCGGACGCGCTCGGGACTGAGGCGGCAACGGGATCACGCCAACGCGATGGACCCGGCGTACCTGCGCCGCATACAGGATTTTGTCCCCGCGCACCTGTTGGACAACGCGCCGGACGAGGCACTGATGGCGGCGGGTGACCTGGACATCGAGGACGTCATGGTCATGGAGGCGCTCTACCTCTCGTTGCAGGAGCAGGAGCAGAGGGAGCAGAGGGAGAGGGCGCAGCGACGACTGGCTGACGGGGAGGACACAGAGGTTGCCGCAGCAATCGCGCAGGTCGAGGCGGCAGAACGGGAGCGACAAGAAGAGGAGGACGCCCTACCCACCGCAGAAGACATCGAGGGAGGGAACTTTGACTATGACGAAGAAGGGGAAGATGAAGAAAAGGAGGAGGAGGAGGAGGACGACGACGAAGAGGATGATGCGGACGACAACGAGCGCGACCGGGTCTCCGCGGATGCCGCCGTGGAGGCCATCACCGCGCTCCGCACGTCGTCCACTGCGAGCCGGCACTCCACAGACCAGTACCTCGAGGACATCAGGCGACTGAGGGTGGCCGGGTACGACGAAAATATCGACGACGACGAGGAGGAGGAGGAGGAGGAGGAGCGCGACGAGCACGAGCACGAGGTTGACGACGATGACTATGTCAGCCCCGAGAACCTCCTCGCGTCGCCGCCGCGCACCTCCGAGGATGGGGTGTACGCGTTTGGGATATCTCCCGCGGATGTCCTGTCCGCGACCGCCGACGCGACGGAACGGACGGCGGACGCGCTGGAACGAAGCGCCGAGGACATGAACCGCGCGCACGACGCGCAGGAGGCTTCGCTGCAGCGCATCCTGCGCACGCTCACCGCCAACGCCGACGCGATTGCCTCGCTGTCGCGGTTGCGCGCGAGGGAAGCTGCGGCGAGGGAGGCGAGGGAGGAGGTGGAGGCGTTCGTCTCCGAGGAGCTCGAGGCCGAGTTTGAGGAGGAGGAACCCGCGCCGACCCTCTCGCCGGGCGACAGCGAGACGAGCCCGGGTTCGCAGTTTAATCCGGTGCAGACGATTCGTCGCCACTCCTTCACCACCAATGACATCGCGGAGACAGTGCGTCGCGTCGTGGCTGAGCTGGCTGATTTCTCCCCGGATGAGACGGCCGAGGCTGTGGCTTCCGAGGAGGTCTTCCGCCACCGAACCGCGGATATCGTGTCCAACGTTGTGGCGCAGCTGGGTGATTTTTCCGGTGATGAGGTTGAGATGTCGCGTGCCGAGGCTGAGCTCCACCGGCACGAGCTGGCCGAGTCGGTGGCTCGAGCGGTATCTGAACTTGCGGACTTTGGTTTGACCCTGCCAGCTTCCATCCCTCCAGACAATCGGTAGTGCTAGCTTTAGTTTGAACTTCAACTTCATCGTAGGTTCGTCTCTAGCTAGCGTCCAGGCCAATTCGTCGCGCATCGGAGGCGAGTTCCTCGTCTTCTTCGCTCAAGTACTCCACCTCCACGTCACCCTCTTGCTCTTCCTCCTCCTCCTCCTCCTCCTCGTCTTCATCCCCAAACAGTTGTCTGGTGAGGAGCTCCTCCGCCTCCGCGTCCGCCCGAACC
>MDTE01020861.1_pt1 | contig 20243 bp, 17 predicted proteins | sample 811231 | NCBI WGS metagenome assembly MDTE01 (sample SAMN05326651, study PRJNA326480) | marine metagenome | isolation source: seawater | place: Indian Ocean: Red Sea | collected 2010
CCCACCGCCTGACCTCGCCGCCCTCCCTTCCTCGTGTTCCACACGCCCCTCCCAACACCCCTTCCCCTATCCCGACCGCCTGAAAGGGTCCGCCACCCGTGAGTTGACAGGAACGACGTAGTGCGGAGCGCAGGGTTCGGGGCCTGTTTGTTGACAGGCCCTGAGGGCTTTGGCTGGCGGATACCCCCGAATTTTGCGGCGCTCTTGGTTTCAGAATTATGGCTAGTTGTAGGCAGTTGGGCGCATGTCTTGGAGGACCATTTGGAGGCTGGTGCGGCCGTTCCAGCTTCGGGCTTCCAGGGTGAAGGCCAGGTCGACGATGTCGCCGCGGTTGAGTTCGTAGACCATTTCGCCTTCACGCCACCAGATGGCTTCGCAGCGGGTCTTGCCGGTCTGGACCTGCATCTTGAGGTGGGCGGCGTCCTGGCCGACGGTGTCGACACGGTCGATCCGGCACTGGATTGCGGCGAATCTTGGGGCCTCGTTCTGGACGCCGAAGGGGGCGAAGGCTTCCAGGTCCTCTACAGTCCGAAGCGAGATGTCTTCGGGGCGGAGGGTCAGGTCGAGGTCGAGACGGGGGGTGAGGTCCGTGTCCGAGAGGTGCTCACAGGCATCGGATACGATTTGTTCGCGGAAGGCTTCGAAATTCTCCGGCTTGAGTGAGAAGCCGGCGGCATCGGCGTGTCCACCGTACTGGGTAAGGTGATCCGAGGCGCGGAAGATGCCTTCGACGATGTTGTATCCGCCGGCCGACCTTGCGGATCCGACGAAGGTGTCCGACTTGGCTCCAGAAACGGCTATGGTCGGCTGGTTGTATCGTTCCTTGAGCCGTCCGGCGATCAGCCCGATGACGCCGAGGTGCCAGTCTCCCTTGACGAGGATCAACCGGTGATAGGCGAGTCGCTCCTCGACCACCTGGCGCTCGGCATCTTCGATGCCCGTATGCTGGAGTTCCTGACGCTGGAGGTTGAGCGCGTTGAGATCTTCGGCAAGTCGTGAGGCGTCGACCGGGTTCTTCGCTCTCAACAGGTCGAGGGCGGCATCGGCCTTCTGAATGCGCCCGGCGCTGTTGATCCTTGGGCCCAGGAAGAAACCGATGGAGGTCGAATCGATCTTGCCCTTGGTGCTCGATATCGACTTCAGGGCACGGATGCCGTGCCGGGTCGACTTTTCGAGGACCTGCATGCCCCGCCTCGTGAGCAGTCGGTTTTCTCCTTTCATTGGAGCCATGTCGGCTACGGTGCCCAGGGCGACATATTCGAGCAGGCTGTTCAGGTAGCCTCTGCGTTCGTGCCCGCCCATGAAACGCTCAGAAGCGGCCTGGACGACCTTGAAGGCGACGCCGACGGCGGCCAGTCCTTTGAACGGATACTCACAGTCGGGACGGTTGGGGTTGATCACGGCGTGGGCGGGCGGGAGACGATCCTGGGGGCTGTGGTGATCGATTACGACTACGTCGACACCGACGCCCTGGGCTTTTTCGATCGCATCGAAGGCCGAAATCCCGTTGTCGGCGGTGATGATGAGCTTTGTGCCGTCGTTGATGGCGTATTCGACGGTGGCTGCCTTCATCCCGTAGCCGTCCCGGTAGCGATCCGGGAGGAGGGGCTGCGCGTTTGCGGAGACGGTGTCGAGGAAGTCGAGCAGGAGGGCGGTGCTGGTGACGCCGTCTACGTCGTAGTCGCCGAACACGGTGATGCGTTCACCATCACGAATGGCCTTCTCGATCCGGTCCACGCCACGCTCCATGTCGTGCATGAGGTAGGGATCGTGGAGGTGGTCGGTGGAGTTGTCGATCTGTCCGCTCGTCAGGTTGCGGTTGGACAGGTAGACGTCTCGAATCGACTCGTAGGCGCCTTGGTGGCGGATGTGCCAGATGGGATAGCGATGCATATCAATTCAATAATGACAAATGCAAAGTGACCAAAGGCCCTCCACCCAGCCCAAAAACATAAGAGAAAGGGGGGTGGGGTACTTTTTTTCGGGATCAGGCTAAAGATCGCTCAAGGGATTGCCGATATCGTTGAGTAAGGGGATAACCGCCCCGCCCTCTCGCTTCGCTCGGGGCAAGCCCCCGGGCCTCCCTGAAACGGGGTGCTCGACGCGGAAATCGGGCAGCCTGAAGGGAAATAAAGAGCGAACTTCCTGGGAAACCGGGGAGAGAACCACTGAGAAGTATATATAAAGAGGTGGAGAAGCCGACCTCAATAAACAGACTTCAACGTCTTATCCAGCATATCGGAGGGGATAAGGCGCGTGGTGTCAAAAGCCCGTGGAGCAATGCGACACCGCTTGGTCAGCGCCCCTCTTTTCGAAGTTACTCACTTCGGGAGGAGGGGCAAACTTTTTCTATTTACGAAGAGGATAGACTTCTCCACCCGTATAGATATCGGCACTTTTACGGAAAGCTTTACAGGCAAAGGCGTTTCGAGTTTCAGGTGACAGGTTACAAGGAAGATGAAACCCTCCGTCGCCCTGTGGGCTATGGGGTGCAGGGAGGAGCCGTTATATTCGGGATATGATGGGAGCAGATAATCATACAGGCGGAGACGAGCGCGTGATCCAGGCGATTCTGGCAGAAGATGGGGTGATGGCGATGAAGCTGGGAGGAGTCCTGCTGGATCAGGAGAACCTGAATCTGCAGGTGGTGTCGGACGGGAGGGGCTTGCTGGGTCGGCTGAACGATGCGCCGAATTTCTTTCACGCGGTGATTATGAACTTCGATCTGCCGGAGATTGGGGGATCAGAGTGCCTGACGTTTATCAAGCGATTTCACCAGCGGATAACCGTGCTGGTGTTGTCGGATTCGGTTGAGGCGGATCGGCTGGAGGAACTGGAGCAATTGGGGGTGCGGAAGAGGCACGTGATGGATCGCGGGAAGCCGGTGGAGGAGATTGTGACGTGGGTAGGGTTTTATTTGGGGGAGATGGAGGGGTGAGGGAGGTGGGGGCGAGGGGTTGCCAGCGATAGGGTCGAGAAGAGGAAACACCGGGCGACGTAAAGTCACCTGTTACGTTACCCACCCTCCCCTACCCTCCCATCACGCGTTGTGGTATTCGTGGTACCAGGCGACGAAGGATTCGAGGCCTTGCTCGATCGAGGTCTGAGGGCGGAATCCCGTGTCGCGTGCCAGGGCAGAGATGTCGGCGAAAGTGGCTCGTACGTCTCCTCGGCGCTCGGGTAGGTCGTTCCGGAGCGCCTTCTTGCCCGTAATCCGTTCCAACATCTCGATGACCTCGTTGACCGATACGGTCTGGTCATTCCCGATGTTGTAGATGCGGTAGGGTGCGGATGAGGTGCTGGGGTCAGGGCTATTGGGTGACCAATTGGCATCCGGCTCGGGTACGTTCCGGAGCGTGCGCGTGATCCCTTCGACGATATCACCGACGTAGGTGAACGACCGCCTGCCCAATCCCCCGTCGTAGATGTCGACGGGTTTTCCTTCCAGAATGGCCTTTGTGAAGAGGTAGATGGCCATGTCTGGTCGTCCCCAGGGACCATAAACGGTGAAGAACCGAAGCCCGGTCGTGGGCAGGCCGAACAGGTTGCTGTAGGCGTGTGCCATCAACTCGTTTGATTTCTTGGTGGCCGCGTAGAGAGAGACCGGATGCTCGGTGTGATGACTCGTGTCGAAGGGCATGGTCTCGTTGAGACCATAGACCGAGGAAGACGATGCGTAGACCAAGTGTCGGATGTCGTTGTGACGACAGGCTTCGAGGATGTTCATGAAGCCGACGATGTTGCTGGTGATGTACTCTCTTGGTTTCTCGAGGCTGTAAGGTACGCCGGCCTGCGCGGCCAGGTTGATCACGTGCGTGAACGCACCTTCCACGAACAGGTTATCGACGAACGTCTGCTGGTCGATGTTGCCCCTTACGAAGGTAAAACGGTCTTCATCCGCGAGGCGGTCGAGGCGGGTTTCCTTGAGCTCGACCGAGTAGTAGTCGTTGATGTTGTCGACGCCGACGACTGCTGCACCCTCATCGAGATACCGCCTGGCTAGGTGGCTCCCGATAAACCCGGCGGCGCCGGTTATGAGGACGCGCATTCTTTCACTCATTTAAGTTCCTTCGAGGGCGGACTTTCAACATCTAGCCCTTGCATCCAGAGATTAGGCACATTATTATGGTTGGACAAGCTGAGGCCCCGATCGCTCCACGCGGTCGTGAACTGGATCGCCTACTCCCCCTGTAAGGGCATCTACACGTTGAAATCCCCACGCCAAACGTCAGTCGTTTCTCCAATCCAGGGTCATCTTCGGCCCGCGATGTTTGGTGTCAGCCACGCAACGATGTCCTTCGACCGGTTCTCTTCAGTCCCTTGTGATTATCATGAAATCGGGACATCTCGACGCTTGCTCTCGCTGAACAATTGTCTTACCTACCCTACTCTTAAATTCAACAGATCTATTAACCGGGGGGTCGTGTGAATACGGTCACGAAAGCCGATCTAGTAAAAACGATCGCCGCGGAGTTCGGTTACTCGAAAACGGAAGCACGTGCATCGGTCGATGCATTCTTCGAAGCTTTGACCGAAGCGATCGTCGAAGGGAACCGTATCGAGGCGCGCGGGTTCGGTGCCTTTACCGTTAAGCATTCGAATGCGAAGGCAGGTGCTCGCAACCCCAAGACAGGTGAGCGCGTGTATGTACCTGCACGACGCAAGGTCGCGTTCAAGCCAGGACGCATTCTGCGTGAGGCGCTGTCGAAACCGGTCGAGGAACAGCCTCAGCAGGCCGAGGACGCGCAGCAGCAGGCGCAAACGCCAGCACAGAGCAATGGCAATCACACCGATCATCAACATCAGGCAACTGTTCATACTAATGGAGAAACCCATACGCAGAGTCAGCCAACGGTTTCGAACGTCTAGTCTAATCGCCGCGATTGGGCTCGCGTTCCTGACGAGTGCTGGCAGCCCAGCGAATGTTGTGTCGAACGCCCTTTTCGGGGACCACGCGGTTCTTCAGCAGGGCGTTTCCATTCATGTCTGGGGAACGGCAGATCGAGGCGAGTCGGTGACGTTCGATGACGAGACGTAGTCGACGAGGGCGGATCGTGATGGCCGATCGTCTGTCTCCTTCGGGTCCCGGACGGTCGGTCGGCCTCACACGCTTGTGATCGAGGGCAAGAACCGGATTGCCTAGACGAACGTGATAGTCGGCGAGGTCTGGGTGTGTTCGGGAAAGTCGAACATGCAGTGGTCCGTCCAAGCTTTGTACAACCCTTTGCCGGAGATCGACGGGGATGAGGTGGAGACGCCCGTCGCTGTGCGGATAATCCTGTGTGAAATCTCTACAACAAGGCTGGGTTGCTGGCGAGTCCGTTCAGGACGGATGATTGGGCTGGGGTTACGGTGGGGAAGCGGTGAAGGAAGCAAGCGGATAAGCGACCCCTACTGATCCGGCTTTGCCGGATCTTCCTCCCCTTTAGGGGAGGAATTTAGGCTAGAGGGATTCTGGGGTTTGGTTGCGGCCTGTTGCGGCTGCTTGGTCGGCGGCGCAGGCGGCGGCCAGGGAGGCGAAGGCGTCTTCGCCGGTGACGGCTATGGGAGCGTCGTTGATGACGGCGTCCACGAAAGTGTCGACGCAGCCTTTGATGCCGGTGACGATTTCGTTGGCGGTGATTTCGATTTCTTCCCAGTTGTCCGCGCCTTCGCGGTAGATGCGGTTGCCGAAGACGGAGCCCTCCGTCGCGATAATTCGGAGATGATCGTCGATGTACTTACCTGCAGGCCATCTTCCCTCGTAGGTCACGGTGACCTGACCGACGATATCTCCTTCGAAATCGAATATTGCGGCTGTGGTTTTGTCCTTTGGGAAGGACAGGTGGCCTAGGCGGTTGGCGAAGGCGGAGACCGATCTCAACGGGCGGTCAATGAGGTGACGGGTCAAGTCGACTTCGTGGATGCCGGATCCGTTGAGGGAGGATCGGCCAGCTTCTGATGAAGCGTACCACGGGGAGCGTTCGAACTGCAGTCGTTTGTCCTGGATGGCGTCGATCCGGAGGTGGATCAGGTCGCCGATCTCGCCGCTGTCGATCGCCTGCTTGATCCGCCTGACGCTGGGTCGGAGGCGGCGCTCGTGGGCGACCATCAGCTTGCGTCCGTGCTCCTCGGCCGAATTCACGATGGCCCGGGCATCTTCGAGGGTGGTGGCCAACGGTTTGGTCTGCAGGACGTGGCTTCCGGCGGCAAAGCAGGCTTCGGCGTGGGGTCGGTGCAGGTGGTCGGGCGTGACCAGACAGACGAGATCGGGTTTCTCTGTTTCGAGCATCCTCAGCAGGTCGGGATAGCTCTCCCCGGCTTTTGTGCTGTTCTGGCTGATTTCATCTATTCTGGCTGCATCCTGATCGCACAGGGCGATTCGTTCGACCGCCTCGTTCGTATCCAAGGCCGCGGCGAAGTGTCTACCCAACCCCAACCCGACGACCGCACAATTCAGCACTGAATCAGCCATTCCCGCTTCTCCTTGCCTGTCAGCAGGGGTATCTTGACACCCCGAACGAACCTCATACTTTTCTGAAACATCCGTTTGGCCGTGTGGATCCAACGGACGTCTTTCTCGAACCATCGGGCCGCACGCGTGCGCTGCTATCCAACAGGAGTTCTAGATGTCTGAAGCATTTGAAAAGGTCAAGGGTTACTTACAGGAACTCGAGCTTCCGATCTCGTCCGAAGACGAAACCGAAGAGCTCGTGATCGTGAACGATGAGGAGAGTGGTCTGAACAATCTGATCATCGATTGTGAGGACCCGATTCTGATCCTGGAGCAGGCGATCATTCCGATTCCGGACAATCCGGGTAATCTGTACAAGCGGTTGCTGGAGATCAATCGGACGCTGATCCACGGAGCGTTTGCGATCGATGATGAGACCAATACCGTGTTGTTCCGTGATACGCTGAACTTGGAAACGCTGGATCGGGCGGAGTTGGAAGGGTCGATCAATGCGTTGGGGTTGGCGCTGGCGGAGAATGCGGGGGAGTTTTTGGAGGCGGTGAGAAAGTGAGTCGTCAGGTAGTGAGTGAAGAGATAGAGGAATAGAAGAGGGAGAGGCGTGTGACCCCTCTCCGGCCCTCCTTTATAGGGGAGGGAGATTAGGGTTATCAGGTCGTAATCTGTGTAGCGGCGTATACGGCGTTTAGGGAGTGAAAAGACATGAGCATATTTCAGAGGATGTTCAGGATGGGTAAGGCCGAGGTGAATTCGGCACTCGATAAGTTCGAGGACCCCATCAAGATGACGGAGCAGGGCATCAAGGATCTGAAGAAGGATCTGAACGATGCGATGACGAGTCTGGCGCAGGTGAAGGGGCAGGCGATCCGGTTGAAGAAGCAGGCAGAGGAGAATGCGCAGGCTGCTGCAGACTATGAGCGGAAGGCGATGCTGCTGCTTCAGAAGGCGCAGGGCGGGGAACTCGATGCCGGCGAGGCGGATCGGTTGGCGACGGAGGCGCTTTCGCGGAAGGATGATGCGGCGACGCGCGCCCAGACACTGGGGGCGGATGCGCAGCAGCAGGAGGCGACGGCGGCGAACCTGCAGAGCCAGGTGGACAAGCTGAAGTCGACGATCGCGAGTTACGAGAACGACCTGATCACGTTGCGCGCACGCGCGAAGACGGCCGCGGCGACGACGAAGATCAATAAGCAGCTGGCTAAGGTGGATTCGTCCGGGACGATTTCGATGCTCGAGCGGATGAAAGAGCGGGTGGATGAGGATGAGTCTCTGGCGGAAGCCTATGGCGATCTGGCGGGACAGCCGACGTCGGCAGATGACGAGATCGACAAGGCGCTGGCGGGTGGGGGCAGCTCGGACGCGCGGCTGGCATCTTTGAAGGCGAAGATGGGAATCGAGAAATAGGGGATCGAGAATTGAGGATTGAAGCCCTTGATCTTCGATTTTCAATACGTATGTGGAATCCGTTTAAAAAAAAGGACCAGGAAGAGGCTCTCGATCCGCTGAGCGACCTGACCCTGTCGGGGTTGAAGAAGGGCTACTATGTCGACTTCGACCTGAAGACGTGGGAGGTGATGGCTCATAACCGGTATGACTACAACGGGGATTGGACGGATGAGTGGGAGTTGACGTCTGCCAACGAGGTGCGGTATCTCGAGTTGGAGGTGGACGACGACGAAACGTGGGTGTTGTATCGGCGGATCTCGTTGTCGGACATCCAGGAGGATGTGAGGGCCGCGATTCTCGAAGAGGATGATCCGCCGAACAAGGTGACGTTCGATGGGACAGCCTACGAGGCGGAGTCGAGTGATGCGGGGTACTTCCACCGTAATGGTGGGGAGACGCAGGACGGGGTAGGGAAAGAGTTTGTCAACTGGACCTACTTCGACGAGACCGAACGACTGGTGCTGGTGGTCGAGCAGTGGGGTGAGGACGAGTTTGCGGCTGCTGCGGGGGAGTTCGTGCAGACGTATATGTTTAGCAATATTCTTCCCGGTTCATAAACCGGAGGTCGCGAGTCGAAGATTGGAAAGTCGAAAATCGAACGACAGACCTAAATCGAAAGTCAAAACCTAGAGCCTTGGAAGCGAGCTGGCCCGTTCACATTTTGTGGACGGGCCGTTTTATTTCTGCTCTCGTAAGGTTGATGTTTACGACCGCGGACAGCCGATTGCGGCAGGGGCTCGGGAGGCCTATGATGTGGGGGCGGTTCAAAGCAAAATGAAAAACGACAAATGCAAAGTGCCAAAAGCAGACCTCACAACGGGCTGTTGAGTGGTGGGTAGTCGCGAAAGGGTAATGATGATGGCTGATATCAAAAAAGAGAGCGCCGAGCTCAGTGATGATGATGTGCTGACGGAGGGGCCAGTCTACAACGCCCCGCAGAAGAAGACGCGGGTGGATTGGTATCGGGTACCGCTAACGAGGGAAGAGCTGGCGGCGTTCAACAAGAAGAGCAACTTCCTGGGGTTTGCGCAGACGTTCGGGCATCTGGGGGTGATGTTTGGAGGGGCGGGCGCGGCCGTGTACTCGTATTTCCACTGGGACTGGTATGTGACGGCTTTCATCGTGTTCCTGAACGGGCACACGTGGGCCTTCACCATCAACGCGTTTCACGAGTTAATTCACGACTCGGTGTTCAGGCAGAAGTGGCTGAACCGGATGTTTCTGCGCGTGTTCTCGTTTCTTGGGTGGCACAACCATCATCATTTCTGGGCGAGCCATACGGAGCACCACAAATACGCGCTACATCCTCCGGACGATCAGGAGGTTGTGCTGCCGACGAAGCTGGATCCGTCGAACATCTGGAAGAAGCACATTGTCGACGTCAAACAGCCCTGGAATACGCTGAAGGGGAAGTGGAAGTCGTTCAAGGGGCATATTCCGGAGGATGCGTGGACGCAATTGATTCTGCCCGAATCCGATCCAGAACGGCGGGCGGCGTATACCCGGTGGGAGCGGATCGTGTTTGTGGGGCACCTGGCGAGTGCCGGGTTCTCGATCGCCACGGGATACTGGATTGTGGTGTTCGTGGTGACGTTTCCGAAGATGTTTGGGCGATGGATGCAGCATATTGCAAATTCGGTCCAGCACGTGGGGTTGATGGACAACGTGCCCGACTTCCGTTTGTGCTGTCGGACGATCTACCTGAATCCGGTCACGCAGTTTCTTTACTGGCACATGAACTACCACACCGAGCATCATATGTATGCGGCCGTGCCGTGTTACCGGTTGGGGAAGTTACATCGTCGGATCAGGCACGAGATGCCGTGGTGTCCAAATGGGTTGCGGGAAACGTGGAAACATATCCTGGAGATTCAGCGGCGGCAAGAGGTGGATCCGGGTTACCAGTATGAAGCGGAATTGCCGTCGTAGGAGCCGTCTATAGACGGCGAGGGGCTGGGTAAAGCAGTAATCATTATCAGTTATCGGTTCAGATGGCGACACTTAGGTGGATGGAAGGTGAGGATTCTTCTGTCCATTAGGCAGTTGTAGATCCACCCCAGGTTTCGCAGACCCTTGTCGGCGACCTCTTTTTAGTAAGTCCCAAAAGGAGGCAAAAGGACACTTCCTCAAGCGCTGCGAGGGGCTGTACCTCGCCGCCCCCTTCCTCGTGTTCCACACGCCCCTCCCAACGCCCCTTCCCCTTTCCCGACCGCCTGAAAGGGTCCGCCACCCATGAGTTGACAGGAACGACGTACTGCGGAGCGCAGGGACCGAGGCCTGTTTGTTCACAGGCGCCGTGGGTTTTGGCTCGCGGATTAGCCCGCATTCTGCGGCGCTAAAAACCCCATTCGGAGTCGTGGTAGTATTGGTCGATGACGGGGTCCATTAGCGTGTTGACCGCGATTTCCTCGGCGTCGTCGAAGACGCCTTTCCAGAAGTGTAGCATGCCTACCATGGCTTCCTGGTTCAGGAAGTGCGTATCCAATCCATCGAATCTTAAGGCGGCCAGATGGTTGCGGAGCGTGGTCGGGGTGGTCTCGTCTTGTTTGGCGAGGATCCAGCCCCAAGTGCCCATCGTGGGGATGGCATTCTGGAAGGGGACGGTGGTGTAGCCGGCGCTCTCCATTGTCTTGAGGATGCAGAGGAAGGCTTTGGGGGCGTGGAGGGGGCTGGAGGCTTGGGTGACCAGTACGCCCTCCCGAGAGAGGATCTGGCGGCAGTCACGGTAGAAGCCACGAGTGTAGAGTCGGGCGAGGTCGGGGCCCTTGGGGTCTGGGAGGTCGATGATGATGACGTCGTAGCGGTCCCGGGTGCGTTGGACGAAGGTGCCGGCGTCTTCGTGGACGACGGTGAGACGGGCGTCCGTAAAAGCACTTTCGTTGGCTTCGAGGAGGACGGGGTGGGCCTTGCCGAGTTTGGTCATCTCGGGGTCGAGATCGACGAGGGTGACGTGACGGACGTCGTCGTGCTTGAGGACTTCGCGTAGCGCGAGGCCGTCACCGCCGCCCAGGATGAGGATGTGCTCGCGAGATCCGGCGACCCCGAGGGCGGGGTGGACAAGGGGCTCGTGGTAACGTTCCTCGTCGTAGGTACTGAACTGGATGTTGCCGTTAATGAACAGCCAGTGGTCGTCTTTCCACTCGGTCAGGACCAGCTTCTGATAGGGTGTCTGGGTGGTGAAGACAATGCGGTCGCGATGCTGGCTCTGTTCGCCGAACAGGGTGATTGGTTTGGCGAAGACCGCGAGGGTGATGATGGCGACGCCGACGGTCCAGAAGGCGAGTTGGAGACGGCCGCTCCTGACTGTCAGCGTTCGGTAGCGCCAGTAGAGGACGGAGGCGACAACGAAGTTGATGGCGCCCAATGCGATCGGGGTGTAGGTCAGGCCGAGCTTGGGCAGGGCGAAGAAGGCGAACAAAAGACCGCCGGCCAGGGCGCCGTAGTAGTCTTTCTCCATCACCGAAGCGATGTTCGTGCGCAGGCCCTCGTAGGCGTCGTTCATCCGGGCAACGATCGGGATTTCGAGACCGATCAGGAGGCCGACGGCGCCGGCGTAGCCGTAGATGACGGCAGTGGACTCACCGAGCCAGGCGGTGCCGAAGTAGGCGGCGATCGCGCAGGTGGCGCACAGTATGGAGAGCGCGAACTCGATCGTGATGAAGGTGTCGAGCAGGTGGCAGGTGAAGTAGCGGCTGATCCGGCTGCCGACGCCCATCGTGAAGAGCATCAGGGACATGATGAGCGTCCACTGGAGCGTCGTGTTGCCGAGGATGTAGCTGGCGAGGGTGGAGAGAGTGAATTCGGCGACGATGCCGGAACAGCCGGTGGCAAAAAGACATGCCTTTAGCAGGCGGCTTTGATTAGCGGATGTGTCGGGCACGGTCCCTCGATACACCCCACCTTCGCGCTCAGCGCTGCGATGGGGCACTCGGGATGAACGTCAGGATCGTTATACGGAACCTTATAGCGACCAGACGATCAGGAGGCTGGCGCCGATGTAGCTGAAGGCTTCGATGTAGGCGGCGCCGATGTTGGGGTGTTCCTGGTTGACGATTTCGTCGGTCAGGTTGCGGCCCGGCAAGAGGACCTTGTCCGAGAGAAAGCGTACGATCGGGAGGAGGACCAGACCTAGGGCGAGCTCGATGGCGAAGTCCTGAAGCGAAAGTGTCCAGGCGATCAGGTCCCCTGATGCTGCGTGACGGAGGATGTTGCCCAGGGCGATGAGGGCGCCACCGAAGGCGATTCCGGCGGCGACGTTGTCCTTTTCTATCTGGTCGTGGACGTCGTAGGAGGTGATGGCGTCGTAGATCAGGCTGGCGATGACGAAGCCGATCTGGCTGAGGGCCCAGAAGATGACGGCGCTGATGATCGTGCTGGTGGTGTCGAGAACGGCAATGCCTGAAACGGCTCCGTTGATGACGAGGCCGGTGGCGACGTAGGTGCCGAGGACGACGACGGCGGTGCCCTTGTTCTGGTCGCGGATGAGTTCGTCCCGAACCTTGAACTTGCGGAGGATCAGCCGGTCGTTGAGGATCCTCGATACGTTGAGCAGCACGATGGTGAGCGGACCGTAGATCGCGATGTCGATCAGGTCTTCTTCGAGGCCGCGCGAGTCGCCGCTCATCACGCCCCCAATGGCGAGGACCAGGCCGAAGTAGTAGCCGACCAACGCGAGGGCCAATGCGGCGTTGTCCTTCTCGACCAGTTCCTCTTTGACCTGGTAAGACGGCGTCGTCAGGTCGTAGGCGAGCTTGCCGATCCAGAAGAGGATGAATGATGCAGCCAGGTAGATTGCGCTCAGGATCAGGTCGTCGACCATCATTTTCCGAATCCTCTGCCTCTGCCGCCAAAGCCGGACCGGCTTCGGCCCAGACGGCTCTGTGCATTCTGTGAGAAGCTGCTGCGTTTGCGGTTGAGCGACGCCTGACGTCGCTTGTAGAAGTTTGGCTTCTGCTGCTTGGTCAGATTGCCGTTAGTGCCGTAGTCTCGGTTCTGCCCGTAGTAGGGGCGTCCACGGTCGCGCGAGGTACGGTAGTCGTCATACTCGTTGCGGTAGACCCGGCGTCCCATTCCCCAGCCCAGCATATCCCGCATCATCGAATATTGGCCATACCACACCCAGAACCCGCCGCCGCCCCAGTATCCGTAGTGCGAGTTGCCGACGTAGTGGTATCCCGGGGGGTGCGGCTTGTTGTTCACGCCCTCTGATTCAGACTTGGAGACTAGGGCCATACCCAGGAAGGGTTCGTATTTACGGTAGATCTCCTCGCTGACCTCGACCCAGTCCGTCTGAACCGTGCGTTCCCCCTGGAGAATCTGGTAGCGATGGTAGTACTTGGCGAAGACCGCGCCTTCTTCCTGCATATCTTCCAGGATGATGGTGTATTCCGGCGCTGAGGTGAGGGTATTCTGCATCTCCTCGACGGGGTCTCTCTGGCCACAGCCGACGGCAAAGAGGGCGATGAGGAGGCAGGTCGATGTGAGTCGTCGTGTGCTCAAGAACCCTATCGGGAAAACGTCTGTCAGGTTGGTCGGCGTACCAGGTTGGACTCCCCACCGGCGTTTCCTGATTCAGTGTTCTACAATATATGTCACAAGATAGGCGTTCCGCTTAGGAGGGTCAATTCTGCCGAGACAAAATGACCTACCCGGAGTATTGCCGGGCGGTGGTTCCATCCTATCTTATCCGTCAGACCCAGAACCCACAGTTACTCGGACAAGCACTGTGGAAATTCCACAATCGCTCTGCGTGTCGGGCGATCAAAAGATCGAGCAACTTCTCGATCAGGCCGTCCTCATCCCGTCGTTTGCGTGTTGACTGTACGGTTTTGTGAACGATACGATGACCGAGTATGCCAACGCCTTCGTCTATCGCCCACCTGCCGTTTGCAGGGCCCGACTGGTCTGCGAGCTACGAGACGTCGTGCGGTGGTGTTGGCTCTGTGATGGCGGACAGGGACTAAGGGGGAACCATCGAAGACACGGAGGGGCGTGTTGCGACGAGATCGTGGCGACAACCTGGGTACCATTTTAGAGATAAGGATCCAACTTGGTTCGTCTAAGACAGGTCCCTCGATACACCACGCCTGTTCGGCGGGGCACTCGGTAACACAGTGGATACTGAGAGGTTGATCAATGGCTGAAGAAGGTTGGAAGGGGATATTTGCGGTGTTACAGACGCCGCTGACGGAGACGGATGAGATCGATCAGGCGGTGATGGCGCGGCAGGTGGAGTTCAGTGTCGCCTGTGGGTCGCACGGGCTGGTGTATCCGGTGCTGGGGGGGGAGTTTCAGTATCTGACGGATGAGGAGCGGAGCGAGTCGCTGAAGACAGTCTGTGACGTGACGGCGAAGCGGATTCCGGTGGTGGCGGGTGTGGCGGCGCCGAGTACCAAGATGGCGGCTTTGCTGGCGAAGCAGGCGGCGGATGCGGGGGCCGATTCGGTGGTGGCTCTGCCGCCGTATATCTCGCCGGCGTCACTCGATCAGGTGATGGACTACTACCGGGCGATCGCCGACGCGAGTGGGTTGCCGATTATGGTGCAGCACGCGAAGATCGTTCCGTTGCCCCCGGCGTTTCTCGTAAGGCTGTTGACCGATATCGAGGAAGTGAAATACATCAAGGAGGAACGCGAGCCGAGTGCACACAACCTGACGCAGGTGATCCAGGATGTGGGCGACGCGTGTCTGGGGATCTTTGGCGGTGGTCACGGGCGGTGGATGATGGGCGAGATGGAGCGCGGGTCGTCCGGGTTTATGCCGGCGGTGCAGACGCTCGACCTCTACGTGAAGACGTGGGATGCGTTCCAGGCAAGGGACAAGGCAGAAGCTAGACGGCTGTACAACTTGCATCTGCCGTTGATCAACCAGCTCATTATGGTCGGGCTTCAGGTGTGTAAGGAAGTGCTCGTTCGGCGCGGTGTGTTCGACAATAATCTGATGCGGACGCCGGGCGATGTTCTTATGGATGAAGGAGATCATCGGGAGTTGGATGCGATTATGGCGTCGCTTAACGCAGAGCTGGATGAGATAGAGGTTTAGGGGTGGGATCAAGACCGGGTGGATCAGTCAAAATGCAAAGTGCAAAATGCAAATTGAAGTCGGCGCTGAGTGCTGTGCGACATTGAAGGATGTGAGGGTGCACCTTGATTGATGTATTGTTGGTTGGCGGTAAGGGAAACATCGGGTCGGGGCTGCGGACGTATCTGCCGAAGCTGGATCCAGAATACCGGGTGTCTGCGATCGATCTGGAGGATGCGCAGGATAAGACTGCGGATTCGGAGGATCGGCAGGAGTTCATCTATCTCGATGTGGTGGAGGATGAAGCGGGATTCCGGGGGGCCCTTGAGGGCCGAGATCTGGTGGTGTATCTGGCGCGGAAGGAGGTCCTCGGTGAGATGAACGCGATGACGGATTGTGTGTTCCGGGCGGTGATGGAGGTGTGCCCGGAGGCGATGATGGTGGGGTCGAGTTCGGTGCACGCGACGGGGAGCGCGTATGTGCCGTTCGACAAGGAGCCCTACAAGACGATCGCGGCGCGTGAATTCGACAAGCTGGAAACGTGGCCCGATCCGTTGCCGGCGACTTTGCCTTCGTGTCCCTGGTCGGACTACGGGTTGGCGAAGTCCTATGTCGAGGCGTGGTGCCGGCGGTTTGCGGCGAATGGGCACGGCGCGGTGGCAGCACGGTGGGGTGGGATCAACGCGCGAAACGTCAATCGGGAGGAGACGGCGTATTTCTCGGTGTGGTGTCACCAGGAGGATGCGGCTCGGTTTGTTGACTGCGCTTACAAGGCCCACCGGAACGGGACGTTGCCGAGCGGTGCGCATTACTATGTGATTTCGAACAATACCTACAACATTTTCGACATCGAGACGCCGAAGCGGGAGATCGGGTATGCGCCGGTGTATGACGCGGAGTCATACTTCGCGGCGGATTTAGGGTCGTAGTTCAGCGGGTGTATCGATAATGGCCCGGTTCCTCGATACGGGCCGACGTCGCGTCGGCCCTACTCGGGATGAACGGATTTCCTCATTACGGAGAGGCAAATAGTATGCGGTTGATTTTGATCGGGACCGAATACACCGGGAAGACGACGTTGTGCCAGGGGTTGATGGACTGGGGGCACGCGAATGGAATTCATCACCATCTGGACGATCACTTTTCGATTCCGGATTGCCAGATGCTGAAGTCCGAGGAGGACCAGAAGATTATGACGGGTCTTCCGGATATTCTGAAGGAGCGGTTCCAGCGGTTTCAGATCGCGTATCACGTAAGGCTGATCAACAAGTATGAACACATCCTGCTCGGCGGATTCCATATCGAGGAGGCCGTGTACGGGTCGAAGTATTACTACCCGTCGATCGGGCGGATGGTGGAGTCATCCCGTGCGTGGGAAGAAGGGATGCCTGAGGATACGATTCTCGTGCACCTGACGGCAGATCGGGACAAGATCGCGCAGCGGATGAAGGCGGATCCCCATCGATATGAGGTGGTGCCCGAAGGGGATATCGAGGAGATGCAGGCGGCGTTCCAGGAGGAGTATCGGCGGACGTGGATAAGGCGGAAGTTGACGATCGATACGACCGGGCTGACGGACGAGCAGCTTTTGGAGACGTTTCTGAAAGAGTCTATTCCACATCTGGATACGCGGGATTTTTTGATCCGGCAAAGCCTGTAACAAGACAAAAGTTAAAATGCAAAGATCAAAATTTTTGGTAGATGGAGCGCCGTTGCTGTGAGCAAAACGGCTCAGCGAGCGACTCTGGCTGTGATCCTATTGCTCGGGTTGGCGTTGCAGATGAGTGGGCTCGATTGGGGGCTCCGGTCGCTCAACGGGTTCGAGCTGGATGGGAAGCCCGTGTCGGTGATGACGGCGGGGTTCGGGGCGGATTCGGATGCGCTTCACAAGGCTGCAAAAAGTTTTGATGACGGGCCGTTTCCGGTGATCCGATACGGCAGCACCCTTTACCAGTTCAACAGTTACGGCACGGTCTTTCTGTATTTCTACCGGTTTGTGACCGAGACTCTGGCGACGGTGGGCGGGTTCGAGGCGTTTGGCGATGCGGCGCTGGCTGCGAACGCGAGCCGGGTTTGCGGGCGACTTGTGTCGGCGATGTCGGGTGTGGTTCTGATCTGGATCACGTGGCTCGTCGGCTTTCGTCTCTTGGGGCCGATTGGCGCGCTGGGGGCCGCTTTGCTGGCGGCCGTTTTTCCGATGTCGATCCAGGCCGGCCATCTGGCCACAGTCGACGGGATGTTGGGCTTGTGGTTCGGGGCTGCCCTCTGGGGGTGTCTCCGGGTGTTGTCCGAAGGCGAAAGACGCGATTATATCGTTGCAGGTTGTCTGGTCGGGGTGGCCACGGCCACGAAGATCAACGGCCTTTTTCTGCTGTTACCACTCGGGCTCGCGCATCTCCTGAGAGCCGACCGCCCCACCTCGCTTTGTGACGCACTTCCCATCCTGACTCACAGTGGTATCTACATCGCCTTTGGGAGTTGTGTGCTGACCTGGCTCCTGCTCACGCCGGCGGCGGTGTTCGAGTTCTCCGAGTATTTCTTCCCGAAGTTCGCCGGACCCTATCACATCGAGCACAGCCTGACGAAGGCCAGTGAGTCGGCTGCCACGCACCGGGGCTGGCTTCACCTGGAAGGGGTGTCGACCTACTTCTACCAGCCGTTCCACGTGTTCCCGCTGGGGATCGGGTGGGTCGTGCAGGTGGTGTTTGTGGCGGGGCTCGTGCTGGCGTTTATCCGACGGTCTCAGGCGACGCTCTTACTGGCGATTTCGTTTGTCGTCTACTACCTGCTGGTGGCCCGGCTGCCGGACAAGCCGATCCGTTTCTTCGTGCCGATGGCGACGGTGTTCGCGGTACTGGCCGTTTACCCGATCGTAGCATTCACGAAAGCGCGAAACCTGATTATGACTGCTGTGGCCATTCTGGCGATCGAGCCGAGTGCCCGGGCTTACGCGCTTGTCAATGTGTACCGACAGCCTGACAGCCGGGTCGAGGCGGGGCGATGGATTCAGGAGAACATCCCGCAGGGCGGTAAACTGATGTTAGAGCGTGGTCACAACAGCCTCGCGTCGGTGGTGAGCCGCCATCACGTGTCACTGCTGCCGGCCGACCTGGAGAACGAGTTCGCGAACGCTCGCGGAGACCTTCTGTCGGAGCGAGGCCACTTCACGGCGTGCGTCGAGTCAGAGTTTCTGTCGCAGGTCGACTACTTTGCGATTACCGAGGAGCGGATGGCGATTCAGCGAGTTCGGAAGGCAGCGAAGGATTTCTACGACCGGCTGTTTGCCGGGGAGCTGGGGTTCGAGCTGCGGGCAACGTTCCCGATGCGGCCGTCGATTTTCGGGCTCGAGATCGAGGATGAGACGACAGACCTGAACTGGACGCGCTATGACCACCCGACGACCTATGTCTTTGTCCGGACGAACCGTGAGCCGGCACTCTACTCAAACGATCCCGATCTGTCGGTTTATCGACTGCGGACCTGGGAGGACACACAGAAACTGATCGTCCGGGCGCAGAAGTCCAGGATCTTCATGTTCTTCAAGCGCTGTCTTCCTGGACCCTACAAGGAGAGGGTTGGGGAGGAAAAGCTGGTGGAGCATTTTATGGCTTTCCTGAAGGATCCGGCATCATTGACCGGATCAGGGACTCATATGACGGCCGTTCTCGATGGCGAAACCTGGCGGATCAAGATGGAGTGAGTTTGTCCCGTCTGCCGGCATTCTTAGATTTCTTAGCCCCGCCCTTTTGACCGTGAAGCGGAGCGAGCTTCGTTGATCAATGCGTCCGACATTGCAACGCTTACTGGATTGATCCGTGAGGAGAGCCGGATTCTCGTCTTCACGGGAGCAGGCGTGTCCACGGCGAGCGGCATCCCGGACTTCCGCGGCCCTCAAGGCGTGTGGAAGCGCAGGCAACCCGTCTACTATCCCAATTTTCTCGCCTCCCACGAGGCCCGCGTCGAATACTGGGACCAGAAGGTCGAAGCGTATGACGCGTTCCGAGAAGCAGAGCTGAACGCTGTTCACGAGATGTGTGTTCGGCTGGAGCAGGCCGGGAAGGTGATCGCCGTGGTGACGCAGAACGCGGACGGTCTTCACTTTCGGGCCGGGACATCGCGCGGTTGTCTGGTCGAGTTGCACGGGACGAACGACGAGATCGAGTGTCTGGGGTGTGGGAACCGGTATGAGCCGGATCTCTACTTCCGTGCGTTCGCCGATACGCACGTGCCCCCGAGATGTGGCTGTGGTGGGCTCGTGAAGACGGCGACGATCAGTTTTGGTCAGAATCTGCGGGAAGAAGATCTGTCGCGCGCATTCGCGGCGGCGCAGGAAGCGAATCTGGTGATCTCGTTGGGGTCGACGCTGTCCGTGCATCCGGCGGCATCAGTGCCGTTGACGGCGGCAGAGCGGGGTGTCCCGTATGCGATCGTGAACCGGGGCGAGACGGACCAGGATGGGCATCCTTCGGTGACCGTCCGGCTGGATGGGGATGTGACGGAAATTTTTCCGCGGGCAGTGACGGAGGCAATGGGGTGGTAGGTTGGGGCTGAAAGTTGGGTTCAATGCAGAGCCAAAGTCAAAAGCAGGGAACCACAGAGAACACGGAGGGAAGGGCGCTAGCTTGTAGCGACTTCCTCGTGTCGAGGGATTGGGAAAGTAGTCGGAGCGAGCACGATGGATATTGATCTTTCAGCAGTCGAGGCGAGGGTGGTGGGGGCGTTGATGGAGAAGGAACGGGCGACGCCGCAGAATTACCCATTGAGTCTGAACGCGATGATGAACGCGTGTAATCAGAAGTCGAACCGGGATCCGGTTATGGCGTTGGAAGAGACGACGGTCTTCCGGGCGCTCGAACAACTGATGGGGAAGGGGCTCGTGCAGCGGTTGGTCAGCGATGGCGCCCGGGTGGCCAAATATCGTCAGACCTTTACGGAGCGGCTGGACCTGGGTGAGCCGGAAGCGACGGTTGTCTGTGTGCTGTTGCTGCGGGGACCTCAGACGCCGGGTGAGATCCGGGGACGGACCGAGCGGCTTCACCGGTTCGGGAATTTGGAAGAGGTGGCCGATACGCTGAGAATACTGTCGACGCGTGAATCCGAGCCTTACGTGCAGCAGTTGCCACGGCAACGGGGAACGAAGGAGGCGCGGTATGCGCATCTGTTCTCGGGTGAGGTCGAGGTGGAGGTTGCGGAAGCTGCGGCGCCGGCCGAGCAGGCGGCGGTGACCGTTCAGGCGGAGAACGAACGGATCGATCTGCTCGAGGAGAAGGTTCGGATTCTGCGGGAAGAGATGAACTGGTTGAAGACGCAGTTTCAGGCGTTTCGG
>MDTE01170701.1_pt1 | contig 20241 bp, 17 predicted proteins | sample 811231 | NCBI WGS metagenome assembly MDTE01 (sample SAMN05326651, study PRJNA326480) | marine metagenome | isolation source: seawater | place: Indian Ocean: Red Sea | collected 2010
GCCGGCATCGAGCGGTTAGACTTCCTCAAGATCGATGTGCAAGGGGCTGAGATGAGGATCCTGTCCTCGCTTGTCCCGAATTATATGTCGGGCATGCAGGGCCTGAAAACGGAAGCATATGGAGCACCATTGTATCAGGGTGCGACGACAATTGCGGATCTCCTCGCGTTCGGCTATGCCAATGACCTAGAGTTATTCGAGTTCGATACGATTGCACGAACCCCTTTGACGTCGTCGTGCGGCGAGCAATTATTCGGGAAAAGCTGGTTCGCTGCCAGGCCGCATGCGGGATATCAAGGGCGTGCGATGGTCTTCGATCTCCTCCTTTTTCCGGATCGCCGCCGAATTGAGGCTTTGCAGGATCCGATGATGACGCGAAGGGCGATTTTTACCGCGTGCGTTTGTGGGTACTTTGATCGTGCGGCGGATCTGTTGATTCGTGGACACCGGAAAGGTGTCATCTCCGACCCTACCGCTCGCCAACTCAAGGGGGATATTCTGGCTGCGTTCAAGAACGCTGCGCCTCTGACGCGGCGTCTCAAGGAGACGCTCAAGAGCAAGACCTACAGGTTGCCGGTACGATGAAGGCCAGACGGTACAACACTGGCCTTATCATACGCTTTCGACCGAACTCAGACATCCTCCTTTACTGACTGGCACTTTGGACTTCATCCGGAAAAATATCCAGGTACTAACAAACCGGTACTTGGGAGTTGCTCTTGAACTCGTGGCGAGCGTACTCATCGTGCGAGCGTTGGGAGCCGACCAGTACGGCGTTTACGTAGTTGCCTATGTCGTTCCAAGAACCGTCGTGTCGCTGGGTTCGCTAGGAGTCGGTCCAGCAATCGTATACTTCTTCAATCGAGACAGGCTTCCCGTGAGCAGTGTCTTTCTGACCATGAGTGTGCTAGGTCTAGGACTCGGTGTCTTGTACTACGCCGTGTGGATGCTGATGGGTGAGGCGCTCGAGAGCACATACTTCCAAGGAGGTGTGCCACGCGAATACCTGGACGTTTCAATGCTGCTTGCGCCGGTGATGATCATCCAGAAGTATGTTCGTCACCTCGTTCGTGCCACCTATCAAATCCGGACCTACGCGATTGTCATTTTTGTGTTCTCCGGCGCGGTCCGACTCCTGCTTGTCGTTGTGATTTTGTACCTGTTTAGCTTGGGATTGGCAGGCCTGATTTGGGTGCCCGTAATCACGGCGGCTACGGTAATCGGAGCGTTGATATCTGTAATTCGTAAGGATATCGCTCAGGGGTTCAAGGAGCGTCATTTTTTCTTGAAGCCTCGGCAGGTCGGTGGCTTCCTGAGTTTTGGTCTACAGAACCACCTTGGAGGCACCATCCAACGGGGTCATGATCAATTGCCCGTCCTGATAATGACGGGTGTCCTGGAACCCGCCATGATTGGTTATTACTCGTTGGGTTGGAAGGTGATAAACACCTTGGCTGGGGCATTTTCTAGTGTGGGGGTTGTGCTTAGCCCCAAAGTTGCGAGAAGCAGTATGGAGCAGATCAGGGTCTTCTTCCCTCAGCTTTTGCGGCTGATGCTCGCAGGTGGCCTCGCTCTCGGAGGCCTGACGATGCTGGCATTACCGATCATGATAGTAGCGCTCTACGGACGTGAGTTCACGCCGGTGATAGCGATCGGTTGGATCTTCACTCCCGGTGTGATCGCGTTGTACTGTGCCTTGTCAGTTATGGTTGTATTCAGTCAGACGGGAAGACCCATTGTGAAGAGCTACATCCGTGCCTTGGGCCTTGTAGTCAGCTTGGGTCTCTTCTTTCCACTCCTGCCGACAGCAGGAGCCCTTGGGGGAGCGGTTGCTGTCAGCGCCGGGTACGTTGCCATGCTCTTGGTCGGTGTGATTCTGGCGAGCCGTCACCTCAATGTGCCACTGATCGACTTGGTAGTGCCGAAGGCTGGGGACCTCACTCAGGTTCGGGGAGCCATCCAAACTGGGGTCGATACAGTGACCGCATTCATGCGTAAATAGAGTACTTGATCAAGGGGGGGGGCTCATGGTTCTTTTGGGGCTCAGGAGCGCTGGAGGAGGGGTTTTATTGGGCCCGAATCCATGGTCAACGTTAATCCGGACCTGCTTCTTGGACTGGATCATCGATACTCTCCCTCCACCACTCAACCAACTTCGACATCCCTTCTTTCAGTGAGTACCTCGCGTCAAACCCAAGCATACGGCTCGCCCGCCCAACATCGGCCAACCTCCTGCTCACAGGATTCACATTGCGTTCTCCTTCGTAGCGCACATCCAAGTCAGACCCAAAGACGCGCAACAACGACTCACAAAGCTCTTGCAAACTTGTCTCGGTGCCCGAAGCAATATTGAATACTTGGTCCGTAGCATTGCTTTTCGCCGCCAAGATATTCGCCCTTGCTACATCCTCAACATAAACGAAGTCCATCGTTTGCTTTCCATCACCAAATATTACGGGTGACTCCCCTGCAAGTATCCTTTCCATCCAGCGTATGAGGACCTCAGTGTATACGCCATGAATGTCCATCCGGGGGCCATATACATTGAAGTACCGTAATGCAACATAGTCCAGCTTGTGCATCGCATAAAACGAGCGCAAGATCCCCTCAAGATACAGCTTAGCCGCACCATACAGCGTATCGTTGTCATAGGGATGATGGTCTTCCTCAGTTGGGAAAGTCTCCGCCAACCCATAAACGGATGCTGAAGAAGCCGCTACCATCTTCTGCACACCTGAGTCAACGGCGGCCTGTACAACATTGAATGTCCCGCCAGCGAGAACATCGTGAGCAAGCTTCGGGTCCTCGGCGCACTGCGTTATGCGGATAGCGGCCTGATGAAAAACGAGATCGATATCCTTCATCGCCTTGCATACAGTTCCTTCGTCTCGCAAATCCCCTTGCATGATCTGAACGATTGGAGACTCCAATGCGCTCTCCAGATTCCTCCGACTCCCGCGAGAGAAATCATCCAATATCACGATTCGTTCGACCGATTCGCCAAGCAGTAGATCGGCTATATGCGATCCAATCAGTCCCGCTCCGCCAGTAATCAGTACGTTGGTGCCCTCAAGCCTCACAACAAGCCCTCCCTCTTCCAAATTCCCAATCCCTCCTCCAAGCCTATTCGGGGTGCAAAGTCAAAGAGTTCCCTCATCCTTCTGTCGGAGAGACGTAATCTTACGTCTTCTGTCGGACTCTCTTCATTGTACACAACATGTAACTCCGAATGGTTGAACACCTCGGCGATGGTTGCCGCTAAATCTCTAAGCGTTACTGGAGTCCCCTTGCAATAATCAACGACTTCATTTGTCACGTCGGACTCGATCACCTTAATTAAGCCCTCTGTATAGTCCCGCACGTGCATAGTATCTAGAAGATTTAGGCCATCTCCGGTAATCCTAAACTCTCTGTCACCTCGAAGACATGCTTCAGCCAGTTTTCTATAAATCTTATGCTCGGGCATGTATCTACCGTACATTTCCATGTTTCTCAGTATTATGTAGCCAAATCCCTTCTCTAGAGCATTGCCCAACACATTCGCCTCACCAAGGGCTCGCGATATTCTATATGCTGATCTGTTATCCTTCAGATAAACAACACCGCTAGACAGATAGATGAACTTCTCGATCCCCTGCAAAGCAGTGACCACCTTGTTGACACCAAACGCATGCAATTGAAGAGGAACATCATCGGCAGTCCTGCCTGGCGCGACACCGCTTAGGTACAAGACCACATCAGGGGACCCGAGGTCCATATCAATTGGGGGGTCTATTAAGTCGAGATGGAAGGCCTCGGTGTTGGGAAACCCTTTGGCAAAGGCCTCAAAGCTTGGACTGTTACAATAGGAAGCTCGGATATCCCAGCTTCTTGGGGCAGCCTCAATAAGGTTTCTTCCAACACATGAAGACCCACCGATAATCAGTAGCCTAATGTCCAAGTCCCCCGAAGTAGTGGTTGAGTCCGCCCATCTGGGTATCAACCCACGTCCTGTACATCTCAAGGCCCTCTTGAAGTGGTATTTCCGGCGAAAAGCCGAGTTGGCCGAGTTTCGTGATATCGGAAAAGAGATGCCTTGTATCACCATACCTGAAGGTGTTGTCGATGGACAGGTCGGCAGCCACATCGTACATGTCCGACAACGCACCGGCGAATTGTCGAAGGGTGGTTGGAACGCCAGTGCCAATGTTGTAGACCCCGCTAATCTCATTGTCTAGAACAAAGAGATTAGCTTGAGCGACGTCTCCAACGTAAACAAAGTCCCGCAGTTGATTCCCATCTTCGTGCAGCGTGATCGGTACGCTATTGAAGATTTTCTCGGAGAAGGTACTGCAGAGCCTGAAAGAAGCTTCCCTTGGGCCATACACCAGTGAGTATCGCAAGATAGAGAGGTCGATTCCCAACTCATGGCAAGCGGTTGTGAAGATTCTCTCGCCGACATGCTTGGAGATGGCATAGATGTGCGATCCATCCAGATGCTTGGACTCCGGTGTTGCGATCGGCTTCAGCGCACTTCGGCAAATGCTACAGTGTAGCTCCCAGTCGTGGGACTCCAGCTGTTCTACCGACCTGCTCTCCGTGCGTACGACGTCGTGCAGCCCACAACGATACGCACCCTCCCCGTATACGTTTTGAGATGATGCGAACACGATCCTGTGCACTGGGAGTTGTTTCTCCTCGATGACATCTATGATGTTGCTGACGCTTAGGCAGTTTGAGCGCACATAGTCTGAGTACGTCGAGCCAAAACCACCGAGAGCAGCCTGATGCGAGACAACGTCCACTCCCTGCAGGGCTTCGCCCAGAGACTTAGTATCTAAGAGGTCCCCTTGGTGGTATTCGAAATTGGGATTCCTCTTTTCCTCTCCCCGATGGAGGATTCGAACCTGATAGCCATGCCGGTGTAACACATCGGCAATGTGGGAACCGATAAAGCCCGCACCGCCTGTAAGCAGTACTCTCATAGACTGAGGGCGCCGAACTGCATCGATGATCCGTGGGATGCCCTCGACCTGGAACAGCAGCCTAGCCAGTCACCCGTCATCGGTTGAGTAACTACTATTTCGAACCCTCCTCACTCAGTATTGCCCTTTTTTCATCATCTGCCACCCTGTCACCCCAAATGTCCTTCAGTAGCACATCAGAATCGAAGCCGCCCTCTTTGAGCCTTGCGTCTCTCGAGATTTTGATCTCCTCCGCAAAAAAGGTCTGAGCTCTTACCCCCAATATGTGCATTCTGAATCCCAACCTGACGAACTTCCAGAATTCCCTCGGGAACATCCGTGGCTCATCCTTATAGTACCGCCAGTTCCTCTTGATGAATCTCACCAGAGGGAAAATCCACTTTGACATCAGTCGCGAATAGATCTTGAAGTTGTAGTCCATCATCACGAACTCTTTACCACTAATCGCCTTGAGCATTGCCACAACGTCCCTGTCTACAAACCGGTAGGCTGACTGCTCTGTGAGATATATGACCAGGTCGTACTTTCTGCTGCCGACCTCTGATCGTCTCACGTGGTTGTTACTCAAATCTCCGAACGTATGGATCTGAGCCACGCCGATGCCTTCATACTTGTCTTGTACCTTCTCTTGAGTGAGTAACTCAATCTCAGGATCCGTAAAATAAGCGTTCAGATTGTCCACTAGGGACCGTGCCACAGTGACCGGAGTGAGTGCACTGTATGTCAGAAGAATTCTTTGTACTCCCCGTGTTCGCTTGCCGGGAAACTTAGCTCGTAGTTCCGACTGAATGTTCGCTTCAAGTCGACCAAGATGATAATTGAAAATGTGATCCTCTTGTTCGTGAAACAGCCTCCTGAACTCGTCGATCGCTTCTCGTACTACAACGTCTTTTGAGTCAATTATATTCCGTAGTTCATATGGGTCCTTCTTGATGTCATAGAACCCCTCCGCATCTTCCTCAGCATAGTAAATGTACTTGTAAGTCTCCCCCCTTAGGGCTGAGACCCTACCAAACGCTGAAGTCAATCGAGTATCAATTCGGGCGATCCTTGGCTCAGCATCAGTTCCCTCGATTGTTCCTAAGAGCGACCTGCCCCCCGCGAAGTCGTCATAATTGATCTTCCCTCTGTTAACGGTTGGGATCTCCATATAGTCGAGGAGCGTATGAAAGACGTCCGCTGTTCTTACGACACTCTCTATAGTCCGTCCCTTTGGGCAACCGGGGTATTTCAGAAAAAGAGGGACCTTAATGTTGTCTTCGGTGATGATCATATCATGACTATACTTTTTCATGATCTCCTTCGTGAGGCCTGTCGACGGGTCAGGATATCCATGATCGGAGTTCATGATGACTACGGCGTCATCCCACATGCCATGCGCCTTGAACGTCTCGATGGCGGCCTCAACATGTCCTGATGTGTTGGGGTCTTTCCTACAGTTGTACCACATCAAGAAAAAGGATGGCTGCTCCACCAGGTCATGCTCAAACAGGTGTTGGACGCTATCGGTGAGAGCCTTATTGTGCCAAAACTCGTCGTGTCGTGCGATCTTGGGACGGAGTTTGGAAGGTAACGAATGAGCCATCTCCTGCATGGCGGTTCTAAGCGCTCTTGCATTGAAGATGGAGTAGATACCGTACCCGTGCTCCTTGAGCATCGGCACCAAGGAATCAATTTCTGACTCGTCAAAGACAAAATCATTGTAGTGTCGGCAAATGTATACTGCAGGGAGTCCCGTCAGCATAGTGGACGCCGCCAACACAGAACTAGGCGCGGGAGTGAATGCATTCGTAAACTCTACCGCTTCCTTAGCGAGTTCATCCATCACGTTGAGTCTATCCCGATCGTCCCCGTGCGACCGATACTGCCGGACTCCATCGATCACGAACCAGATGATATTCGGCCGCTTCATCGGCGGGATCCTTTGGCATTGTAGGTCATGACAGGAACGCCTTTACGTGGTCTATCACATATGCCACCTGATCCTCTGTCAATTCGGGATAGATCGGGAGGCTTAGGCACTGACTCGCATTCCGTTCTGCCACAGGAAAGTCCCCTTTTCGATGGCCCAGGTGGCTGTAAGCCTCTTGCAAATGTATCGGGACTGGGTAGTGGAGCCCGGTAGCGATTCCATTGTCATTCAGGTGCTGCATGAGTTCGCTCCTGCGAGGTGCGCTAACCACGTAGAGATGAAAGGCGGAGCGCGTGTTGTCACGGACATGAGGAACCTGGAGTTCACTCAGGTGCTCGAGACCGTCTGTGTAATGTCGCGCGATGGCGCGGCGCCTCTGCGTCCAATCGGATAACCTCCGCAGTTTCACAGAGAGGGCGGCGCCTTGAAGACCGTCCATACGATAGTTGTAGGCCAGAAACTCATGATAATACTTCTTAGACTGACCGTGGTCGCGTAACCGGCGCATATACGCCGCACTGGCTTCATCATTCGTGACGACTGCGCCGCCTTCTCCGAGGGCTCCAAGGTTCTTGCCCGGGTAAAAACTGAAGCACGTGGCATTTTCCGCCCCACCTATGCGCTTGTCTCGATAGGTTGCTGCATGAGCTTGAGCGGCATCCTCGACGACAGTCAAGCCGTGCTCGGCGGCAATCTGGTTGATCGGCTCCATTTCCGTCGGTTGTCCATACAGGTGTACCGGTAGGAGCGCCTTTGTTCTCGGTGTAATAGCCTGTTCGAGCAACCCTGGATTCATTAGGAACGTGTTCGGGTCAACGTCCACAAACACCGGCTTTGCCCCGCAATAGGATATGGCCCAAGACGTTGCTATAAACGAATTGGGTACGGTTATTACTTCGTCTCCTGGACCGATGCCATTAGCCAGCAATGCCACATGAAGGGCGCTTGTACCAGAGTTCACAGCGACACAGTATTTCGCGCCGCAAAATTCTGAGAAGGACTCCTCGAAGTCTTGGACGTACGGCCCAGAAGCGAAGGCGCTACTCTCTATGACGGCCTTCAGGCTCCCCTCAAGTTCATCAGCCATGAGGTTGTGTTGCGCCCTGAGGTCCATAAAGGGAACGTGCATCATAGATCGATCCCCTGACTTCCGATTAGCCTCGCAGGGTTGCCAACCGCTGTGGTTCCACCCGGGACGTCCTTGGTTACGACAGCTCCCGCACCAATTAGAGCAGCATCGCCGATCGTGATACCACCCAATATTGTAGCATTGCTTCCGATCGAGACATTATTGCCAACTATCGTCGGGACATATCTATCCGACCAATCCTCCGGCCCTTCCAGTTCACCGCGATCGTTTAGACTTCTAGGGTAGTTGTCGTTAATGAAGACCACACCGTGGCCAATGAAGCAACCATGGCCGATCGTTACGCCGGTGCATATAAAGGAATGCGATGAGATTTTGCACCCGTTGCCGATGGCAGCGTCGTCCTGAATCTCCACAAACGTACCTATCGATGTGTCGTCTCCGATCGTGCAGCCATACAGGTTAACAAAGGAATAGATCTTAACATTCCTACCCATTGTTACGTCATCCTTAATGACACAGTGTTTCATAGCAACACTCTACCATCTGTGGCCAATGAGCGATCGGACGCTTCCAATATTTCGACCACTTCCTTGCCGTGCACTAATGTATTACAAGCCTTCCCATCCCTAGACTCGATTTGGTCGACAAAGCTCTTAATTTCGAGTTGCAATGCCTCATCGTTAGACAAGGCCGGGGCGAACATATCCCCGGATCGGTATTGGTATAGCAAGTGTCTGATTGCGGCAGGCTGTGTTGCTTCAACTCCTTTGTCGTATATCCTAACCTTCTCACTCGGTTCCATGTCATCGAATACAATCATCTTTTTGGTGCCACCGATCAGTATCCGCCGCACCTTTATGGGTGAGAGCCAATTCACATGGAAGTTGGCGATCATCTTGTGGGCATAGTTCAGGGTGAGATAGGCAACATCCACCAGCCCATTGTCCATGTGGTCCACGCCGTTGGCTGACACAGATATCGGACGCTCGTCAGTAATATGGAAGAGAATGGATAGATCATGTGGTGCGAGGTCCCAGATCACGTTCACATCATGCTGGAATAAGCCGAGGTTGACACGAACAGAGTCGAAATACGTAATCTCCCCAATGTCACCAGAGTTCACGATCTCCTTGATCTTCCGTACCGCACTCGTATACAGATATGTGTGATCTACTGCGCAGACCACATTGTTCGTCTTCGCAATGTTCACTAAATCGATCGCTTGGGATAACGTCTCAACCAAGGGCTTCTCAACAAACACATGCTTGTTGGCTTCCAGGGCTCGCTTCGCTAGCGAATAGTGAGCGGAGACTGGTGTGACGATAGCTACGATGTCAACGCTGTCGTCAGAGAAGATGATCTCAGGGGCATCTAGCACCTCACAATGTGGATGCTCACGAGCGATCCTAGCACGAGCGTCGGCATCCGTGTCACATATGTATTTTACTGTGCATTCTGGGTGGACGGAGAAGTTGCGGGCAATATTGGGACCCCAATAACCAAAACCGACGATAGCTACGTTATACATTAGGGCTCTTCATTGTGATCAATAGTCTGTGCACTTTTGAGGGTGAGGATGGCGGTGTAGCGCAGAAGTTAATTTAACTATTAAGGTTTGGAAGAGGATATCCAAGGTGTAGTTTCCCTTATCGACTGCACTAATCTCAATCTTGCTGAGAAATAGTTGATCCATATTCCGTACTGGTTAAGTAAAAAATGAGAACCAAACACCACGAAAGTTGGTTAAAAGAGGCCCACCGCTGGGCAGGTGATCATGTGGCGACTCTCCTGGCACACACGTTCTTGACCCCGACCCATGTAACACTCATTCGAGCATCGTGTGGCCTGGTCTCGGCATGGTTGATCGCGATGGTAGGTTCTGCGACCGCTCTCCGTTGGGCAGCATTCTTCCTTTATTTGTTCTCGATGTTGGACGCAGCTGACGGTTCGTTGGCCAAGAAGAAAGGGGAAGGTACTCTTGCCGGTGCTTGGTTGGATCGACAGGCTGACGGGATCGGGTTTTTGGCTGTATTCATCGCCATTGCGGTGCGACTCGGTGTGAGTCATGACGGAGCTTATTTTTGGCCACTGATCGCGATCTTGTCATTGACTATGACCACTGTCGTTCATCTGATGAACTGGGTGCTAAGAAACAAGACGGTCTTTAAACCCTTACTGACCAAACCCAAGGAAGAAGTACACGTTAATCCTGGGCATGAGCCAGCGAATGATCTTTCGATCGCTACGAAGTTGAAGCGGCAACTGGGTCCCGGGTACCACAAGGTATCTCTGATTGCGATGCTCGGCCTCATTTTCAATCAACTGGAGCTTGCTGTAGCCTCGATTCTCGCCTTTATGGTAGCTTGGTGGCTATACCGTACCCTTCAGGTTTTGATGCGGGCAATGCGGGTTGACGCTAAAGCACATGGGGCTGATTAAGAATGCAGTCCTTATGATTGATGCTCGCGGTTTTCTGCCCGGTTCCCGGGGGTGTGGACACGGCACAATCTCAATATGCGAACACCTCTTGAAAGAGGTAGCCAGTGCGAGAGGCTGAATACCGCAGGCTGCTCGACGTAGTGATAGAAGTCGCAGAAGTTGCCGGGAAAAAGCTTCTAGAGTACCGAACCGAAAACTCATCTATGGTTCGTGAGCAGACCAAGAAGGATGGGACCATAGTGACCGAGGCAGATTGCTCCAGTAATCAACTGATCCTAGACCTGCTAGGGCGGGCTTATCCTGATGTAGGAATCTTTAGTGAAGAGTCACCTAGGGATCCAAGATACAGAACTGTCGATTCCCTTTTCGTGGTAGACCCACTAGATGGTACCAATCAATTTATTCGTGGGCTCTCGGATTTTACCGTCTCAATTGCCTTCACAGAACGAGAAGGACGATTTCATCGTCCCACGCTTGGGGTGGTTTATCGTCCGGTTGGAAAAGATATGTATTTTGCGGTTCGTGGTTGCGGGGCATGGCACCGCTCTCGTAGCGGAGATTTGCAAAGGCTGAATGTGTCCCAGGTAAACGATTGGAGCCGGGCTCGACTCGTGTGCTCTAGACTCCGCTCTGATCCGGCAACCGAGAGGCTTAGAGCATCAGTTGGGACTTGCACTGGCCGCGGCAGTGCAGCCCTGATGATCTGTTTGGTTGCTCAAGGAAAATTTGAATGGTACGCACATGCGGCAGGGCGACACCTCGCGGAGTATGACGTATGTGCAGCGGGCATAATCCTAGAGGAAGCCGGAGGACGACTTGGGCACGCCACAGGGGCATCCATTAGGTATAACCGGGTTGACCCCAAAATGAAGAATGGGGTCGTAGCTGCTAGTGAAATTCTGTTCGATCGAGCGGTTGCAACGATGCGAGAATTGTCTCTGCCATGAGTTCAAATCATTCAGGGGTTGAGATGGGATTGCGTGGCACTCGCTTATTACTTCTCGGGCGCTCCTCTCTGATTCGACGCTCAGACGGACAGTACGCGAATGCTAATGAAGGCAGCTATATCAATTCTCTTTGCCCGTATTTTGAGTCCGTTACGCTTTGTGCTCCTTCCTGTTCTGAAGAGATTCTGGACCAACCTTCTCGCGAACACCGGTTGCGGGCAGAAAACCTCAAAATTGTGGAATTGCCGAGAACCCCCAACGCTCGAATATATAGAAAACTCTGGAATCTATTGGTTACGACGGTCAGAGTTCTTCGCGTGGCCAAAGGACATCATGCAGTGCACTTTTTCTATGGAGACCTTCGAGCGGTTGTTGGATGGGTTGCATCACGTTGTATCGGATCGATAGCTGTTATCTACGTGGGCGGAGATAGGTCTATGATTGGGTCCACAGGGCCCAAGAATCTCCGTACTGCACTCATTAGGACATACAACTTGGCGATGGCGGCCATACTGAGTTGGGTTGTCCGCAGAAGTGACGTGCGGTTGATCCGCGGTGATGAACTCTTCAAGCGTTATGCACAACTACCGAGAGGGCGTTCCTATCAGATGGCAATGATGAGTAACATCCTTAGGGGAGACGCAGTACCGGCCATCACTGGATCTACAGAACTGCATAATCCTCCACGGATTCTTTTTGTTGGTCGATATCATCCAGAAACCGGTCTATATGATCTTCTAGAGGCTCTGCGACTTCTCATAAAAGAAAGCGCTCAATCGTTGGAGTTATGGGTTGCAGGCGATGATTCAGAGGCAGAACAAGGAAACTTGTTAGATGAGGAGTCGGGTTTATCAATCCGAATTTTGGGCCATGTCTCCAATGGACCTGCACTCATCGATGTTTACCGATCTTGTGATATTATGGCCATACCAGTTCGTCGAAGTGGTCTCCCACGAGTATTAATCGAAGGGATGAGTCAGGGGCTCCCAGTGGTTGCTACAAGCGTAGGTGGGATTCCACATTTGATTACAGACGGCGTATCAGGATTGTTGGTTCGCCCGAATACAGTTAGAGAATTGGCCGATGCGTTGACTCGGATCCTCGAAGATGATCAGCTAAGGACCAAGATATCGGGGAACGGGTTGCAAGTAGCAAGGTCCCAGTTGCCCGAACGTCCCGCCAGTCACTTCGTAAAAGGTGTGATAGCTGAGTCATTGGGGTTCTCGGACTAAGAATATATGCATCGCCCCAAGGTCACGATTGTAACCAATACGTTTCCGCCCTATCGAGAAGCTCTATTCAATCATTGGGCAGAGTCCGTGGATTTGCGTGTGGTAGTATGTGAATCCATTCCCCCAGGACGACTTTGGGATCCGGGCAAGGAGAGATCCGTTTCTGTTGAACGCATTCCTTCAATTCGCTTGGGGCAGGGAGGCAAGAGCCTGATCATCCCATTGGCATTACGCCGCATAGTAAAGGACTCAGATGCGGTCGTAATTGGCGGTACCTGGAGGACAGCAGCCGTGTCTCTGAAGGCCGCACGTCTAGCCCGTTCTTTGGGTAAGGGTGTGGTTTGGTGGTCAGGCGACTTCGACAATTATTTCTATCGCGAGCGAGCTAGGGACTCTAAAGGTTGGCGGCTAGTTCTGGGCGCTTATCAGAAGTTCCGGAAATTGTTTTCCTATTCCGTTGATACGGTATTGGCTTATGGCCAACGGGCGGGTGAAGACGTTATCAAGAATTTTGATATTCCAGCGGAGCGAGTATTCTGGGGTACGCAGATTATTTATCCAGGAAACCTTTCACCATCAGACCCCCTCGACCAAGAAAAGATCGAGGCATTGAAGGTTGGTCCGTTAGGCCTTTTTCTTGGATATCTTGAAGAGCGGAAAGGTGTTTATCAGCTTCTTGATGCAGTCCGACTACTGGATAATCCTAGTCACCGGGTCATCATCGCAGGTGAGGGTAGCATGGCATCCGAGGTAGCGAGAGCGTCCAAGGAATTGCCAGCGCTTATGTTCGTTGGCTACGCAGACCCCAGTCTCCGAACTGCGCTCTTTCAGGTGTCTGACTACTTGATAGTGCCCAGCCTCTATGATCCATGGTCACAAGCGGTGTCAGAGGCGATGACGGCCGGTCTGCCACCAGCCATTTCTAGCGAAGTCGGAATTGGAGATGAACTTGTAGTCGATGGGGATACTGGTCTGGTTTACCCTCCTGGAGATGCGAAGGCTCTCAGTAACGCTATGAATCGCATGGTTTCTAACCCCGATTTAATGGCAGATATGGGAAACAGAGCACGTGAACGGGTCTCAACATTCAACCTTGAATATGCTGCTACTGCTTTCCAGCAGGCGGTAGAAGGTGCGATAAGCCTCAGTAAGCAAAGACGATGAATAAGCCCAAGATTGCCTTATTCGAGTCCTACTATCAGTTATTCCACGGAAATTCTAGGTACCTCACTCTACTCGCTCAAGGCTTGGGTAAATCAGGTTTCAAGGTCGTACTCTGCACTGCCGGTGAGGGGTTACTCGCTGACCGAGCTCGGCAGGATGGTCATGAGGTCGTTGTTCTTCCTTATCCACCCGCACTTGATCGTTTTGGTAGGGACCTTGTGGCCAATTCATTGCTTAGGCGAATCAAGGCATTCTTCGGATTAGTTCGCTATAACGCTCAGTGGTTTCGGGAGGTCAGGCTAAGGCAGTATGAGGTTGTCCACTGTACGAGTATACGGTCCCTTTTCTCTGTTGGAATCGGTGCGAGGTTAGCTGGTGCCAGTGTCACGTGGGTTATTCAAATGGAATACTCTATTCCCTTCATTGATACATTGGGGCTCTTGCTTGCTCATCGCATTATTTTTATCGCGCCGCGACTGCGCCTTACTAAGAATCAGTTAGTATTGCGCCTCGTTGAGCCCAAAGTCAGGGTAGTGCCGTTTGGGGTAGATCTTGATAAGCAGATACCCGATCGCAGCGTATGCCGTGATGGACTTGGGCTAAAGGAAGAGACCTTTGTTATAGGGACTGCTGCGTCAATTGTCCCTAACAAAGGGATTCACATCTTGATTGAGGGCGTAGCCCGATTAGTGAAAAAGGGAATTAATCTAAAGTGTATCATCGTGGGTGGTGTTCCTGAATACGCTCAATCTTATAAGGAAGAATTGCGGGATGCTGTGGAGAAAGAGGGCATCAGTGACGTGGTTGAATTTCTGGGTTGGCGCAGTGATTGTTCAGAAATCCTCAGAGCTCTAGACCTATTTGTTCTTCCCTCGCTGTCAGAGGGCCTCAGTCGGGCTACTGTAGAGGCAATGTGGATGGCATGTCCGGTTGTGGCTGCTGATACTGGAGCTATGGCGGATCTCATCGATGACTCTGTAGGACGACTCGTGCCGAAGAATGATACCGATGCTATGGTGTTAGCTATTGAATCTCTTGCAACAAACATGGATTTGGCTCGAACTCTTGGAAGAGCAGGACGATCTAAGGTGCTAGGGCAATTCACTCTGGATTTGCATTTTCAGCGCATGGAAAACCTCTTTCTAGAGCTGTCAGGCAGTAGATAAATCCTATGTCAAAAGGACTTATACGCCATCTCCAGGTATCAACTGAATCGTTTTCAGCATTCAAGTTCATAGCTCCCTTGAACCGGTTTGTATCGCAAACTGGCCGCTACGAGGGAAGTATTGCGTGCAACATGAGGGAATACGCAGATGCCGCATCATACCGAGCGGAACTCGAGCGGAATGCACATCGGGTCCATCATGTACCGATACCCAGACGGATAAATCCGATTAAAGATTTATTAGCTATAATCAGTCTAGTAAGGATGCTCCGCTCTGATCAGCCAACCATCCTCCACACCCACACTTCTAAGGCTGGTATTCTGGGGCGTATCGCCGGGTCACTGGCAAGGGTCCCTGTGATCGTGCACACTGCGTATGATTTTGGACATATAAGGGACGTCTCAGGTGTGTGGCGATGGCTGTATATATTCGTTGAGAAACTCGCTGCCCGGTTATGTGATTGTATTTTCGTCATTCATGCAGACGGGCTCAATGACGCAAAACGCTTCGGGATCGCTGACGAAGATCTAATCGTGAATACTGGCGTAGGACTCTCCTTCACCGAATTTGATCTTTCCAATGTGACAGACGCAACTCGAATGGAAGTTCGAGAAAAGTGGAACCTGCCTTCAGATCGTCCGTTAGTCGGAACGCTTGCTCGATTAGTTCCTCATAAGGGTGTAGATGTGCTGCTTCGGGCTATACCACGCGTTCTTCATGAAGTACCAGATGCTTATTTCGTCATTGCGGGTGGAGGAGAGAAAGAGGGTCAATTGCGGAAGTTGGCGGCAGATCTAGGTATAGCTGAGAGTGTGACGTTCACCGGTTTCCTTAAAGAACAGCGCCTCGTACCGACCTATATGTCTCTGCTTGATGTTTTCTGGCTAGCCACTAAGTGGGAGGGTTTTGGTCTAGTATACCCCGAGGCAAATGCTATGGGCACACCGGTGGTAGGGAGTGATATCCCACCGGTCGACTATGTAATTGGTCGTGGTGTGGGGGGGATTCTCGCTGATCCTGAGAGTCCGGAGGAGTTCGGAGAGGCGTGTGTAACCCTGCTTAGAGATGAGGAACTCCGAAGTCAGATGGCGAGTGCAGGTGCACGGCGAGCTCGACATCTCTTCAACGAGGATGATGTATCCGCAAGAGTGGTTCAGGTATACGATCGACTGACTTGCTGAAGGGCTGGGGACCTCTGACACCAAACAACTTACTGGTTCCTTAAGATGCTAATGAAGAATACTGGCCCTGAGCTTTCCGCACTCTATGAGGATCAGGTATCTTGGGAGCCTGGTGATAGCGCCTTTAGATCTGCCTCAACCATCATCCGAATCAGGTCTGCGAAACCGATGGTGGCCTCCCACCCGAGTTCTTTCTTGGCCTTAGTTGGATCAGATCGTAATTCGTGGAGTTCGGATGCACGAAATAATGAAGGGTTAATCTCTACATGGTCGTTCCAATCTAGATCGACAACTTCAAAGGCAGTCTCAACCAATTCTTGGACGGTCCATGTAGTGCCTGTGCCGATCACGTAGTCGTCCGGATGTTCACACTGTAGCATTAGCCACATGGCTTCCACATAGTCGCCAGCAAAGCCCCAGTCCCGACATGCGTCCATGTTCCCAAGTTGAAGTTTCTTATCTGTAAGGCCTAGTTTGATTCGGGCCACTGCTTGAGTCACCTTACGCGTCACGAATTCAGTGCCCCGTCGAGGGGACTCATGATTAAAGAGGATCCCATTTGAGGTGAAAATCTCATAGGCTTCTCGGTAGTGCCGTGTTAGATGGAATCCGGTCAACTTCGTAATACCGTATGTTGATCTAGGATAGAGTGGGGTCAACTCATTTTGGGGGGATACCTGGGCATTGCCAAACATCTCACTTGATGCGGCAAAATAAACCCTACAATCTTTGGCGAGTTCTCGAACGCTTGAAAGGACATAGTGTGTGCCGTCGATATTGGTACTCATAGTTGAAAACTCATCATCGAATGAGTATCCGACATAGCTTTGAGCAGCTAGGTGATAGAGTTCATCGGGACGGACCTTCTCCACTATAGCAAATATGCTAGGGTATGATTCTAGGGAACCTGTATGGAGGGTAATTCGATCTAGCAGGTGGCTGATTCGACTCAGTCTACTGCGTTGATCGGAAAGCCCTACTCTACGAACTATCCCATGAACCTCGTAGCCTTTTGAAAGAAGGAATTCTGCAAGGTATGAACCGTCTTGGCCTGTGATACCGGTAATAAGGGCAGTGGGCATATGGATGGTTGGCTTAAGCTAGATTGTTTTAAAGAATGAATATATGTATGGCTAAAGCATTATAGATGTAACACTTACGGTAACACGAAGGGAAGTAATCAAAGATATTAAAGTCGGATTAACTCTGTTAGACTAGTTCGTTATCGTGCTTCCTCATTCTAATAGGTTGATACCAACTGCTGTGACCTCTCTTTCTCACAAGTCCAAGGCTGAAATCCCAGTCGGTGTGTTGTTGCTAGCTCCAGGGCGGGGTCGAGGAGGTACGGAAGTTGAGGTCTGCACCCAAGTTCGTCACGCAAATCGATCGAAATGGTCGCCCGTTGTTATATCTCTTACCGGAGACGGACAGGTCTTCAGTCGGATGGGTACTCCAGCTTTGGGCCTTCGCTTCTTGAGTTTCTGGCGAGTCATGGATTTCATGCGCATCGTCCGCAGACTCTCTCTCGTGGTTCAAAGTCAAGAAATTAAGATAATTCATGCGTTTGGTTTTGCGGCATCGGTTTTCGCGACCATTGTATCTAGGAGATCGGGAGCGAAAGTCATAGTGTCTGTTCGGAATGTCCATAGTTGGGAGCGACTGAAAAACCGCATGATATTTCGGATTGTGTTGCCCTCGGCAGATGCTGTTCTAAGTAATTCGGAGATTGGGTGTCGTAGTATTCTAGAACAGACTCGGTGCCGACCTGAGCGAGTTCGAATGATCTCAAATCATGTCGAATCTTCAATTGAAGACCGTGAACAGAGGGGCGGGATCCGTAATGATCTTCAAATGGAGGATCATACGATCATCGGAATGATCGCGAATATAAAAATGGTTAAGAATCCAGATCTGTTTCTGAGAGTAGCCTTCAGAATTTGTGAGACACATGCTAGATCAGCCTTCTTGCTGATTGGGGGGGGAGATCGGATTGAAGAGCTAAGAACTCAAGTGCTTCAGCGAGGGTTGGGCGATCGGATTCGGCTTCTCGGAAGGGTTGAAGATGTACACCCATTCCTTCAGGCTCTAGACGTCCTGATGCTTACATCTAATAGTGAAGGTAAGCCTATGTCCTTGCTAGAGGGTATGAGCCACGGGTTGCCCGTAGTAGCGACAAGGGTTGGAGGAATCCCTGAATTAGTCGAAGACGGAGAGAACGGATTCCTTTTTCAACCCGGCGATGAAAAAGCTGCGACAGAGGCGGTATCCCAGTTGGTTCTGGATACTGAGTTGAGACACCGTATGAGTGAGTCATCAAAACGCAAGTTTGACAATGATCTGAATATTGAAGTGATCAAGCGTCAAATGGAGAATCTGTATGACGAAGTTCTGGCGGGTTAACGAGAACATGGATTCGACTATATCCGGTATGTTCGGGAGTCCTGAAGGCGTGGGGAGTTTCGTTATCTCACTGGATACAGAGTTGGCTTGGGGTCGCCTAAATCACCGTGATCTTGAGGAATATGAAGAGCGATTCATCTTGGCTCGTGATGGAATCAAGTGGCTATTGGAAACGTTCGAAGAGTTTTCCGTTCCTGCTACTTGGGCGATGGTTGGACATCTTTTCCTGGAAGAATGCTCAGTGGACTCAGATGGCGTTCGTCACCCTGAATTGGTTCATCCTACATACGAGTGGATGGAAGGCGACTGGTATCAACTGGACCCGGCTACCAATCAAGTAGAGTCACCTGAATTCTATGGTGTTGATATCCTGAGAGATATTCTAGCCAGCTCAGTAACTCATGAAGTGGGGTCACATTCCTTTGGTCATATCCGGTTTGGGGATCCGGGCTGTAGCCGAGCCGCAGCAGTTGCAGACCTAGAGTATTGTCAGCAACTGGCGGGGCAGTGGGAGATCGAGCTTGATTCATTTGTTTTTCCCCAGGACCGAATAGGTCATCTTGAAGTTCTCGATAAAGTTGGGTTTATGACTTATAGAGGTGTGTTACCAGGTGCGCTCCCTGGCCATGGAATGTCGCGGTTAAGCTATCTGGCCTCTTGTCTTCTTGGTTTGCCTGCCCCCGTAGGTTTGCCACGGATCGCATATGGTAAACTGATAGACGTTCCCTTATCCATGCATTTGCGACATGACAAGCCAATTAGCAGCACTGCTGGTTTCGTGCCGATGGCCGCGAAGACTAGAAGAGCGCTCGGAGGGCTTAGATTAGCAGCCAGTAGGGCAGAAGTGTTTCATCTCGGCCTTCATCCGATCGATTTTGGATGGAACGGTGAAGGAATCCGCAAAGCACTTCGATCTATACTTAGTAAGGCTCGAGATCTCTCAGATCAGGGGGAGTTAGAACTAAGTACGATGAGAGAAGTAGCCCGAGCCTTCCAGAACGTTCCAGGTGGCTAGTCTAGAGAGGATCTATAACACGGTCTAGACAATCAAGCGGGGAAGCGTGGCTTTGCTCTTTACTGAGTTATAAGTAGAGTTCGGGTTGATAGAACTAGTGTTTCTCCCACTCCTATAATTTTCTTTTCTCAGTCAATCCTCCCGAACTTCGTTTGTGCTGCTGGCATCCAGGAGTCAGCAATCGAACATCAATCCTAAGACTGTTCTTCGATGAAGTGACTGAGTATTCTAGCAAATCCTGATGATCCGCGGTGAGTGACGAATCTTCGAGACAAACCACTCTAACCTACGTTAGTAGAACTCTTGTGTTTGAATGGCCTAGTGACGTTGCTATTTATCCAACCGAGAACCAACTGATATTATTTAAATAGAGTATCATCGTTTAATAATGCAGACATATTCTTGTTGCTATCACGAAACATGTCCTCTAGTTGTTTCGTTTCTGCATCACTGATTTCTACCGATACTTTACTATCATTTAGAGCATCGATGTAGTTTCTTACACCTGCACGCTTTAGCACTGAAACAAGCTTTTTTAGCCCCAATGTCTCTAGTATCCTGCGTGAAAATGTGATGAAGCGTAAAGGAAATTCATATCTTGGTATGTATGACCTGTTATATGTCCTATTAACTGAGCTAGGAACAAAACTAGAATCGACACCCAAGAAATTGAAAAGTTCCCTGGAAAATCTGGCGGGATGATTGATCATTTTATGAAAATCAATGACTAA
>MDTE01091088.1_pt1 | contig 20238 bp, 20 predicted proteins | sample 811231 | NCBI WGS metagenome assembly MDTE01 (sample SAMN05326651, study PRJNA326480) | marine metagenome | isolation source: seawater | place: Indian Ocean: Red Sea | collected 2010
CAGGTTGGTTGAAATCTGCTGGAATGCTAATGCCGATGGGTTATTTGATTGGAAATGGATATGTAAATGTTCAAGGGGATTTATCTGATACTGAAACTCTAAGGACTACTATTAACGAGTACTTTGATGGTTCATCAGGTAAAGGAAACCCAGCCTCCATTCCAGTAAGTGGTGGCCTTTATTCTGGCTATGCTGGCGCATTGGAATGCCTGAGCGATGGTTATGGTGACGTGGCTTTTGCAAAAGATTCAACAGTTGGCAGTTATTGTAACAACGATAATGCAGCGGACAATGCTGAATGGTGTTTGGATATGAGCCAATATGTGCCACTTCCAAAATTCGGGTCTTCCCCTTCCCATTCTGTAATGTACAATGATGAGGTGCTGGCAGAAGATAAAGAACAAGCCATCCAGGATGCTTTGGTTAAAATGAAGGATGATGCAGATGGATTGGCGATTCTGAATGAGGTTCTTGGAACTGATGCAATGGTTGCAACCAATTCTCAAGATCATCTTGGAACCTACGGTGCTGCATTGGAAAACATACCTGGGATTTCAACCAAATATGGTAATGCGTTTGAGGGCGGATCTTCCCTATCTGATATCAAACCAACAATAACCATTGCATATTATTTAGCCGAGGATTCATCTGCTAATGCTAATGCTCTTGGGATGGCTGAACGTTTAAAGAACGACCTTGGAGTTAACGTCGAATTGTACGATGTTTCATCTGAAGGAATGATCATCCAAGCACTTAGATTTGGCAATGCTGATATTGGTTTCATGGAAGGAGGCCCAGCATGGATTGCTTGGAAAGAGTACAATCTACAAGTCTTAGCAGTTGAAACTACAACTGCGGAAAGAGACACATATTACAATGCATCAGCATGGGTTTTAGCTAACAGTACAATGGCACAATATCATCTTGATGGAGATGAAACAACAGATCCTTTTGCTGAATTAGCTGGAAAAACCTCTTGCCACACCGGATGGCTGAAGTCTGCAGGAATGTTGATGCCAATGGGTTACATGATTGGCAATGGATACGTCAATCCTATCGGAGATGCCGAAGATATCAATTCTCTAAGAGATACCATAAACGCTCATTTTGATGGCTCAACTGGAGCAGGTAATCCTGCATCTATACCAGAAAGCGGTGGATTGTATTCAGGATACTCAGGAGCCTTAGAGTGCTTGAGTGAAGGATATGGAGACGTGGCCTTTGCTAAAGGTGATGAATTCAGCACTGTTCACAAATATTGTGATAATGATGATCCTAATGACAATTCTGAGTGGTGTCTGTCATTAGATCAGTATGTTCAACTGCCTGCATGGGGTTCATCTCCAAGCCATCCGATAATGTATAATCCAGAAACACTTGATGTAAGGACTAGAAATGCTATTCTTAACTCAATGTTAAGTTGGAATGATGAGATGTGGGTTGAAGACTACCAAATTGATGGTGTCAACTACACAGGTTGCTTAAACAGCGTAACTAATTTTGTCGCTGACATACCTCAAGTTCAATGTGGTGGAGAGATTCTTTCCAGCGTCACTAGCAAGGGATATGGTCTTGCTGCTGGCAACAGTCAGAATCACTTGGGAAGCTATTCTGATCTATTATCTGCAATACCTGGTTTGTCAAAGTATTATCATGATGAGAAATACGGTATAACAGATGCTGCATCTGGAACTAGCGAGTCTTAGTAGGGCAGTTGCTATATACACTCTGCTTGCCGCAAGGGATGGGGTGGATTTTTGGGGCGGCCTAAATTTGACAATAAAGTTACTTCCCCCTCCGAAGTAGCTGTCGATTTAGAACCAATTATTCGATTCAAAAACATAGATATTGGATACAATAAACCCTTGGTAAAAAACATCACTACTGATATTTACCCTGGCGATAGAATAGCCATCATTGGTTCTTCTGGAATTGGTAAAACAACATTACTGCGCACCATTGCGGGTTTAATTGCTCCCCTCTCAGGAGTAATCGAGAATGTTTCTACAGGTAGAGGTGAAATAGGCTACATTCCTCAAAAACTAGGATTGGTTAGGCACAGTAGTGCTATGAGCAATATAATGTTAGGAGCTAGAACGCGTAGGTCAAAACTATATCCACCATTCCTTGGAATAGGTGAAGATCTTAGGAAAGAGGCTGAAACACTCATAATAAAACTAGGTTTAAGAGAAGTTTTAGATGAACCCGTAAGGATTTTGTCAGGTGGACAGCAGAGAAGAGTTGCTATTGCTCGATCTCTTATTCAAAAGCCTAAGTTAATCTTGGCTGATGAATTTTTGGGAGAGTTAGATGTTGAAAATGTAGAATCAATAATCGATATTTTGGAAAAGCAACTAACCCAAATTGGTACCACTCTTGTTATGGTAGAACATCAAGAAGAGATTGCTAGAAATATCGCTAATAGAATTTGGCGAATCGCAGATAATAAATTAGTAGAGGAGGAGATAAAGTGAATAAAAAACTCCTTATTGCTATTATTGTCACTTCTATATTGACGTTCTTAGCATTGGACGATATTATAGTTGATTGGTCCCAAATCGATGGAAGTTTTGGAAAGTTGTACATTTTTTTCACCCAAGATTTGTTTCCTCCAGATTGGTCTATTCTATCTGCTGAACCCGGGATTAAATGTAGTTCAGAAGTTGGTTTTTTTTGCTCACAAGCTTGGAAAGGTATTTCTGAAACCATTAAAATGGCTTTTATTGCTACAATTCTTGGTTTTGTTTTTTCTTTACCAATCGCTTCCCTTGCAGCCAATAACCTGTATCCGCTTCCGGTAGCGATGGCAGCAAGGATACTGTTGGCAAGTTTACGTAGTTTACCCAGTATCATTTGGGCGTTAATTTTCACAATCGCAATTGGTTTTGGCCCATTTTCCGGAGTTTTGGCTATGACACTTTACACAATTGGTTATCTCGGGAAATTACAATATGAAGCCATTGAGGGTATTGCCAATGAACCTTTAGAAGCATCTATGGCAATGGGTCTAACTAAGTCGGAACGATTTATTTTTGTTGTAATTCCAGAATCGAGTAATCATTTGATTAGTCAATTGCTGTTTATGTTTGAGTACAATGTACGACACGGGACAGTTCTAGGCCTAGTTGGCGCTGGTGGTATTGGTCAATACATAGACACAAATTTGAAATTCTTCGTCTATGACAAGGCAATGGCATTCTTGATTGTGATATTTGTAGTAGTCGTAATTATCGACATATTGTCAATGATTATTCGTTCATACGTTACAGATGAAAGCGATTTCAAACGACCAAAATGGTGGACCGTATTACTACCTAGTAATGCTGCTGTGAAGTTACACAGAAAATCTCTGAAAGAAGAGTAGATTATTCTGCAGCAATGTGTAATGTTCCTTCTTTGTAGAAAACTTGTATTCTATCAGGGACCTTTGTAGTAAGTGCTGCTACAGCTTCATAAATTTCATCTTTCTTAACTTTGAATGCCTTTGCCGCCTTTGAAGTGGACCATGGCATGGTGTGAAAATCAGATTGTCTAATCCACTCGAATAAGCGTGCTTCTAGTTCGCTCAACTCTTCCGCCATGTGTTGGGGATATGGTTCCCCCTCAAAACAACACCGACTGTAGGATTTAGCTTAAAGCAACAATTCTTCGGCAACATTCTTCTGCATCAATATCACCGTCAAGCAGTTTATTTATTGCCTTTGTAAATGGAATATCTATGTCTTCATCTTCTGCTCTGCGTATGAACATTCTAGCTGCTCTAACTCCTTCTGCCACCATGTGCATTTCTTCCAATGCTTGTTCCAAGGTTAATCCAGTACCAAGTTTTTCACCCATGCTTCTATTTCTTCCGTAAGGTGATGTTGCAGTAACATAGAGATCTCCAAGTCCAGCAGGCCCAAAAGCAACTTCTGCTTTAGCGCCTAGTAGTGGAAGTAAAATACAACCTTCTTTGAAACCTGCCATGAAGATAGCCGCTTTCAAATTATCTCCACCTAAGGAACCATTAATTTTCAAACCATCAACTAATCCACAAGTTAGAGCAACTACATTCTTGAAAGCGCCCCATAGTTCGGCCCCAACTGGGTCTGACGCAGGGTGAAGGATGAATGTCTGTGTTGTTAATGTTTCAGCCAATCTTTTGGCAACCGATTCATCCTCACTTGCTACTAACGCAGTGGTCATAACCCCGCTAGCAGCCTCTGGTGCAATAGTTGGTCCTGTTACCACTGCCAAAGGGTTATTCATATTCGCATCTTTCAATTTATTATGAATTGCTTCTGAAATCAGTCTTTTCCCAGGTGCTAAACCCTTAGCTAAGTCAATCAATACATGCCCCGGTCTCAGGTGTGGCAAAATGTCATCTACCACATCCAATATAACGGAGGATGGTATGGCTAAGACAACAATCTCTACCTCATCTAATGCTTCATTTAGATGCATAGTAACTTCTAACCCTTTAACAGGATGTTCAGGAAGATATTTTTTGTTGACTTGATCCATTGTTATTGATTCATAAACTTCTTGTTCAATTGTCCAGCCTTTGACTTTATGACCTTCTAGAAGCCACATTCTAGCCACTGCTGTACCCCAATTGCCCAACCCCAAAACTGCAATGTGTGCCATACGACCCACCTTACGCTAAGCACTTTACTTATGTTAGTTGCCGATGATTAACAAGATAATTGTGTAGTTTTAAGGTAGATTGGAAGTTCTCAGTAATCAAAATAAGTCGTCATCGTCTTCTTCGAAGTCAAATACATCATCGTTTTCTTTGTCTTCTTTTTTGGCATCTTTTTTACTCGCCTTAGATTCTTTCTTTTCAGGTTTTGATTCGGTTTTTTCCTTTTCGACGACAGTCTCAACCTTCTCATCACTAGTTTCAGATCTCATTTGTGCCTGTTGTTTTTCTTTGGCAGCAATTTCTTCTGCTGGGCGGCCGGTTTGAGCGGCTAATGCCCTACGTCGGTCTTCCCTCGCAATTCGTTCAAGTTGTTTGTGTCTTGATTTCTCAATATTCTGTAGCATATACATAGCGTCGTGCTCAAGAAGAGGAGAATCGGAAATTAGAGTAATATCTAACCATCCGCCATCCTCAACAATGAATTCTGCCAGTGGTTCAAAATTCAAATCTGATTTTTTAATTTGAGTATAGTGCATTGCATTGCCAGTTCTGTGTTCAACACCGGAAAAGTGACAGTAAAACTCCTTGGTCCCGATAGTTTCTCTTACTTGGTCAAATAATTCACCATAGTCTTCAGAAGTACGCATTCTACCATGTCCTCTAGAATGAATGTGTGCAATATTGAGTACCGGTATGGTTCCTTCAACGTGATTTACGACTTCTAAAACCTCCTCTAGACTGCCCCAGAGCTCTTGACGACCTGAGGTTTCGATTCCTATTTTTGAGGGAGTACCGTCTTTTAGCCATGGGAATACAGGATAGATATCTTCATCATCATTCCAAATTTCGGCTACCCTATCAACAATTCCGGAGAAAACATTAGCTAATTGCTCATTTGCTTCTCTTCCTCTACCCATCTCGCCATAGTGTCCTGCATGCAATGTAATATGCCTTGCATTAATTGTTTTTGCAGCTTGCAAGGTAGATTCAATTTTCGTTAAAGAGCGACCTCTTTCTACTTTATCACCAAGTAATTCTGAGTAGTATGGTCCATGAATGTTCATTTCGAAGTTTGTCTTATTAGCAAGTACACCTGCCTGCCAATATTGCTCGAAGTGTTGAGGAGCAATCATACGTACAGTTTGGACCTCCATTGTTTCTAAACCCAATGAGATAATATCGTCCATTCCTTCGACAATTGTTCGACCTTTACAAGATAAAGGAATACCGGCTGGACCTAACTTAACTGGCATACTCACCCCTCCGCGAGTCCAAGCCAAGGGTCGTCCTATGATAACACCTTTCCGTCAAATGCTCAAAAAAACAGTCTAATTTCATAATTTACAGTACATGAGTGTATGCGACAGTTCATGAAGAAGTGGTGCAACCGCCAAGCATGAGCGATGATATTTCAAATGCAATAGATGCGTTCTCGAAAGGACTTCCAGTCTGTCTATTTGATTCCGAAAAGAGAGAAGGAGAGACTGATTTATTGTTTTCAGCTCAACACGTTAAGCCCAAAACCATGCGGCAGCTGAGGAAAGAATGCGGCGGATTACTTTTTCTAGCAATTGGGGATGAAGTTGGAGATTTATTCGGCTTACCTTTTCTACAAGATTTGCATACAAACCCCGAGTTGGTTAAGCATTATTCGGTGCTAAATCATTTGGTTACCAATGATCTGAGATATGATTCTCGCTCAGCCTTCACACTATCGCTAAACCACAGGGACACCTACACCGGAATTACCGACAAGGATAGGGCTTTGACCACTAGAAGATTTGCTGAATTAACTAATGATTTATTCGAATCTAAATCATCGACAGAAGAAGCGCAAAAAGCATTGGGCAATGAGTTTAGAACTCCGGGTCACATTCCAGTATGTAGAGAGTCAAGAGGTGGACTTAAGGTCCGTCAAGGCCATACGGAATTAGCGGTTGGACTTGCTAGGTTATCTAGAACAACTCCAGTAGTTATTGGGGCTGAAATGTTACAGCCAGACGGCGATTATGCACTGTCTGTTGATGATGCCAAAGCATGGGCTAAAGAGCGAGACATCCCTTTTCTTCATGGAATTGACATAATCAATGCTCTTTCAAGCGGAGAATAACTCCGACAATATCATGAGTTGAGACAATATCAGATAACTGAGGCGAGTACATGAAGCGTGTAATGGCAGTTGGAGTGTTTGATTTACTTCACGCAGGCCATTTACATTATTTAGAACAAGCAAAATCACTGGGCGGGCATCTTACAGTTGTTATTGCGCATGATGATACTGTTAGAAAGCGAAAACATGAACCAGTAACTAATCACGACCTAAGAAGACGGATGGTTGAGGGTTTAAAGCCAGTTGATCAAGCAGTTATCGGTAACCCCCCCGAAGTACCGATTTTTGATATCCTTCCCGAAGTTAAACCTGATATTATCGCATTAGGATACGACCAAGAACATGCTGAGGATTCGATTAAGAATAAACTCAACCAATTAGGATTTGAAAATATACAAGTACTTAGGGTTGAAGGACTATCAGAAGATTTAGACGGTACCAGAAAAATCATTGCAAGAATCTTAGACCTTTCAAGAAATAAGTGAGTTGGTTACATGTTTACAGGAATAGTTCAGGGCACTGCTAAGATTGTTGATATTGAACAAAAAGAAAGCATTCGAACAATTTTCATTGATTTACCTAACGTAGAATTACTTGAAATAGGAGCGAGTGTTTCTATAGATGGTGTATGTCTTACAGCCACTGAAATCAATGATGGTATAGTTTCCTTTGATATCATTCAAGAAACTTTGAGCAGATCTACATTAGGTGATTTAGAGATAGGCGGTGTGGTAAATTTCGAGCGTTCACTAAAGTTTGGAGATGAAATTGGCGGTCATTTATTATCCGGACATGTAATTGCTACTGGACTGGTTCAAGACAAAGTAGAAACCGGTGAAGGACTAGATTTATCAATCTTAATGCCGCTTTCTATAGAAAAATACATCATGGAAAAAGGGTATGTTGCAATTGATGGAATTTCGCTCACAATCGGGAAAGTTGATGATTTGAGATTTAATCTTCACATTATTCCTGAAACAATTCGACAAACAAAAATTAATTCCAAGCAAGTGGGCGATGCAGTTAACATAGAGATTGACTCTATGACGCAGACAATTGTTTCCACGGTTGAAAGGTTAACAGGAAAGGTAAGTGATGTGATATAATGAATGGAAAAATAGCAGTTATTTGTGGCTCTTTTCATCAAAATGAAGTTGACAAGATGCTATCTTGGGCTAGGCAAGAAGCAGAAAAATTCTCATTAGAACTACTCGAACCTATTTGGGTGCCTGGTGCGATGGAAGTGCCATTAGCGCTGGAAAGAAATTGCAAATTACCAGATGTTGACGGTGCAATCTGTCTAGGAATCATTGAGAAAGGCCAAACACAACATGGACTGGCAATGGGTCAAGCGGTGATTAAGAGTATTATAGAAATTCAGATTAGATATGATAAACCGATTGGTTTGGGGATCATTGGACCAGGAGCAGAACCTAGGCATATTAAGCCAAGATTGGAACCTCACGCTAGGGCAGCGGTCTCGGCAGTTGCAAAAATGTTGTAATTTGGATAAAAAAATATAGTTTCTAACAATTATTGATGTAAATGTTCAATAGTCTAGTATCTCTTGTTTAATCTGTGGGCGGTAGGATGACTGATGTACGAAACGTGATAATTATTGGTTCAGGGCCCGCAGGATATACTGCTGGACTGTATGCGGCTAGGGCTATGCTAAACCCTCTAATGTTTGCAGGTTATATGTCTGGAGGCCAATTAATGCTGACTTCTGATATCGAGAATTTTCCGGGCTATCCCGAAGGTATAGGTGGTCCTGAAATGATGATGCAATTAAGAGAGCAAGCAGAAAGGTTTGGCCTAGAGGTCCAAGACAGAAATGTAGAGTCTGTTGATTTATCATCAAAACCTTACAAAGTCATGCTCGAAGGTGAAGAGTACTTTACTCACTCCATCATTATATCAACGGGTGCTGAATCAATTTGGTTGGATGCTGAAGGTGAAGCAGAACAAAAAGGCAGAGGTATCTCCACTTGTGCTACTTGTGATGGTGCTTTCTTCAGAGATGAAGAAGTACTTGTTATTGGAGGCGGAGACTCAGCATGCGAAGAAGCAACCTTCCTTACCAGATTTGCTTCTAAGGTGACCATGGTTCATCGAAGAGACGTCTTCAAAGCATCAACGATAATGTATGAAAGGGCGGCAAACAATGATAAGATCGAGATTAAGACATTCCGTCAAATCAAGAAATGGCTCTCCGATGAAAATGGTTTAACTGGAGCCGTACTTGAAGACCCAAGAGATGGCTCGACTGAAGAAATTAGTGCTACTGGGGCTTTCATCGCTATTGGGCATACACCAATTACATCCTTCTTAGGCGGTCAAGTTGAAACAGATGAAAATGGATATATCATTCACAAGGAACACACTATGACATCTGTCGAGGGGGTTTTTGCAGCTGGTGATGTTGTAGATACTCGATATAAACAAGCCATTACCGCAGCAGGAATGGGGTGCCAAGCTGCAATGGATGCAGAAAAATGGCTTGAAGAGAATGTCCATTAATCAACCCCTCATTTCATCAATCACCATCCATTGGGCTATACATGGTCGACATCAATAGGTATGCAAGGCATATTTCTTTACCAGATGTCGGTCTGGAAGGACAGCGGAAAATAAACCAATCTAGGGTTCTTGTTATTGGTGCAGGAGGATTAGGTAGCCCTGTTCTACTTTATTTGGCCGCAGCTGGAGTCGGAAGGATTGGAATAATTGATGATGATAATGTTGAATTATCAAATTTACAAAGACAAGTAATTCATAGCGAATCGAAAATAGGTAACTCAAAATCGGATTCAGCTAAATTAAGGATTGAGTCGATCAATTCTTCGATCGATGTGGTTACATGGAGTGAACGATTAACTCCAGATAATGCTGCAGAAATTTTCTCAGATTGGGATTTGGTTATTGACGGGACAGACAATATCCCAACACGATATTTAGTTGATGACATGTGCAAAATACTAGGAATTCCGTGGGTATATGGCTCAATCTATAGATTTGAAGGGCAGGTTAGTGTGTTCAATTATCATGATGGTCCTTGTTATCGTGACCTATTCCCAGAGCCACCACCAAGCAATGCTATACCATCCTGTGCCGAGGGTGGAGTATTCGGTGTACTACCAGGTGTTATTGGCGCAATACAAGCGACAGAAGCGATAAAAATAGTGCTTGGAAGAGGGGAAGTTTTGTCTGGAAAATTATTACTTTATGATGGCGATATAATGAATTTTAAAACTCTGAATTTCTCTAAAAGTGCAGATTCTAGTCCTAATTTATCACAAGTTAGGGAAATGTTCGAACAGAATGGTTGGTGTACAACAGAATCATCAAATGATAGTGAGATTCATGAACCTTCAACCGTTGGTAGTGGCATGTTCCATCATCTTTCTGCAAAGCAGTATAAGGAAAAGAAGAGTGATGGTTGGAATCCGTACTTAATCGATGTAAGGTCAGCAGTTGAATTTCAACAAATAAGAATTTCATTCACCGACCTACATGTCTCACATGAAGAAATTCTATCTCACGTTAGTGATATTCCTAAGGAAAGGGATGTTATTCTTCTTTGCCGCAGCGGAATGCGTTCTCAAATGGCTGCAATGTTTTTGATTGATGCAGGTTTTGATGGTCAGAAATTGTACAACTTTGATGGTGGAATTATCGCATGGAGTAACGAAATACCTGAAGATATACTATAAATCACAGCCCCTCGGTAATTTTCATAATCAGAATTCACTCCGTAACCAATTAGACCAATGATTTTCATCATCTTTGCTAAATTTATAGCATGAGGTTCAAATGTTGGACTTAGTTTTCGCCATTTGCGGGGGGTGTTGTTTTGGCCAAAGTTATCGTTGCAGACGAGAATGAAGGGCGACGAACATTGCTTTCCAATACTCTAGAAAGAGAGGGTTTCGATATTACTCGAGCAGGTACATTGAGGCAAGCTGAAGGAACTGCTCTAGCAATAATGCCTGAGATAGTTCTAATGGACGGCGAATGGAAATCAGGTGATGCAATAGATGCAGCACAGAGATTGATGTCAGACCCTGAATTTGCATTCAAATGTAGAATAGTGGTTCTATCAAGAAATTCAGGACAGGAATACCTGGTTTCAGCAGCGCAGGCAGGTATTTCAGAAGTAATCTCGAAACCGATTGACATGTCATTACTGATTGAGCAACTAAATAAACACGCTAGAAAGCAGTTTGTTCCTCCACCTGCAGATGTTGCAGGCCCTAATAGTGGAGGTGGAAGTTTCGATGTCTCCATGCTTATGGGTGATTCAACATGGGCCTTACCGATGCTCAAAGGTTTAGTTAGTCCAGAGAAAATCAACCCGGATTTCATTGATGAAATTTTGGTTCAAATGGACGAAGAAGGCTTAGAGGTAAAAGATGAATTTGACCCAGCAGTAATGGCCAATATGCTAAGAATTGCGTTAAACCATTTGGTAAAAGATGTTTCAAGTGAAGATATACAAACCTCAGAAGATCCATCAGAAATACAATCTGCAAAGGATTTACCATCATTTGAAACTATTAGCAAAGGGAAAAGCCTCGCTAGTGGCGAGGGGCCTTCCAAAGCAAGAAGGCCGGGTATGACAACTATGGAAGAGATTCTAGAAAAGCAGGCTGATTCAATTGGTGAAGATGTAGTTTCTAAAATGGATGAAATTTTAGACGAAATGCCAGAACTAATAGCATTAAAACGCGATGAAGAATTATTTGGTATTGATAAAGAGGTATTGAAACTAACAAAACTAACCACTGAAGTAGTACATGAGTTGATGTGGAGTCTTGGTCGTCCCGGAGCGGTTTCTGATATTACTCTAATCACTCAGATAGAAGATGCTACCCAAATGTTATCCGATGTGTTAGATTCATTACCTGAAATTGAAGAAAAACCCATTGAATCAGACAGCAAAGAAGAGGAGTGAAGCGAATGTCTTCACTTGGTCAAACCAAATTTCGAATGAAACAAAATAAAGCAGTCAAATTAAGACTCTTTGTAAGTGTTTTAATTGTAATAATTTGGTCAGTAATTTTATTCAATATCTTCAAAGATATTTCTTATTTTCTAGATTGGTTTGAAGATTTGGGAAGTTTAGCGCCGATTCTTTTTGTACTAATTTTAATTTTTGGAGTTGTCATTCTTGCCCCAACCCCTATTTTGAAAGTCACCTCTGGGGCATTATTTCCATATTGGCTAGCAGTTCTAATAAATTTTATAGCATCAGTGATTGGAGGGCTTCTAGCCTTTTTATTGGGCAGGTGGCTATTTAGAGATATGATTGGAGAAATTGTGTCTGAAGATAAAAAACTACAGAAAATTGAAAATGCAATCGAAGAAGAGGCGATGAAAATCTCTGTTTTAGTCAGGCTTTCACCCCTTATTCCAGATGAATTATTGAATTATATTATGGCATCCGGTCCAGTAACTACCAGAGTATTTTTCTTGTCCAGTTTATCTAGTATTATTTATTCATTGGCGTATGCATATTTCGGATTGGCATTAGGAAAAATAGCGTTGAGTTCCGAAGGTATGAGCCAATTCAATCAGTCACCTGTGGGGGTTGGTTTGCTAATTCTAGGGTTGATTGCAACATTAATTGCAACTATTATTGTGACTAGAGTTACCATGGCTGCTCTAAACGACGCAATTGAAGAAGAGTAAGATTTATTCTCTCCGTTGCGTTTGTATGTAGGCTACTATTGGCCTGTCTATGGGCCAAGGAGACGCACCTGAAATTTTTGGCTTGGATTGGTCGCCGAAGACTGATTTAGAATTCACTCAACCGCTTCACTGCGACGCTGCTCGTAAAGAATTACTCCTTTTTATTGCCCAAAGGCATGAGTCTAGAATTTCCTTGGTAAGTGATATATGGGATTATGTTATTGAAAGTGAACCTAAACAGTTTGAAGGCCCATCATGGTCAAAATTCAGCAAGAGATTTTTGCAGTCATTGGAACGAGGAGTTATTTCCCAAATCGAAGATTCGACCGCTGAAGAAAAGGAAATGGAAGTAATTCCTAGACGTAAACTTACAGATTTTATCAAAAGAAGAACCTCATACTTTATACTTGATGTTAAATTAATGCTAAGAAGACTGGCTCATTATATGTCGATAAGTATTGATCAAAGATTAGAATGGCAACGTCTAATGACTAGAACACGGTATCTTGATGAGACTTTGAAAGAAATTTATTCAAATGGCTTGGAGACTCCAGATGGTTCAAAATTTGGCGGTAAAGGATTCCGCTCAACATGGCAAGAAGGAGTAGTTGCTGTAGCAACTGCGTTAGAACGAAATCCTAATGCAGATAAGTCCGCAAAACCAGGTTATGGCTATGAAGGTGATTTAGTTGCGCCAATGATTAGAGATGTTGGCTTAGCTCTTGCTATGGGTGATACACCTCTTGGCGTTATGGCTGCAAATCTAGGAAAAGTTGGTTCAAATCAGAACGGTGGCTGGGAAGACGCAGGCGGAAGAGATCTGCACATAGGTGCTTGGAATGTTGGAGTCCTACCTCCAACAGCGCCTTTGCCAATTGCCAGTGTTACAATGACTGGCTTAGCATTTGCAGCATGGAAAAAGAATCTCCAAAGATTCCATGTGGCCTGTATTGGAGAAGGTGCTTCATCCTCTGGGGAATTTTGGGAGGCGATGAATTTTGCAGGAACAAGAGGTTTACCAATAACCTACATTCTTCAAAATAACCAAATTGCTTTAGATACGCTTCCTAAAAACCAGTCAGGTGTCGAAGTTTGGGCGGACAAAGCGGTTGCAATGGGTTTTCCTGGTTGGACAATCGATGGTTCAGACCCTGCTGCATGGCATGCAAGTGTTGCCTGTGCTCGCGAATTCGCTTTGGAAGGGGGCGGTCCAACCCTAATACATGTTGAAACCATGAGGGGATGCGGTCATGCACATCATCATGACGATTTGTACTTAGGAAGTGAATCAGGTACTCCTCCAGGCTATGTAGACAGAGACTTACTTGCATACTGGGAAGACAAAGACCCAATCCCGACACATAGAGAACTTTTGCTTAATTTAGGTGTTGAAGAGGATTCTATAATAGAAATTGAAAAAGAAGAGAAATTACTGATAGAGCAACACAATAACCAACTATCCGAAATGGAATGGCCAAAACCAGAAACAGTAACTAAAGGCGTGACTACTCTAAATGATGCAGATACACATTCACAGCATCTTGAAAGATTAAAACAGAGTAATAATACTCTTTCTGAATCACCACTTGAACTAGGAGAATTAATTGTTCAATATTCCGAAAAGGGAGGTTGGACATATTCTAGGGCTATTCAACAAGCAATGGCAGATATAGCAGATAGATATGGAGAAGATTGTGTATTTATTGGCGAAGATATGGAGGTTGCCGGTGCTTTTGGGATGAATATTTCATTGAAAAATGCAGGTCATTCTGATAAATTAATTGATATGCCACTTTGTGAAGCAGTAATTGTCCATACAGGAACAGGAGCTGCTCTTTCAGGTATGCGGCCAATGGTTGAAATTCAATTCGGTGGGTTTGCAGCACTTGGTTTCAATGCACTGGTCAATAATGCTGCTATGCTAAGATGGCGCTGGGGGGCAGATTGCCCAATGACTATCAGAATACCATTAGGTGCAAGAACTCGTTCGGGGCCATTCCATGCAAATATGATAGAATCATGGTTTGCTAATGACCCAGGTTTAGTCGTAATTGCTCCTGGAACTCCACAAGATGCTTATGACTTATTAGTTGAAGCGGCTGAAATAAATGATCCTGTTATTATGCTAGAACACATTGGGCTTTATGGTTTAAGAGGTGGTTTAACTGGCTGGGGTCAAAATATTAATCAGAAAGTCGACACAAAGAAGGTCAATCAACATATTGATAATAATCAAAGATACAAGATTGGAAAGGCACAAGTAATTAGGGGAGGACGTGATGTTACTTTGGTAACATGGGGTGCGATGCTTCACGTCGCTATTGAGGCGAGTTTAGAACTTAGTAAACAAGGAATCGAAATTGAAATTATTGATCTTAGAACCTTGTTACCTTTCGATGCAGAAACCTGTATTCAGTCAGTAATTCGCACGGGAAGATTGGTGATTTTACAAGAAGGGCAGTGGAGCGGAGGGCTAGGTCATACTATCCAAAGTAGGATTCTAGAGTCTTGTTTCTATGCTCTTGAATCTAAACCCGCTGTAATTGGTGCTCTTGATACACCTGTCCCATTTTCTCCACCTTTGGAAAATCATACTGTTCCATCATTAGAGCACGTTATTGAGATTTTGAAAACCGTAGTTAATTCCTAACTATTTTTTCGATTTTGAAATTTTGCCCGTAGTGTCCCCACTCCACATTTCCTGGCTCTACGAATCGGAAATATTTGGTTTGAAATTCACGTCCCAACTCTGGATGTTCTTCACTAAGTTCTACCTTGATTCTAGTACTGTATGAACCTAGACACCCCACACATGCTTCTCCAATAATGCCATCGACTATTACAGGGTGGCTTTTTGATAACTTTTTATTTGGCTCAGAATCAAAAGGATGAATGTCATTTTCAAGCGATAGATTTTGTTCAGTAGCAGGTTCAGTTCTAACTATTGTCTCTCTTGTCATATTTAACATAATAATCGACTATCTTTAAACTATTAAAAATCAATTATTTATGATTATAAATCAGTGGGTTTTATTCATTTACCTGTGGCCTTTGGCAGAGGTCATGAGCGACTACCGTATAGCGATTTTGCCCGGTGACGGAACAGGAAGGGAAGTTGCTCTAGAAGCATCAAAAATACTTGATACGATATCATCAAATACTAATTTTGGTTTTGAAAAAATCGATATTCCTTGCGGAGGACAACTGTACAAAGAAACAGGACAAGAATGGGCTGAAGGTTCTTTTGAGTTGTGTCGTGATGAAGCAGATGCAATATTCTTAGGTGCAATAGGCCACCCAGGTTCTTATCTTCCTAATGGTGATTTAGCTGGAGGATCTGTTATTTTGGGTATGAGAAGTGGTTTGGACCTTTACGCAAATGTTAGACCTGTGAAGTTATATGAGGGAGTTTTGCATAAGGTACACGGAAAATTTGCTCAAATTTGGCAACCAGACATGGTCGATATGACAATTTTGAGAGAGAATACAGAAGGATTGTATTACTCATTACTCAAGAGGGCATCTAATAGAGCGCAAGGATTGCCAGATTATGAGATACCAGAACTCGAATTTCCTGACTTAAAGGGAGAAGTAGCCTATGACCCTAGACCAATAACTTCTTTTGGAACTGAGAGATTAGTTAAGATGGGATTTGATATTGCTGAAACAAGAAATGGCGCACCAGCAGATGGAATTAGCAGAGTTTCTTGTATTGACAAGAGCAATGTTACTAGAGGATGTCAATTATTTAGAAGAACTTTCGATAAAGTTGCTTCTAATTATCCTTCTATAAAGACAGACTATGGGTACATAGATGCATTTACTCAATGGATTACAAGAAATCCTGAGCATTATGATGTAGTTGTTACTTCTAACATGTTTGGTGACATTGCTACAGATCTTGCATCTATTTTACAGGGAGGAATGGGTATGGCAGGTTCTGGAAACATTGGGGACGATCACGCCTTCTTTGAACCAGTTCATGGTTCGTCACCTAAATATGCTGGAATGAATAAGGTAAATCCCATAGCGTCAATTAACTCGGTTCATATGATGATTGATTGGCTGGGAAGGAAAAATTCCGATCAAGGGTTACTAGATATCTCCAAACTAATTGAGGACAGTGTTGAACAACATCTCAAGGAAGGAAAATTACTGACCTACGACTTGGGTGGAGACGCATCTTGTAGTTCGGTTGGAGATGCAATCGCTGCTAATCTGGAAGAAAAACTATCCGAGCTATGATAGAATCGATTAAAACTTCTGTTTAATAGTCACTGTTGAAGTGTTTTCTAAATCAATTTGTTCTTCATCTTCTTCGTCAAGAATGACTTCCACTTCGTCGTCATTACTAGTTGACTTACCTCTTCGAACCTCTAGTTTAGAGATTTGTGATTGCAATAATTCAAACTCTATTTCCAAGTCATCCATTACATCTCTCACATTTTCCATTTGTTGATGAATTCTTGAGGCGAGTTTTTTCATTTTCCTCAAGAGTCTCTTATCGGACATGATTCCTCCTAAGGTCTCTTAGTTATCAATTAATTCCCTTGCACAAAATTAATTTTTTACCTTATTTTTAATCAAATTATATAGCTCAGCAGCTAGCAGTGCCCCAATAATTGTTGAAATGAAGAATGTTGGTATGTGTGATAATTCATTTGAAATTACATTAGGTCCAAAAGTTCTGGCAGGATTCATCGATGCGCCAGTATATCTGCCAAAAATTAGTGCGAGAATACCCACTACAGAGCCGACCCAAATCGAGACTATACTTGTTTTATCGGTAATGGAAATTATCAAATAAATGCTTGACATTAAAATGAATGTAATAAAAATTTCAGTAATTATTCCATACCCAATATTTACTTTGAATTCAGTAAAACCGTATTTTCCGACAAATATTGCTCCACACAAACCACCCAATATTTGTGCTATAATGTAAATTAAAAGTGCTTGTTTTTCTAGATGTTTACTTCTATAGAATGCAATGCTAACCGCTGGATTTATGTGTGCACCACTAGTATTTCTTAGTAAAAGGATGGCTAGAAAAACTGCTATTCCAAATGTTGCTGAAATAATTAAGTTGGAGTACCCTAACTTGATACTATAGCATCCAAGAAATACCATCATCCCAGTGCCAAAAAACTCAGCACAAGCACGATTTAACATGAACGGTCTTATGCGTTAAAGTAATTGATATTATGTTTAATTTTTTTAAATTTTATCATAAGCGTGAATAAGTAAGCCTGTCTAGACTAATTCATGGGGGGAGCTAAAAGAGAGATGGGTATTCCTCAACTTTTACAGTTCAACACTCTGTTAATATTGGGAGCACTATTCATTGGAATTATCTCCAGTCAAGCATTGTCCTCAAACTTTGGTAACAATAGTTTTGCGATAACCATTTTCATTCTCTTACTTTCACTTGGGCTGTTGGTTTTTTCTGCAGATTTTTTTATTGAAGGTGCTAAAGGTTTGGCCAGAAGAGGAGGTATACCGGAGGTAGTCATCGGTTTAACTATCGTTTCAATTGGAACTTCCCTGCCAGAAATTTTAGTTACAAGTACTGCGGCTATGGACTCTTCAGGAGATCCGGGGATTGCAGATTTTGCTATCGGTGGGATTTTGGGTTCCATTCTTGTTCAAATAACACTTATTCTAGGAATTGTTGCTTTGTCTAGAGGATTGGAAATTAGGCCATCTTGGCTGAAAAGAGATGGTCAGGTAATGATGTTATCACTGCTTTTATTGGCCCTGTTTTTACTTACAGACTATGGTCTATCTAGGTTAGAAGGTATTTTTCTGTCATTCAGTTATTTTTTCTATATTTCTTGGTTATTATACAATCGGAAGACAATAGAGCAACAAGAATCTGATGGGGAAGTCACAGAGTTAAAAGGCCTGAGTTGGACTGGCGCAGCATATTTTGTTATGGTGATTATCGGATTATCTCTAGCAGTTTTCGCTGCAAGTTATCTAGTAGAGTATGCTTGTGATATCGCAATAAGGTTGAATGTCCCTCATTCAATAATTGGAACCACAGTTTCTGGACTTGGGACGTCACTTCCTGAGTTGACGATTGCTCTAATGGCCGCTAAAAGAAGTCAAGGAGTTGCTATTGGTACACTAATTGGATCGAATATTACAGATCCACTTCTTTCAATAGGTTCTGCAGCTGTAATAAGCCCCCTTTACATATCTGCGGAAGGAGTTGATATGATAATTTATCTCATTCTACCTTCCGCTATCATTAGTACTCTAATCGCACTTCTTATGATGAGAACTTCGTATAAATTCAAACGCTGGGAAGGAATCTCTTTGATATCAGTCTACTTTATTTTCCTTGCATTATGTGAGTATTTTAGGCGTTATGGTTTTTGAAAATAAACCATGAAGTCATAACCTACCCCCTCTTCGGAGACACATGGTCAACTTCCAGTTAGACGAGATGCAAGAGATGTTGAGAGAACTTGCTCTAGAATTTGCCATTGAAGAGATTAGGCCTAATGCTGAGCATTGGGATGAACAATCTATTTATCCCAAGGAAGCAATAATGAAAGCACATGAAATGGGATTATTGAATCTACATATCCCAGAAGAATATGGTGGTCCTGGTCTTGGATGTATGGAAGAAGTAATTGTAAACGAAGAATTAGCATGGGGCGACCCAGGATTTGCTACTGCCGCTTATGCAACTGCTCTTGCCTGCGCCCCAATCATAACTGGGGGAACTGAGGCCCAAAAACAAAAGTGGTTGGGCAAGGTTGCTAAGGACGGCGCATTAGCATCCTATGCAGTCACAGAGCCAGGAGCAGGTTCAGATGTTGCAGCATGTAAAACTACTGCTATTAAAGACGGTGACAACTATATCATCAACGGTGAAAAAATGTGGATTACTGGAGCAGGCTACTCAGATTTTTTCTTCGTTCTTGCTAAGACTAATCCTGAAGCAGGATACAAAGGAATGTCCGGTTTCATCGTTGAGAAAGATGCAGAAGGATTCTCTTTGGGTAAGAAAGAAACCAATATGGGGCAAAGATGTTCAGATACCCGATCAATTGTATTTGACAATGTCAGAGTTCCTGCTGACCAGCTAATTGGAGAGACCGAATCTGGGGGCTGGATGAATGCTATGAAGGCATTTGACTTAAGCAGACCAAATATTGCTGCACATGCAACCGGATTAGCCCGCGCTTCTTACGAACATGCATTACAATATTCAAATGAAAGATCGACATTTGGAAAACCTCTACACAAGCATCAGTCGATACAATTTATGCTCGCCGATATGAAAACTAAAATTGAGGCATCCAGAATGCTGACTTGGAAGTCTGCATCAGAATCAGATTCTGGAGTCAGGAATACTGAATCAGCCGCTCATGCAAAAAGGTTTGCAGCAGATACTGCAATGGAAGTTTCTACCGATGCAGTTCAAATTTTTGGTGGATATGGATATTCTGAGGAGTATCCAGTTGCAAGGTTAATGAGGGGCGCTAAAGTAATGCAAATTTACGAAGGTTCTTCTCAAGTTCAAAAGATGATTATTGGTAGAGAAATAACTAAACATTTTTGATTATCTCCTTTCATGATTTCTGTCATCTTCCCTTTCCCAATCATGAATGTAATTTCCTTGTTGCTCTAAATTTTCTTTGTCAATTTTTTCTTGCAGTCTTCTGTTATTCAATTCCTCCCAAAATTCTTCATCCATAATTGGATTATCGAAAAACTGCTCGTCAAAATCTATGAATGGAGGGTTTTCTATAATGTATGACTGCTCTTCTTCATCTTCTTGATTTTGATTCATGTCCTC